>Ga0209542_10014972_pt1 | contig 13102 bp, 11 predicted proteins | sample RifCSPhighO2_01_FD_184028 | JGI IMG/M metagenome (GOLD analysis project Ga0209542, IMG submission 184028) | Soil microbial communities from Rifle, Colorado - Rifle CSP2_plank highO2_0.1 (SPAdes) (version 2) | ecosystem: Environmental > Terrestrial > Deep subsurface > Rock core/Sediment ... | reverse complement strand
GGGCTCTGGCGGAGGTGTGTTTTCTTCATCATCGTCAGTAGGCGGTGTTGGCTCTGGGGTCGGAGTCGGTTCTGGCGTTGGCTCTGGGTCAGGAGTTGGTGTTGCACCTCCCCCTTCCCCTCCTTGATTAAGGAGGGGTGGCGTAGCCGGGGTGGTTGCGGAGTTTTGAAGCAGAGCTTTCAGCTGGTCTTCCGTCACGCATGTCTCACCCATGCAGAGCGTCTCCGTCGTCACCCTTTTCGCAAAGATATTTTGGATTCCATTCGCGATGTCGGCGAGCCACAAAGATATTTTCGTGGTAACAGCATCCCAGAAGCTTTCTGCAAATGATGTGGATGCCGGCGTGCTCGTGGCGTTGCTTATAAGCGCGTTCAAATTCAAATCAAGCTCTTGGATTGCTTTGGCGAGGACTGGGATGAAGGACACATAGCTTACTCCCAGATAGCCATGCGCAGGGTCCACTATGGACACGGCTTGAGGGAAAAATTCTTTGACATTTTGGGCGATGAATCCTGTCTCTGCCCTGTTTGGAGTATCAATCATATTGTAATTCTTTATCCATAAAGAATTAACTATTGAAAGCCCGCTTCCAAAATCAGAGATGTTTTCCTTGAGTCGCTCGTCCGACACATCGGTGATGGTACCTGTGTATTCAATGTCGCCCGTCACATCCAACGCCACGGATGGGTTTGTCATAGCAATGCCGACAAGGCCTCCGCCCCCTGCGCCACTAGCCATCGTAAGATAGGTGCTCGTGGCATAAGCATCAGATGTGGTGCCAATTGAGAAGTTGCCTCCTGTTGAAGAAAGGTACCAGTGTTTGGCGTCCGTGCCGGCGTTGGTGTCTGTTAATACAAGTTGAGGTTTAAAAGTCACAACTGCCGTAGAGCTTGCTACCTGTAGCATGGTGAATGGAGTAGAGGTACCAATACCAATTTTGTTGGCAATCAATGTGCCTGCGACGCTGGCGGCCGCACCAGTGCCCACACCAAGTACTCCAGCGGAAACTCTGGACAAACCAATATCCAAAGCGCCATAGGAAGTCGCGTCACTCGCCCACCCAAAAGGTATGCTGTTTACAATACCGATTCTTGTACCGCCAACGAGCATACTGGAGCCAAAGGTAGTCGTGTTTCCTAGGTAAGCATTTCCGTTTGGAGCACCGAGAGTCAAAGAGCTGCCAGAGGGAGCTTCAATATAGGGACCAGCGGTAATAAATTTCATTGAAGCCCCTCTTACAGTCAGTGCAGCCGTTGGAGCGGCGGTGCCGATACCCACATATCCCGTGTTTTTATCAACTACAAATCGAGGCGTGGTGGTACCTATGCTAAACATAGAAGAACCATTAGGTGTAGTGGAGCCGATTGAAAGTATGTTGATAGTAGAAGTAGCAGTAGTAGAAGTAGCTTCAATAAACGAAGTCAGAATATTGTCATCAAACACTGCTCTGCCTGCTACCGATAGATTACGATACGGGGTGGTCGTACCGATGCCTACAAGGCCATTTGTGTCTATCACGAATTGCGTGGTCGTGGCATACGCGTCAGATGTCTTGCCAAAATATAGATTGCCTCCTTCGGATGAAATGAATCTGTGCTTTAGGTCCGTGCCTGCTCCCGTATCCGTTAGCACCAGCTGGGGCTTGAAGGTGACGGAGGCGGTGGAGCTTGCGAGTTGGAAAAGAGAAAAAGGAGATGTGGTACCGATACCGACTTTGTTTGCCGAATTGAGGAATAAAGCAAATGAGTCCGTGGTGGATGTCGCCCATTTGGAATTGGCTCCGCCACCGCAAGCTTGCGAGCCAACAAGCCCGGTCGTTATATTGAGGCATCCGTCTGCAAGAGTATCAATTCGTAGCACAGAAGTGGAAGCGACTCCTGATACTGTAATAGCTGTACTTGAAGCAAAAATGTTCTGAAGGTTGTAAATGGTAGAAGATGCGGCGTTTGCTATGAAGCCGCCGGTAAAGTATGAAAGTCCTGTAGTGGTAGCATTTCCGATCATCAAATTTGAAATTGTTGAGGAAGCGGCATTGACCATGAGTGCTCCTGAAACAGAGAGAGCGGTGGTGGAGGTAGCGGTAAAGTATGGAGAGGTCAGGACTCCGTAAGAAAGTAATGTGCCGTTAAAGACGCCGTTGCCTGCTACTGAAAGCGTTGTGTAAGGAGATGTGGTGCCCACACCTACATTTCCTGCTGTGGTAGCAAAGTAAGCAGAGCCGGATGAAGAAAGAGCGGTGGTAGAAGCGTAAGAAGCAGTGAGCTTGCCGATTGTTTCGTCAAAAGTGAAAAGCGATGAGCCGCCAAATGCTCCTCCGTCATTGTATTGGACATATGTGTCCGAGCCGCCGGGGCTTGAGGTGATGCCGAGAGACGATGTGGCTGTGAGGGTGTATCCGCTCAAGGCATTGCCGACAAGCATCTGGCCGTATGCTGGAGCAGCAGTCAGTCCTGTACCTCCATAAAGCACTCCGATAGATGTGGTGGCGGTGATGGCTCCGGCATTGGCTTGGAGAGGGCCGTCACCTGATGACAGAGCAAGGGTTCCTGTGAAAGTGCCGGTAAATGTGCCGGAGCCGCCAGTAGCAGTATTAGAAACGGTTGTGACGGAAGGTCCTGCAAATCCTCCGAATCGGGGAACAGAAGCCATCTGGTTTTGTACAAGTACGGATGTAAGAGAGAGAATCTCTGTTTTTAATGATGCAAGAGATGCGAGCATTTCTTCTTTAGTCAGTCCGGGTGTCGATATGATGCGCTCTATGGTGGTGCGGGCAGATTCTCTTTGCGAATTGGAAAGATCCGGAGACAGCGGGATAACAGCGACAGTAGATGTCGCTTTATCTTGCAGCTGATTTGCTCCAAAATAAATAGTCGCGGTGTTTTTAGGTAAGAACAGCGGAACAAGAGGATCAGATATGGCGTCTATGATTTTATTCCATACATCACCTAGTCCCGCGATGGAGTTTTTGGCGCTGTAATCTAACTCGGAATTTGAAATTTTGGCGTCGTCAGATGTTTCTGGAGAGAAAAATGATATTGCTTCATGTCCAAAATTGCCTAGCGCATCTGTGGCATTTGCGGCAAGATTCTGCGCTCCGGAAAAAGCAGATGAAACTTTAATAAAACCTTCTCCCCACAATTCTCCCGTCTTTTGAAGCGCTCCAATTTCTGACTGAATGAAAAAATCTCCCGGTGAGGCAATGATGTCTATTGCCTCTCCAAAAATAGAAAATATGTTTTTATTGGAATTTGTATTATCTGCCGATTCAAGAGTAAGCGGAGCAGAAGATTTTTTTACCGATGCTAAATGACCCGTCGTATCTTTATTTTGCGGTGCAAAAAATCCTTTGATAGAAACAACAGAAGATGCAACCTCATCATAACCGTCATTCCAAGCAAGTCCTGTCAGCGTTATGTTATGCGCGTAAGAATCAAGCATCGCATTGCCAAACGCTTCTCCCCCTCTTGCCAAAACATCAGCTCCCTTCAAAGCAAAAACTCCTATATCAAAGTAAACATCAAAAGTGCGTTCAAAAAGCGGTTTGTAGAAATCTTTTGTACTCCCAAATGCGCCTGCAACACTTGATTTTGCGAAAGAAAAGACACTACCAAAACCGCTACTTTGTGAAGAAGCGTCTCTAGAAATGGCGCTTGTTTTAACCGGTAAAAGTGTAAGTGACAAGCACAGCAAAACAAAAAACATTCTGCGGCCGTGGTGCGACATTTCCTCATCATTGTATCACAAAAATAAGCCTTTAATTGTCAAAAAAAATGTTGATAACTATATGCCTTGTAATCCAAATTTGAGTCAGCGACAACAACTAGACTTTGTTAGTACTTGGAGGTTGAACCTCCAAGTTAATCAATGAGCAAATTTCTCATTTCTTTTTCTTGGTTTTTTCTGCGTATAATGTCTTTTAAGCTACTCTTCGCAAAACGAGTATAATCCTTCCTATGGCGGTATTGTTTCAACACAATGCTTTTTTCACAAATATCCTCATTTGTTGCCATCAGATACTCAGGCCAGCTAGACAAGCTTCGGCTCTCTGTGGAGTTTCCACCTCCAAATTGATTGTTCAAATTCACATACGCACTCACATGAAGGAGCTGTGTGTTGTTCTCAACATGGACGGATTTGAATCTGCCTTGAAATAAAGACCCGCTCCTTTTATACTTTTCATTAAAAGCATAAGTATATCCTCCGATCCTTTTCATGAGCTCACTTATGCCACCGTCAACTTTCTGCTCAACTACTAAATGATAATGGTTAGGATTGAGGCAATAGCAAATAAATTCTACAAGTCGATTTTTTTTGTTTCGATTATAGAATTCTATGCACTTGGAGGTTGAACCTCCAAGTTCGCCCGCCATATCTAATTCAAAGGATTTTTCATATAAGCTTCCGATAGGTTTGATAGAATTAAAAAGCATCATACCTTGAAAAAATCTTTCCAGATCAAATTCATCTTTGAAAATATTCTGCTTGTCTACCCCTCTGTTAAATAGGTGATATATTTCTCCGTTCACAAAAGGGACTTTTCTATTTGCCATGCAAACATCTTAACACTTGGAGGTTGAACCTCCAAGTGTCTTATTTTGTGAGGATATCTCCCCCTCGTTTTGTAACGACAATGGTGTGCTCAAAGTGAGCGCTTCGCGAGCCATCCGCTGTCACTGCAGTGTATTCGTCGTTAAGAAATCTGGTTTTGCTTTTACCCTCATTTAACATCGGCTCGATTGCCAAAACCATTCCAGATTTGAGCTCAACGCCCTTCCCTTTCATTCTAAAATTCGGCACGAATGGGTCCTCGTGCTGACTGTGTCCGACTCCGTGGCCTCCCAAATCTTCTGCAGGATTTAATTTGTATTTCTTTGCAACTTTTTCTATAGCATTCCCTATGTCTCCGGTGGTCGCGCCCGGCTTTGCCGCAGAAATTGCCGCGTCAAGGGCTTCGCGCGTCGCCTTCAAAAGTTTTTTGCCATTAGCATCAATTGCACCAACGCCCACCGTAATCGCGGCATCAGTAAACATTCCTTCAAATTCAATGCCAGAATCGAGCGATACGATGTCGCCTTCTTTCAGAATCTTCGGACTTTCATTCGGTATGCCGTGCACAATCTCGTCGTTCACAGATACACAGAGCGCAGCAGGATACGGCCTGCGTGCGCCCTTAGGCGTGTAATTTAAAAATGCAGGCTTCGCTCCTGCATCCTCAATTTTTTTCCTTGCGAGCTTCTCCAAATAATTAGTAGATACTCCTTCGCGCACCTCACTCGCAAGCTCTCTTAAAATACGCGCAAGAATCGTTCCTCCTTTGCGCAAGACTTCAATCTGCTGTTTTGTTTTGATAGTTATCATGGGAAGTGAGTAGAATGTTGACCACTTCGCTAGTAGAGTGTGATAAAAATAATTTTTAGAGTTTTACTTTCTACTCTCCACTTTCTACCTTCTCTCTAGAGCCCGAGTGCTTTCTTGATATCCTTATGCACAGCTTCCACCGTTTGCTCACCGTTTATTGCATGAAAAAATGCTTTGTCATCAGCTTGATAAGCCTTTACTACTTTAAAAATATGGTTTTCAAACCAATACATTCTCTTTTCAATTGCACTCTTCGCGTCATCAACTCTGTTTTCGAGATTCGCACGTTTGAGAAGCTTGTCTAACGCCCACTGCTTTGAGACATTGAGAAATATCACATGCGGCTTTTCAAATTCATACACTTTCTTCTCTCCGTAAAAATAAAAAAGTGTGTCGAAGATTGCCTTTTCCGCGAGCGTTCTAGGCGAGCCGTCGACTATCATATGACTGCCTTTTTTATAGTCGCGAACGATTGCATTTGTCCACAACATGGAAGCAATAAATGACGGAGCAAAGTCTCCATTGTCAACGATGTTTCTAGTCTCCGAAGCCGTATAAGTATCGCCTGAAATAAGTTTTCTGAACTCCTCTCCAGTTGATACATAAAATATCCTGTTCTTAGGATCAATTTTGTTTAGGTGTTTGGACAATAGATCAGCTTGTGTTCCCTTTCCACAGCCACTTCTTCCCAAAAAAACAAAAAGTTGGGGTTTCATGCCTCTAATATTCTCTCATTGATACCTGCGCGTCAATCTTTTTCACAAGGTCAAGAATCACAGACACAGCGATAAGAAGCGCAGTACCTCCGACAGCGACAGAAGTGATATTGGTCAGAGACTGGACGATAAGCGGCAGAACCGCGATGAATCCCAAGAAAAGCGCGCCGACAAGCGTGATGCGGGTCAAGACCTTGCCGATGTATTCGGACGTGGAAGGTCCGGGACGCACACCCGGAATGAAAGCGCCGTTTTTCTGCAGATTGTCCGCTATCTGATGCGGGTCAAAGGTAACGGCGGTGTAGAAATAAGTGAAGACGAACACGAGTAAGAAATAAAATATGGCGTAGACCCAGCCGTTAGCAACAAAAGAGAGTAGCGTGTCGGCAATATCTTTAATACTTTGGCTCGAAACAGCGCCTTTGATGAGATTTAAAATAAGCTGAGGAAAAAGCAGAAGCGAAAGTGCGAAAATAATCGGAATAACTCCAGCCTGATTCAGACGTAGGGGCAGATAAGTGGAAATACCGCCGTAGACACGATTGCCTCTGACGCGTTTGGCATAAGTGATAGGAATCGGCCTCTCTGCTTCGGTTATATAAACAACCGCATACACGATCACTAGCGCAACTGCAAGGAAGAACGCATAGGAAGGAAGCTTGCTTTGGTCAAATGTAAAAATAATCTGTGAGATCTCGCGAGGAAGCGCCGCCACGATACCACCAAAGATGATAAGTGATACGCCGTTTCCAATGCCAAATTCTGTGATAAGCTCGCCCATCCACATAAGAAGAATTGAGCCGGTAGTAACGACCAAGACATTCACAATCAAGCTAAAACTTGTAAGATCCGCAACTATCCCTTGTTTTTGTAGAAGTACAATGAAAGCGAATGCTTGAAGAAGCGAGAGCGGCACAGAAAGCCATCTTGAGTATTGGCTGAATTTTTTCCGTCCAGCTTCCCCTTCCTCCTGATACATCGCCTTAAGTTTAGGAGACATCATTGTAAGAAGCTGCATTATGATCGATGCAGTGATATATGGTCCTACTCCAAGCATTACGATAGAAAGATTGGCAAGGCCTCCGCCGGAAAATATATTCAAAAGCCCGAAAAATTGATTGCTTCCAAAAAATTGCGCGAGGCGCACTTCGTCAATCCCGGGAATCGGAACAGAGGCAAGCAGCCGGAATAACAGAAGAATGGCAAAAGTCATCAGTATGCGCTTTCGGAGCACGTTGTCGGCAAGCACCAGTTTGAGTTTTGAAAAAATACTTTCCATATGTTAGTCGTGAGTAGTGAGCGGTGAGCGGTGAGTATGTTTTTTGTCCTCATTACCCATCACTTTTGGCTCATCACTTTTAATCTTGCCTCCGACCTTTTCTATAACATCTTTTACGCTTTGAGAAACTTTAATGCCGGAAACTGTGATTTTTTTTGAAAATTTTAATCCTTTGTTGTCGCCGACAATCTTTACTCTTGGATATTTACCCTTATATGTCGGAACAATACAGGCTTTAACAAGCGCACTAATGTTTATTTCTGCCCCGTCCTGAAAAACTTTTTCAAGCATCTCTAAGGATACAACAACCGGTTTGTCCTGAATAGAACGAAAAGCATAACCACGAAGCTTTGGAAGTCTTTTTATTGTATCGCGAATCTCAGGGCGAATTTTGTGTCCTGCTCTGGCTTTCTGGCCTTTAGTTCCGCGGCCAGAGGTCTTGCCCCTTTTTCCACCGCGTCCAATTTGGACATGCTTTTTATTTTTTGTTTTTCTTTTTAGTTGATGAAACTGCATAGTAGTAGAGGTGGTTAGCTGGTTAGCTGGTTAGCTGGTTTGGTCTGTCCTGACAAGCTCACAAGCTTAACAGCTTTCAAGCTCATTAATGCTTTGATGGTGGCGCGTGCGGCGTTTAATTTATTTTTTGATGGCGAGCGAAGTTTTGCATTAACGTCTTTAAGTCCAGCAAGTTCAATAACATCCCTGACCGCGCTCCCCGCAATAATACCTTTACCCTTTGCCGGCTGGATATGCACAATCGCACTTTTAAATTTTGTAAAAACTTCGTGAGGAATGGACATTGAGTCCGTCGTCTTTACGATAATGGAATTTTTTCTCGCGTCTCTTGCCGCCTTATCTATTGCAAGCGAGGTGTCTCCTCCCTTGCCGGTGCCGACTCCAACAACACCTTTATGATTACCTACTACCATCGCCACAGAAAAGCTGAAACGCCTGCCTCCTGCAGAAACGCGAGTCACGCGCCTAAGCGAAAGCATTCTTTGGTCAAATTCAGGCTTTGCTCTGGGCGGTCTTTTTGGCCTGCGCTCATTTTTCATTTGACGCCTATTGCCTCTATCCTGAGTGCGTTCAGGAATCTTTGCTTCCTTAGAAGGCGTGTCTGCAATAACAACCTCTTCTGTTGGAGGTGCCTCTTTAATCTCTGTTTCGTCTACTTGTTTTATTTCTGGAGCCATAATGTTTAATTACAAATTTTAAAATTTAAGTCCGGATTCGCGAGCTGCATCCGCGAGTGCCTTAACTAGACCTGTATAAATGTATCCTCCTCGATCAAAAACAACCTTTGTGATTTTCTTGTCCTTGGCTTTCTCGGCAATATTCTTTCCTACGCCTACAGCTTGAGCAGTCTTACCTTTTCCTTTAATTTTCATGCCGTGAGAAAAAACAAGCGTTGTGCCTTTTTCATCATCAATAATTTGCGCCGAAATGTACTTATTTGATTTAAAAATAGAAAGCCGAGGCATTGTGTGCGTGCCAAAAACTTTCGCGCGAATCCTTCGCCTTCTAACTTGTCTTTTCATTGTTTTTTGAGATTTCATATACTAGCTGTTAGCTATTAGCTTTCAGCTGTCAGCTTTCAGAATTCCCTAAAAGCTAGAAGCTAAAAATTAGAAGCTTTTTAAACTGTTTTCTTACCTTGCTTCATAATGACATGTTCACCGAGATAGCGGATACCTTTGCCTTTGTATGGTTCAGGTTTTTTTAGATCACGAATTGATGCCGTAAAAGCGCCTACATTGTCTTTGTTTGTCCCACTCACTGTAATTATGCCTTTATCAATCATTACTGTAAGACCGGCGGGAATTTTGACATTTAAAGGATGAGAAAATCCGAGAGAAAAAACAATTTCATTTCCTTTTACCTCGCCTTTAAATCCTATGCCCTGTATCTCAAGCTTTTTCTCAAATCCGCGGGTTACGCCTTCTATCATATTTACAATATGCGAAGCGTATGTGCCCCAAAGAGGACTTAGCTCATCTCCTACTTTTAAAAGGGAGACAGAGAGAACGGAACCTTCTTTTGAAACGACGAGGCGGCTGTCTATCTCGCGCGATATTTCGCCTTTGGGTCCTTTGACTTTTACAATAGACCCGTCGATAGCCACTTCTACGCCTGCTGGGATTTCTATTTGTTTTTTACCTATGCGTGACATACATATTTTTCTTACTCGCCCTCTAAAATTTTCTAATCTTTATAGTAAACATTTTATTTTTAATCAATTGAAAATTTTTTACGGTAAACAAAGCCATTACCATATCTTAAACAATACCTCACCTCCGACTTTAAGCTTTCTTGCTTCTGTATCAGAAACAATTCCTTTTGGGGTTGATAGCACAAGCATACCGTAACCGCTTCTGACCGGCCGAATGTTCTTGGCTGCTGTATAAACTCGCCGGGAAAGTTTGGATATTCGCTCTACTCCTTCTATTTTTGGTTTTTTTTCTTCATCGTAAGCTATCTCAATATCAATGAACTTAATGGCCTTTTCGCCTACATGCAGTAAATCTGAATGTGAAGCAAGCTGTGCTTTTTTTGAAAAGGATTTTATGTAACCTTCTTTTTCCAAAAGAGTCAAAATAGAAGAAGTCAGATTTGAATTCGGTGCAGAAATACTCTCTTTGCCCGCATTTCCGGCATTTTTTATCTTGATTATTAAATTAGCAATCGTATCCTTTACCATGATGATTTCTTTATGCCCGGGATCATGCCCTCATTTGCAAGCTCGCGAAAGCAAATACGACAAAGATCAAAATCCCTCATATAACCGCGCTTTCTTCCACATTTGAAGCAACGCCTAACGACCCGACTTTTGAATTTCGGCTTTTTTTTGGAACGCGCTATTGTGGATGTTTTGGCCATTTGTAGTATTGGGGTTTTACTTGCAGTATTTGAGATATCTACCCTTGGCCTATGCTCGCATACTATAGCTAGCACTATACCGCATCTCAAACTTGCCTATAAAACAAAAAAGCTCAAAGGAGCTTGTAGGGACATATTAGCAAAGCGAGAGTGCAGTGTCAAATACCCTTGCATAATCTTATAATATGTGCTACACTTAATCTTAATCTGCTCCTTCCAAACCAAAAGGAGCGAAATCTCAACAAACCATGAACACGTTTTTCACTGCTGTATCAGAAAATCCCATCGCGACGACGCTAGTGGGGGTGGCAATCTTCATCGCCGTTATGGTCAAGATTCTGTGGGTCCACAGAATCTAAATTTGGAAATCGTGCGAGGGGGCTAGTAGCAACACTACAGCCTCTTTTTTATTTGACTTTTTTTGTATAAATGCAATACTGAGTCAGTCAATAGCATCTCTCGGCAGGGGCCTCACCTCTCAGAATACATGCAAAGCGAAGCTCCCGTCGAGGGATGCGTAGTTCTTTACAACTACGGTTTCGGAGAGTCGCTCCGGAATCATTCAAGCGCCCTTCAAGATTTTCTACAATGAAAATTTTAAGTGCCATTGGTTTTGGGATTGGCCTAATAATCCTCAAAATCATTATGCCAGATGTATTTTCTGGGCTAGAACACACCCTCGTCAAGTTCTTCTTGGTGTTACAAGAAATAATGGGAAAGTTCCCAGATAGTGCGGGCCAAACCGCATCCATTCTGCCCCACGCAGTATTTCCAAAGTAACACCACATAAAGGCGCCCTCACAGGCGCCTTTTGCATTATCATAATGGTGTCAAGATTGATTTGTTAATTGAGTTCCTGTAATTTCCTGAGCGCAATTCCAACGGCAACGGCAAAATCAAGTCCAGCTTGTTTTAAAAGGTCAGAAAGAAACGCCGGCGCGTCTACTTTGCCGAAAGGGTTACCTAATACTACTTCCGTTTCAAAGCGTGATCGTGCGATATCAAAAAAACCCTGCATCGCTACTCCGCCGCCCGTCAAATATACCTTTGCAATGCTTTTATTGTGCTTTTTTTGGTATGCAAGTATGAGCGCCCCTGCTTCTGAGAAAATATAATCAAGAGTGAGCGATACAATATCGTAAACGCTTTTTTGGTCGGAGACACTTCCCTCTCCGAGGTTGCGTTTTATCTTTTCCGCTTTTTCAATCGTAACTTGGAGCCCTTTGGAAATGCTTATTGTGATATCCTGCGAGCCTTTGTTTATTATATGGGATTCTTTTACAACCCCTCTTTCAGAAATATAAATCTTTGTGGCGACTGCTCCCATATCAAAAATCGCAACCGGCGCTATCTCATGCTCCACAAGCGCGCGAATTGCCGCAAACATTTCTATCTCAAAAAAACTGGTGCGCAAACCCGCGCTCTGCACGATAGAATTGTATCCTTGCAGAACTTCGTTGTGTATTGATACCAGAAGCACTTCGGTCTTGTCTTGGCGTGTCGGCTTTTTTGCTTCTGATTCAGGATCAAAGTCAAATGCTTTTTCTTCCTCTCGCGGAATTACCCACCAGTCGAGAGTCACTTCTGAGATCGGTACAGGGATAAACTTCCGTGCCTCTATCGGAATCATGTCCTTTAACTTATCTTCAGAAAAGGCCGGCATCTCAATCAAGGTAACCAAGCTGGACCGGAGCGGTATAGAAACGCCAGAGTTTACAGTTGTCACATTTGACTCGCGCAAAAGATCCTTGATCGCCTCGCTTAATTTGTCGGAAGATAAATTAGTCGCTTGCCCGATAGCGAGATTGGCGTATGGGCCTAAAGCGAGCGAGCCATAGGTTTTGAGCACTGCCCGACCGCGCACCTTAGAAAGTTGGACCACTTTTATCGCAGATGAACCTATATCAATACCAATAACATTTGTATCTCCTTTTCCAAAAAAGTTTTTAAAAGGATTATCCATTTTTTAGTTACAGTGTATAGTATACCACAATAATGGGGTCATTTTTAAAGAACTTTGTCCACCTTTTCAAGCTTTTCTTTGAGCTTGCCTTTACCAATGATGATCCCAGAAGAGCACATCTCAAAAACATGAATCATGGTTCATGGAGGATGATTGCCGAACTCCAAAAGCAAAGTGATGGCGTTCTCTTTATTTTTGCTTACGAAAATAAAGCTGTAAAGGACGCTATTTCACTAATAAAAAATAAAAACGACCAGAGCTTAGCAAAAATACTTGTAGAAATCCTCTCCGATTTTTTACTTGAAGAATTATCGGAGCGCGTAATAATGGAGAATTTTGAAAATCCAGCAGTTGTCGCGATACCTGCCACTTCAAAAAAGAAAAACCGCCGTGGATTCAATCCTAGCGAACTTTTAGCGAAAACGCTTAGCGAAACGATGTCTCATATTTCCTTTCTTCCCAATATACTGATAAAAATAAGAGAAACTCTTCCTCAAAAAGAATTGTCGCGAAGCAAGCGCCTAACCAATGTAAAGAATTCAATGATTGTGGACCCAAAATATGCCGACACAGTTGCCGATAGATGTATAATCGTCATTGATGATGTCACGACCACCGGAGCGACTTTTTCCGAGGCAAGGCGCGCGCTTCATGAAGCGCGCGCCAAAAAAATTCTCTGTATTGCGCTCGCGCACTAAAATTATTTCTGGCTTCCGAGCGCTACTTTAATGCCTAATGCCACTCCAAGAGCGATAACCACACCAATTTTTCGTGAATGACTGACGCTGTTTTTAGTTACAACAATAAAGTTCCTCGGGGCAGAGCCCCGAGGTATTGTTGGAACTCGCTTCACTCGTTTATTACCGCGGCAGAGCCGCGGAGTATTGAACTTTGTTAGCTCCTCGGCTC
>Ga0209542_10014969_pt1 | contig 13104 bp, 8 predicted proteins | sample RifCSPhighO2_01_FD_184028 | JGI IMG/M metagenome (GOLD analysis project Ga0209542, IMG submission 184028) | Soil microbial communities from Rifle, Colorado - Rifle CSP2_plank highO2_0.1 (SPAdes) (version 2) | ecosystem: Environmental > Terrestrial > Deep subsurface > Rock core/Sediment ... | reverse complement strand
GAAAGATGTCGAAGTTTGTTTTTTGTCCAAATCCATAGAATGCCGACAATATCCCCGTAAAAATGGTGATATTGATAGCCATCTGCCAGTGCTCACGCTTGGTCATGACCGAAATCAAAATTATGTAAAAAACAAAATAGTGAACAAAGCTCCAAAAGCCGCCCATGCGCTCTAGAGACCCCCAGAAACTCGGGTAGGTGAGGAAGCTTGTGGTAGCGGTGATAAGGAAAGCGAGCACAAACAAAGCTACCGCTCCAAATATTTTATTTCGCTGCGGCAAGTAAGCTCGGTCTTTGAGAATTAACATGAGATAGGCCCCGCCAAGAATCTCGATTAGACTCCTGAAAACAACCACTTTGCCATAATGGAAGGGTGACAAAAAATCCCTAAAAATAACCAGGGGCACGATAAAAATTGTGAGATATATGCCTAAACGGATAAATTTAAGCAGCTTGGTTTCATGAAGATCTGGCGTACGCATGCTTTAAATAATAGCATAAATTTACAATAATTGCCAGGCTATGGCATGATTTTATATATAACGCCGGAGGCGTCGTCAGATACGAACAAAGAGCCGTCTTCAGCAAACTTCAAGTCAACGGGCCGGCCATATATCTTGTCTTTTGCCAGCCAGCCCGAAACAAAACTGATTGGAGCCTCAGAAATAACGCCGCCGCTGGAATCAAGATCAAACCGAACAATTTCGTAACCCACAGGTTCACTCCTATTCCAAGAACCATGAAAAGCAACCAGGAGATCTCCCGCCCATTCTTTCGGCCAACCTTTATCTTGTGGAATAAAGGCTAAGCCCAATGGCGCGGAGTGCGCCGGTATCTTGATTGTCGGAGATTCCGTCTGTCCGCAATCAGTTGGTATATCCAGCCGTTCAAATTTGCCCGGATTGAACTTGGTATCTTTGACTTTATCGCCATAGCAAAATGGCCAGCCGTATCGCCTCGCGCCGAATTTGTGTTCTGAAGTCGCCGCTCGGATGATATTGATCTCATCGGGCGGGAGGTTGTCGCCAAGATTATCTCGTCCCATTTCGGTAGCCCACATTTCGCCCGTTTCGGGATGGAACGTGAAAAAAACAGAGTTTCTTAACCCTCCGGCAAATTCGGCGGTGTATGTCCCTGCTGGGTCTGACTCAAGGATTGCCGCTCGCTTCCAACTATCTTCAACACACACATCACATGACGAGCCCACACTAATATAGAGTTTATCTTTTCCACCACCTATCCCGCCTACTATGGGCGCGCTCCTGAAATTGGGTCCGAAAGCAATCGTTCTGGTAAGGTGTCGTCCATCAGAAGGCAAATTCGCAATGTTCTTAGCTTTTTCTGAAGTAATCATTCCTCGATTACTGTCATATGGCCACCGCCCCACTTCGTTGGTTTCCGCCACATAAAGATAGGTCGTAGCACCATCATCATAGAATGCTAACCCGTGGGGCTTGTTCAAACCTTCTAAAACCGGTATTACACGATCCGCTTTACCGTCTTGGTCGGTATCCTCAACCAGCACTACCTTGCCCTCTTTGGGCTGGCTAATAAGTATCCGGCCATTCGGGTCAAATTCAATGACCCTTGAATCCTTAAGCCCATCGGCAAAAATACTAACGTTAAGATTGTCGGATAATTTAAGAAAGTGGGGGTCCTGATCTGGCGTTTCTGCTATTATCAGTGGCTCTGTCCCAGAAAACTCTCTATTAAAGTAAAAAACAGAGCCCGCGATTACCAGAACAGCCGCGCCCAACAATACGGAAATTATCTTCTTTGACATTTGTCCATTCTAACTCGTAACCAATAAATCCGCAAATTTGGGTAGTTTGCGGATTTATTGGTTATGAGACGGGCCCCCCTTACTTATTTCTTGTATAATCCGGTACCTGATTAACCGAGACATAGCTAGCTCCTTTTGGATACCAGTTAAGCTCTTTGGTATTGATACAAAACACCTTTTTAAAGAAGTCGGGATCATCGATCACTGCCTGAGCTCCGGTTGTATTAACCCAATGCAACACACCGCTATCCTCGCCGTTTATTTCAACGCCATAAACTTTTTGATCGTTTGTTTCACAGTTACGGTAGAGTCCGGAAGTTATCAAAGTGTCTCTAACCGGTGGATTGGTGGTCTTGACCTTTGAAAATCCGCCCAAGTGTCCATAGAATCCAAAAATTGCAGGGTTAAGGAATAATCTCTTATAGCCCCATTCATTGGCAATATAAACGTCAGGGTCATTAGATCCAGCCGCGCTTATAACGTCTCCCTCTTTAAGGTTTAGAGCTTTCAGATTTACAAACCCCCGAGAAGCCGGCGTAGGCTTCTCGCCACCAGAAACGGCTGGAGTCGTTGTTGGTGTCACCATCGGCGTCACGGCAGGCGTTGGAGTTGGTGAAGGCGTGGGTGTAGGAGTAGAAAATACCGAACTTCCGCCGCCTCCACCACCGCCTCCAGATGAGCCGCTAGTATCTACGCATGTTGCTGATTGCGGGGTTGTAACAACTGTTCTTTGATTATCGCCGGCTGATGGAGTAAAGGTCACCGAAGAAAGACTACCCGTGCATGTTTTAGAAGTAAAATCTCCATCAACGCTAAAATTTTTCCTGTCTGTGGATTGAAATGTTATGGTCTGGCCGTAAGAAATGGTGATGGTGATGGTGCTATTTGTGGTAACTACTTCATCGGCATGCGAACCAGCGGTAATAGTAATGTTGCCAACGTCCATGGAAATCGTTGTGGCTTGAGGGAAAGAGGCATTCCCCTCCGCGTTAACAAAGCCTGGGCTAACCAAAGACAAGCAAAATAAGGCGGCAAAGAGAAAAATTAGTATCTTTTTTGTGAAATTCATAACTATCGAAGAAATTTATCCTGTATTGTTTTGACTACTGGCGAATCAGGGCGAAGATTCTCCCAGAACAGAACTTGATTCTGGTTTATTACCATCTGATCTTTTGGCCCGTGGGGTTCTATAACTCCTAATTTAATAAGCTGTCCGGCCCCATCTTCGTTTACTTTAACGTAGTAGACATCGGATAACATCAGGTGGTCTCTGCTTATGTTCTTTAAATGCCCAAAATATATCTGATTATTTGTCAAAAATACGGCCTGATAAGCATTGGGGTCAATAAACTCGCGCTTATCAAAAGAATCATATTTAGCAGAATCTCTCAGGAACATCACAACCGCCAGCACAACCAAAATACCCAAACCAACCAAGGCAGCAAAGGGTATGTGCTTATTTCTAATCATGGCAACTATATTCCACTGCAATCCTTGGCATCAACTGTAAGAGTAGAGCCGACCACGCGCATATACCTCCATGCTCCGGCAGTATTCTTGACCTGGAAACATGTGCCGTTAGATGAGTTGTCCCCACCAAAGAGGACGCTTACTGTCGCTGTATTGAATCCACCAAATTCGGCGGTATACACAGAACTTGAAGAAGCTACATTAGATCCCACAACTAGGTTTCTGGAAACGAAAGCGTTTGATGATGAGGCTGTCCCCATGGCTTCAAATGTCCCTGACACTGAAGCAGTACCATCAAAGAAAGCCTTGCCGTCAACCTCAAAGGCCCCCGTTATAAGAAGGTCGTCAGCCGCGTCAACATAAGTAGAGTAGCCAGTAGTTCCAGCACCGAATCTAGAATAAGCGACTGTCGCGGTCGTAAACAAGGCGCCCGCTTGGATAGTATTGGTGGTCAAAAAGTAAGAAGCGGACGCTGTGCCCTGAACTTCAAAAGTTGTGGCTGGCGCGCCGCCGATACCCACCCTCCTATTAGTCGTATCTATGGTAAGAACGCTCATATCGCCAGCCGCATTTTGAAATCTAAAGGCTGTGCCAGAATTCTCTCGCGGTCTTATCTGACCGTCCCCCAGGGTAAATACGCCGGATATCGAGGCAGTGCCTCCAACCTCAAAGTTGCTCGACACAGAAGCGGTGCCATCGAAGAAAGCTTTGCCGTCAACTTCAAAGTCTCCATTGATTAAAAGGTCATTGGTCGTTGACAAGAAATCGGAGTGCGTTGTCGCGGAGGTTCCAAACCGCGAATAAGCCACGGACGCGTATCCTCCCACTTGGATGGTATTCCCGGTCAGAAAAAAAGCAGCCGAAGCTGTATTTTGACCCTCAAAGGTGCCGGTTGTAAGTATATTGGTACCAATCGTACTGGCAGCGGACACAGTTCTTGCGGGCACTAGAACAAAAACCGACATACAAAAAATGACTGCTATCAGAGAAACTGAGATGCACTTATTAATTTTGACCATGTATCCATTCTATCCCCCCCAGATGACCCTGGCAAATGACTTATCAACATAACGTTAAAATTTGGAGCCATTTGGATATAGTTGTTTAAGGATATCTCGGGCGGCCGCGTTGTCGGGATCTATTCTTAGCGCCTCTTTCCAATTAAGTTCGGCTTCTAATGTGCGGCCCAAATTATAATTAATCATCCCCAATAATACATAATTTTCAGAATTTTTCAAACCCAAATCAATAGCCTTCTTCAAGTTTTCTGCGGCTTGTTTCTGGTTTTCTCTAGTATTGATCTGACCATGCGCGTAGCCAAGGCCCAGGTATGAATGCGCGCTTTTTGGATTCAATTTAATCACGGTGTCATAAATCACGATCGCGTTCTCTGGCCAGCCAATTGTCGTTAAAAATCTTGCCAAAGACTTAAGGGCCAACTGATCATTAGACGCTAAGATAGCCTTGACCGATTCCGATCCAAGAATGTTTTGTCTGGTTATGGGATCGAGTTTCTTGTTTAACATTAAATCTTTGTTGGCTTGATCGTTCTTTAAAAATATTATGGTTCTGTCGTCCACAAACACAATGGGCCAGTCAGAATTTGTAGTCATTCTCTTCAAAAACGTACTTGCCCAAGGGGTCTGGTCTCTATGGTCAAATATCACGTAATTTATATTGTATTCTTTGGCTTTAGCCGCCCAGGTGTCAGCGTTCTCTTGCATGGGTATATATACTTCCTGAAAAAACTTAACGGGATACGCTTCAGGACGACCATCAACAAACACCCTTTCTTTTGGATATAACTTCCAGGCCAAAAAACTTCCAACGTCAAAATTGTTAAACATGGGGCCCGAAATGCCGTTTTCTTCTAGAAAATCGACCGCGCCCTGCGCGCCTTTTGGAATATGTAAGCCAAAAGAAAGTCTGGACTCGTTGCCGTCGTAATATCTGCCTGACAGCACGTTGAATATCATCAACAAGAGTAGGCCGATAAGCGTAGCTGAAATGGCCGAGCGAATAATCTTAACTCTGGCAGATATGGACCGCGGAAACCACGGCAATCTTTGAACGCCTTCAATGAAGTTTATCGCTACTATCGGCAGAAGACCCAGCGCGTAGATAGAAAAGTTTCTCTGCATTTTGACACCCGCGTATACCAAAAAAGCAGCCGTTAGAATTTCAAAAACCTTTGACCGCCAGCTTTTAATGACAAGCAGAAAACTTAGGGCGACAACCCAAAGGGAGATTTTAAAAAGAGTGATCGCGGTTGAAGGGCCAAACTTCTCAAGGAAAAATGGTGACTTATTCTCGGCCACGTTGTAGCCATATTCGTTAAACACATGAAGAGGATAAAGCGCGCCGGTTAAAAAGTTGGGATTTGCCAACGTGGCCAGAACAATCGCGGCGCCTACCCAAATCATAGGCCGCGTAATCTTCTTCGCGATCGCCCTATCCAAGCAAAATATCGCGTACAATAACGGACCAATAAAAAAGTAAATATGCAGATTAACCCAAAACAGCTGCAGAACCGGAAGAGCCCAAAGCAGCCTATCCGTCCGGATATATTTTGCCCTAAATAACAGCCATATATACGCGGAGAAAATCAGAAAGCTGAATATTTCAGGTCTTACTTCGGTCCGGTCGGTAAAAATAAACAGAAACAGCAGCAGCGCGGGGATTGAGCCCAGCCAAGCAAATGATCGAGCGCTAATAGCGCGAAACGCTAGGAAAAACGAAGCTGTGATGAGCAAGGCCTTTAGTATTATCATGCCCTTTAATCCAATACCCACATATAGCCAGTAAAAAAATACTTCGCTTAACCAGTGATGGTTAATAAAGGGAAAGTCGGGATGAGTAAACGACAAAAGATTGGTATCCGGGATGCTTTTACTTTGCCAGATTATCTCGCCTAGTTTAATATGCCGGCCGATGTCTTGGTTGATCGAATCAAAGCTATGGATAGCCAAAACTCCGATCAATATTAGCGCCAACGCTTCAATTAAAATTGTAAGTTTTTTGTGACTCATGTTATCGCGCTCTTTCGGCGCGGCGTATCATGTCGGCAATGTCCGGAATATTGTTACCTAGTTCTTGAGCTTTTTTGAGATAATAAACGGCCTGTTGGTAATCGCCCTTCACAAAATACGCGGTACCAATAACCGAAAGCGCGTCAGGATTATCCGTCCCCAGCCCGAAGTGCTTATCAATCACTTCGATGGCCGTGTTGGGATTATTTATGGATATCTCAATATAAGCGTACCTGATAACGTATTCAGCCTTGGCATAGAAGTCTATAACTTTCAGAAAATGGGGGGCAGCCTCTTCAAAACGATTCTGCCTTATATAAAGTTCTCCTAAATTTATATAGGAATTAATAGCATCTGGATTAAGCTCTAGGGACTTTTTAAACTTGGCTTCGGCTAAACTCGTGTCACCGTCGTGATCCGCCACTATGCCCAGCAGATTTTGAAGATGGGAGTTGTCCTTATGTATTGCTTGGGCCGCATCAAGCTGTTCTTTTGCTTCAGACCATTCTCCCTCTCTTATATAGACTCCCGCCAACGCTGTTCTTATTATCAGACTATCTGAAGACTCCTTGGCGGCGGCTGAAAACAAAGCTCTCGCGTCATGCCAGTCTTGGTTTCTGACAATTGTCCTTAAACCATAGGCTGCCAGAATAATTACCAACGCCGCCAACGCGGGTTTATGAAAATGGCGCTTCGCAAATTTTGAGAACAGTAAAGCTACAAATAAAACGAAGCCGAGAGACGGAAAATACATAAGGCGCTCGCCCATTATCGTTCCCACGGGAACGATAATGTTGGAAATTATTATATATGGAGCAAGAAATAATACCGCCGCTAAACCATAGCCGGTTCCGCGAATCTTAGGGTTAACTAACGACCACACCAGCGCGGCCAGGACCACCGCGCCAACTATGGCTTCGGGTGATCTCAATATGTTGCTCACTACATGGATACTGTTGTAGGAGTAATCGGCCGATAAATGCTGGGGCCAAATTAAACGAGCCGCGTACATGTACAGCACCTTGAGCGCGGTATAAATTCTCTCGGGCCACTCCGTGAACTTGAGCGGGTTTTCGACGATAGTGGTGGAGATATCGCCGCTGAAATACTGACCCAAAGCAAAATATCTCATTAGCGAGTATACCGCGAACGGCACTACCAAAAATAGGATATTTTTGACCGACTTTATAAACTTGCCGCCAAGAACGGACCACTCGATGAACAGGAGTATCGGCCAGACCATAACAGCCACCTCCTTGCTCATTAGAGCAAGCAAAAACGAGACTCCGGCTAACACGCGTTTGCCTTTTAAAAATAAAAGCGCGGTGGCCAAGGCCCAGAAAAACGCCAATAATTCAGCCCGGCCAACTATCGAAGTGACTGCCTCTGTGTGAATTGGGTGGGACAGAAACAACAAAAAAGCTATCCAAGGAACTGGATCGGATTTATAAAAATACCTAATGAGCCAGAATACGAGCGCGGAGTTTAACGCGTGGATTATTATATTAACGACGTGAAAACTAACCGGCGACGAGCCGAAAATTAAGTGATTCAGAGAATAAGACGCCATTGTTAACGGCCGGAAAAGTCCTGTTTTGGGAGAATTTTGGTGGTAGGGCGATATGAAAAGGTTGAAAAAGTTGTCAGGATTAGTAAGATCTCCCCGATTTTGAATAACAGTCACATCGTCAAAAACAAAATCACCGGAAATCCCATTACCGAATATGGCGAATGACACCGATACGGATAATATTAAGGCGAGTATTAATTCCTTCATGGAGAGTCTTTACTTCTGGATCCTGGCCCTTAATTCCAGGAGGAGCCGGCCAGTTTCCGGATCAAAACTAGAGTACTCCAGGCCCTTTCGGATATCCTCCAGCGCCGCCTGCTTGTTATTAAGCGTCATATAGAGAAGCGCTGAATTGTAATAAACGCGCGGATTATTTGGAACCAGTATCTTGAGAGTCTCCAGATTGACAGCCGCTTTTTCAAAATTACCCCGTTGAGCGTAAATAACCGCTAGATTCTGGTATGGATAGAAGAAATTAGGATCTACTGATATGGCTTGCTCGTATAATTTAATGGCTCCGGCGATATCGCCTTTGGATTGAAGGATGGAGCCCAAATTAAAGTACGGCTGAGCAAATGCGCTGCCTTCCGTGGCTTTGCGATAGTAATATTCCGCCTGATCCAAATCTTCGGCATCATAATAAAGATTGCCCAAGTTGTTGTTTATCCGGATACTCGCCGGTTCATAACGTAATATGTCTTTGTAAAACTCCGCGGCGTTGCCCCAAAGAATATTGCGTTGGATGGACTGATAACCGAAGAAGCAGAGATAAATTAAGAGAGTAGTGGGTAGTATGTAGTAAGTAGTAAGGGATTTGGCTTTTAAATAATTAAATAACTTAACCAGACAAAAAGAAACTATCAACCAGAAACCAACCATTGGCAAGTAAAGCCAGTGCTCATACATCAAAGCGTTTATAGGCGTGATGCCTGAAACTGGACCCAAGGCGATCATAAACCAGGTCGCGCCAAAAAACCACACTCTCCATGTTTCAGATTTGTTTTTGTAAAGATTACGAATCCAGAATACCAGCGCGACGAGAACCAACAAAACCGGCCAAACGGGCCACTGAAATACGGATGAATATATCATAGGATTTCTTTCCATGTGCAGACCCGCCGGAACAAAGAGGAGCTTTAAATACCCCCACAAAATCGGCAGAAATGTAAAAAATCTTACGTGCAGATTTTCTGAATATAAATTAGATTCGGAGTAAAAGTTGAGAGTATTTACAAAGTTCAGAGAAGTAAGGCGCAGGACACCATAAACAAATACCGCCGCGAAATAAGGCCAGGTTTTAATGAGGCCGTTTTTAATTGCCCTTAACATTCTGTCTCTGGACAGAAACGAGACATACAAAGAAAGGGCAAGGAAAGGAAATATGATAGCGGTTTCGCGGCTTAAGAGGGCAAAGGCCAGAAATACAATGGACAAGATCTTATTTCGGCTCGCCCACTTATCATCGCGCGTTTCCGCCTTGATGAAAAACAATAGCGCCAAAAGCATAAACAGTGCCACGAGAAGATCGCCCCTGCCTGATATATAGCTAACCGCCTCGGTTTGAAGCGGGTGTACTATGAATATAAAGGCGGTTAGGAACGCGACAAGGGTCGACGGAGTTCCCAGGGAGTGGGATTCCCACTCCGAGAACCTTGAATCTGCAAAAGGGTCGACCCTTTTAAGCAGCAGAAACACCAGCACCGCATTGGCGATGTGCATATAGTTGCTAAAGAGGTGGTAAGACAACGGTTTTAGGCCAGAGATTATATAATTAAGCGCGAACGTAAAAAACAATAATGGCCTATAATAATTGCTCTGCAAGCCCACTCCGGCCAAAACATCATGGCTAAACCAAAATTTAACAGCATCCCAACTGACAGTGTGGACGGAGTTATTGTTGACTATCCAGTCGTTATCATCCCAAAATAACGGGTTATTGAGATTGAAAAAGTATACAAAAGACCCAGCAATAACCAGGATCAATACCAGGAAAATGGCTGGGTGTTTTGCGTATACAGACACGTTATATATTATGGCAAAACTATAGTTGTCTTGCCTTTGCAAACCTTTTCGAAAACCCTAACGTTACCGCCTGCGGGCACAAATTTGCCCTGTTCATCAACAAGTCGGCCGTATTGAATCTTGGCCGTCAGTTCGTATTTTTTGTATTTGGGATCTTTCGGCATGTATATGCTAAGTAGTGACTCGCCGTTAGGAATCGGCATTCTGGCAAATAAATTCGGTCCGACTTTTATCTCCTCGTTGGGGGATATAGACCAGGCAATATTTCTCCCAGGGTTATCAATACCTTTGTATGTAAACAGCGCGTCTTGGTTGTCATAAGTGCTGGCGCTCACAAACTTGATCTCGCCCTTCAGTTCACAGGACGCCTCTTTCAACAATAGAGCCCACGGCACCTGCTCGTCCGTGAAAGTAGTCCGGCCATCTCCGGTGGGAGCGGGCAAACTTGAAACCATCGGTAGCGAAGCAGACGGGCTAGGTGAAGTGCTGGTAGATATCTGGTCAGTATCCCTGAAGAATGAATACCCTATCAAAACAAGCCCTACCAGCAATATTGATCCTAAAATAGTTGTGTTTTTGCTCATAATCATGCTGTAAATAATACCAAAACCTTTTTGTTTTTTCAACCCTGATTTGTCTAACCCAAAACCCGCCTTTCGGCGGGTTTTGGGTTATCAGTACTCGCTCCTTTAGTAATCAGGATTGAGCCGATAAGAGGCGGATTAGAGCCTGGTGAATACTGGACCGAACAACGGCAGACTCTTGATGGTTCCGACAACATTGCCGGAATCAACAGAAGTCGCAGCACCGTCGTAGTTGGCTACCCAGTTAATCAAGCCGTCTCCTTCGTTGGAGTTGTCATTCAAGACAACCTGCCAGTAGCTCCTCTGTGTCTCGATAGCGTTATCGTAGTGGAGCGTTGAGTTCATGCGGATACTAAATGTCTTTGTTAGACCGCCCTGGATCTCAACATCCTGGTCAGCGAAGTTGAAGGTGTACGAAGCGTCAGCACCGACGTCACCGTCATTGGTCAATGTCTCGGTTTCAAGGACGGTATTGTCTTCGTCCAAGACGCTTATGCTCGTGTCACCGGCGCCAGCACCGGATGAAACGATCTCGAACTTGATCGATCCGGAACCTGCCGCCACGTTGTCAAATCGCAGGAATGAGTCGGAGAGACCCACGGCTGTGATAGAGAACTTGAACACGGTAGGCGAACCAATCAAATTGTATGGTCCGGCCAGCGCGACCTGCTCGATCTTCGGAAATACTCTATACACGTACTGGTTGTTCGCGCCAAGTACGTCATTTATGCCAGTGTCATCACCTTCGAGCACCGTACCCGATCCATCACCGACAGCTCTGAAGCCGTTGGCGTGGCTTCCATTGTACTTATCAACTAAGTCCAATGAGAAGAATACCGCCTGCGGAGACGCGTTTGTTTGTGTCGCGCCTTCGGCCTTGGTCTTCATGTTGGCATTTACGGTAACGTCCAAACTTGAATCCTTCGGCACATACGGTCGGTTGGTGTCTGTTGACGACCACGCAAAGTTCACCGAAGCACCGTTACTAAACGACTGGGTCGTAGTTAACGTGCTTCCAGCTTTGTTCTTGTAGGTCAAGGCAACTTCCTTCACGTTTGCAGCCGCATCGGTACCCTCACCAGAAGCCGACGCCGCGATGGTCAGTTTTTCAATAAACTGGCCTTCGTCAGTAGAAGATATTCTGAATTTGGATACTTTTGCCCCCTGTTGGCCCCAGTAGATTGCGCCGAGAACCGGGCTATCAGCCGAGGTTGCTAGGGTTATAGAGCCGTTGTTCTTAACTGTCAAAACCTTAGTTGGGCTTAGACCGCCGTTCACTGCCGCACTTCCAGGATTGACCGTGTTGGAATCAGAATCCAAGGCGGTAACATCTGTTGTCGCAGCAATGTCGAAAGCGTAGAGGTCGCCAGCTGAACCGGAAGCATTGTTATTGGAGAGATCTACTCTAACCAATAATGTCTTCGAAGTACCAGCCGGAATGTTCCAGTCAAGATTACCGAATGTAATCGTTCCTGTACCGCCCGTACCAAGTGCATTGTTGGTCACATGGCCAGTGCCAGCAACCACCGTACCCGATCCGGACTCAACCAATTCCACGGTCGAAGCCATGTTGGCAACGGAAATACCGCTGTCATTGTCGGCATCAGGCGTACCTTCATCGTAGGTGTCACCGGAAGTGTCTATTGCAACACCAGTCAACTTGACGGTTGTAACCTTCAAAGCTGAAGCTTGTCCGGCCGCAAAAGTGATACCAACAGCATCAACATTCTGCGTACCTCGGATCTGCGTCTGGCTTGCTGGAGCACCAGCCAAGCTTAAGGTCAAAGCAGAGGAGGACAAGGTGATATCAGGACCAGAAATATCAGCTCGTGGAACGATATCTGCAGCGGCAACTGCCGTATTTGTGCCGGAGTATTTTGCCACCGTCACGTCACCAGCGTCATCGCTGTAATCGTCAAGCACCACTCTGATAATACTGCCGGAAACCAACTCGTCAGCTACGTTAGCAGTGTTAATGTCAGCAGTGACTTTGAAGTTATAAGTCACACCAGCCGACAAATCCAAGGTATCGGTGAATGATTCCTGGACACCGCCGCCTGCAGGACAGCTGCTGGTATCATCGGCGTGATCGAATGCAGTTGCATCTTTAGGACCAATAACAACCGTATTGGTTGATTCGTTCCATACCTTAAAGTCAGTTACATCATCCCAATCGGCTTCCGTGGTCTCGGTGTCGTATGTACCGTCACCGGCCTGGTCAGCACAAAGGGTGAATTCAGTCTTCTTAATCTCAATGTTGCTTGCGGCAGTCATCGAGTAGCGAAGAAGAGTTACATCAGTAGCAGTTGTACCTACCGTGGTAGCGTTAGGACCGTTGAATGCCAGTGTCAATGCTCCACCTTGAAGCGTCAGTGTGGTCGCTTCAGCAGCAGTGTCGAGGGTATTGGTTCCCTCAGCCATGCCTTGACCATACTGATCTCCGACGGCTAAGACATCTGAGTTGTTCTCGAAGTAGAGATCAACTGTCTCGTCTTTCTTGCCGCTTAGGTCTGCATAGACCTTAAAGGTAGCGTTGCCGCCTTTGGAGATACTGTATCCAGAACCAAGATCAAAGACCATATAGCTGTCGGATGTCACTGTGCCGGACCATTCCATAGCACCGGTCTTGACTTTAACATTGGTGATA
>Ga0209542_10014963_pt1 | contig 13107 bp, 8 predicted proteins | sample RifCSPhighO2_01_FD_184028 | JGI IMG/M metagenome (GOLD analysis project Ga0209542, IMG submission 184028) | Soil microbial communities from Rifle, Colorado - Rifle CSP2_plank highO2_0.1 (SPAdes) (version 2) | ecosystem: Environmental > Terrestrial > Deep subsurface > Rock core/Sediment ... | reverse complement strand
CCTGCTTCCAGCTTTCTTGATTTCCTCCCAAAGAACCAAAGAATGGGCTGATTCTATTTTAGCAACATCGTCAAACCCGCATAAAAAAGAATGGATTATTTTATCGTAAAAAAGAAAGATATTGCCTCCGACCGCGCCTCTCCTATCAACCGTCATAACTTCCGCCTTGGGAGAGCTAAAGAAAAACTCAAAGAAAGAAAATGGATAAGGTATGGCTCTGTGCTTTTTTAAATTCTTAATATAGAAGCCATACAATTTTTTTAATTCTTCCTTATTTTCGCATTTTCTGATCTTAAAACTGTGACCTTGGGCTTCTTTTATTGAACGATGGCGGTTCCTGTCCATTAATTGCCAAATATTATCTTCTGTTTGTGAATCAAGATTTTCAAAAAAATAGGTTTCTCTTTGGTTCTCGGGAAACTCAATGCCTTCAAAATAATTAAGAAGTTTGGGATGAAAACTGATTTTGAAAGGCGTCTTAAACTCTTCGAAAAGATCTTTTTGAAATTGCTTGCCGTCAATTTTTTCAATTAAAGGCAGGGGACCGCCGTATTCGCAAAAAGGATGGGAAATTAATTTATTCCCGGCGTTAGCTAAACTTAAAATAGCCGAATTCTTATAAACATACCTTTCAAATTTAAGCCACTTAAATTGGCTCTCTAAAAACTCTTCCCACTCCATATTATGAAAAAAAGTCTCGAATAAGACTTTTTCCAGCAAAACTTGCCAATCTTGGCTGTTTTCTATTTTAATAAAATTTTTAGGCACGAAAATATTTAATTATTTTTTTTAAACTTTCCTCTAAAGATATCTTGGCTCCATAGCCGATAAATTCCCTGACTCTGGAAAGATCGGGACGCCTGTGGGCCATATCGTCAAAGTCCTGGCCGTAAACTTTTTCGTAAGGCATAAAAACAATTCTTGATTTATTGCCGGCCATTTTATTAACCTTCTGCGCCAGTTCTTTTATGGAAATTTCTTCGTCGGAACCCAAATTAAAAATGCGACCGTTGGTCTTAGGGCTGTTAACAAGTTTAATTAAAGCGCCTACGGCATCATCAACATAGCCAAAGCATCTTGTCTGGAGGCCGTCTCCATAAACTGTAATGGGTTTGCCCGACAAGGCCTGCTGTACGAATCTGGGAACAACCATACCATAAACTCCCGTTTGGCGTGGCCCGACAACATTAAAAAGACGGACAATAACTGTTTTTAATCCCTTTTCCCTGTGATAAGCCAAAGCCAAAAATTCATCGGCGCCCTTGGACATGGCATAGCCCCATCTTGAATGGTAAGCCGAACCGTAAATCCTGTCTGATTCTTCGCTAAAAGGCAGTTTATCGTTTTTGCCGTAGATTTCCGAAGTGGATGTCACGAGAACCGGAATTTTATATTTTAAGGCGGCATCCAAAACAATTTCCGTGCCCCTGGTATTCAAAAGAAATGATTCCAATGGCTTTTCAACGACTGTTTTTACCCCCACGGCAGCGGCCAAGTGGTAAATCTGATCGGCCTTGCTTGCCAGTTTATTCAATTTGACGCGATCAAGAATAGTGCCTTTTGTGAAATAGAAATTTTTATTATTTTTCAAATGAGCGATATTTTTTAAACTGCCGGTGGACAAGTCATCAATCACAAAAACCTCTTCTCCGGCTTGGAGAAGTTTTTCCGCAAGATGAGACCCGATGAATCCGGCGCCGCCGGTAATTAATATTTTTTTAACCATTTGCTTTTAATGCGGATTTAATGAAATCCTCCATATTCTCTTTAGGCTCCCAGCCGAGCAATTCCTTGGCTCTGCTGATGTCGGCCAAAGTGTCGTGCATTTCCCCCGCCGGCAGAGGAATATAGGTGATTTTATCGCTGATAAGTTTGGCTAATTCGTTGATGCTGTGATTACGATGGCTTCCGATATTAATTACCTCTCCCTTGCCCGTTTTTTCAGATTCCATGGCTAAAATATTCGCCATGACCAGATCAAAAACGTGAGTAAAATCCCTTGTCTGGCTGCCATCGCCGGTAATAGTCAGGGGCTGGCCTTCTTTTTTTTGCGTCAAAAATCTGCCGATGACCGGCACATAAGCTCCCTCTTTTGGCTGCCTGGGGCCGTAAACATTAAAATACCTTAAAGAAACCGTGGGCAGGCCGTAAATTTCATTAAAAACTTTGCAGTAAAGTTCGCCGACATATTTTTGCAAACCATAAGGATTCACCGGCGCGCAAGGCATGTCTTCCTTCATGGGAAGTTCAACTTTGCGGCCGTAAGCTGAAGAAGATGCGGCGTAAATAAACTTTTTGACTCCGGCCTCTTTTGAAGCGACTAAGGCATTAAGAGTTCCTCCGATATTGATGTCGTTTGTTTCCTTTGGTTTTTGTATTGATAAAGGAATTCTCGGCAAGGCGGCCTCGTGAAAAACAAAATCAACGCCGTCAAAAATAGGGCGTATTTCTTCAAAATTACGTAAGTCCTTTTCAAAAAACTTAGCTTTGGGATTGAGATTTTCTTTCCTGCCGGTGCTTAAATTATCAATAATTAAAACTTCATGCCCTTTATCAATAAGAGCATCAACTAAATTAGAGCCGATGAAACCGGCTCCGCCGGTGACTAAAATTTTCTTTGCCATAATTAAAGATTTACGAAATCATCTCAAATTTGAGTGGATTTCGTAAATCTAAAAATGTGATTAAAAATTCTTTCTTATACCGTATTTTTCAGGATCTTCAATATTCTGCTGTTTCATCAATTCCGCATTAATATTTTCTGCGGCCTTGTGAAGCTTGAGATCAACGCCTTTTGAGTTAGCCAGCTGAATTATGGCTTTGGTGTCTTTTGGCAAGCACTTGCCGCCATAGCCTCTGTAGCCTTTATGAAAAACGTTGAGATGAGTTCTGCCGATTCTTTTATCGGCGGCGGCCGCTTCCACCATCCTGTCATAATCAGTTCCCAATGCCTGGCAAAGATCGTACATTTGGTTGGCAAAGCTTACTTTCACCGAAAACCAGGTATTGCCAAAATACTTTACTAATTCGGCTTCGGTAGACGGCAGCATCCTTTCAAATGGCGCTAAAGGCAATAATTGCATTAAATCTCCGGCCACATCATGGCTTTTTTCCGTATAGCCGACAATTTGTCGGTCAGGATACATCATGTCCTGATCAGCCGTCTCTTCCGTCAAAAATTCCGGGTTCATCAAAAGCTTGTGCTGGGGATACTTCTTTTGAAGCATTTCAGTAGTTCCCGGCAAAACCGTTGACTTGATTACCACGACTTTCTCGCCGCTTAACCAGGAAAGAGTTTGCTCAACGTAAGACAAATCAAAACCGGTGCCGTCTTTTAAGTAGGGAGTCGGCACGCAAACAAAAACAATTTCCGCCTTATTCACCTCGTCAGGCGAACCTTCGTTTTTCCCTTTGTCATACGTAAAAATCTCCAGACCTTCTTTCTTCTGTAGATAACGAACCGTCGCTCCCCCCACCATGCCGATACCCACGACGCCAACCTTAGTAAATCTCTTAAACATATATATCCATTATTGGATAACCGGCAAAAAAAGTCAACCCCGAAAACAAAAAGCCCGGACTCGTTGAGCCAGGGCTTTTTTGATTATTTTTTCTTTAAAACCGATCCTAATTGCTTTACCTGTTCTGATATTTTTTCTTGGCATTCAAGGTTTACCACTCTAAAATCGGGCAAACCGAGATTTAAAAGCCATTCCAATATTTCTAATTCAGTTGGACCGATCGGTAAATGAGCATCTTGTTTGGTTTGGCTGTCTTCAAATTGGGGGGCATTAATATGAATTTCGATCAATCGCTTCAAGGGCAAATGCTGTAAATAATCCTTGACGATTGCCGACTTGTCTCTTAATTCGCCTCCGCGCAGCGCCATAGCGCTTATTTCTGCGTGGGCGATATCCAAAAGCAGATATAAATCGGGATTGCTTTCAAAAATACTGTCAATAAAATCTGCCTGACAAATATGTTTAAAAGCGCGCCCGGGAAAATAATTTTTATTCCTATCGGAAACACCCTTAGGACAATAGTCAATATTTTCAAGAGCGATTGGCAGATAAAGTTCTCTCAACAAAAAGGATCCCTTGATAATTTCAAGCGACTGACAAAATTTTCTAAAAACTTCCTCGCGGGTAAGAATACTGCCGGCTGCGCGGTGGTCCACGAGTGATGCCGGCCCGAAAACTTTTGCGGAAAATCCCAAATGAAAGGAAATTATCTTGGGCGGATGCCGTTGAAGTAATTCTTTCATCTTCTTATTGCCTAATGTCATCTTGATTTGGTTCGGTTCCAGTAAATTCAAGAGCGCTGATTCTAAAACAAACGGATCTTCTTTCTGACAATGAAAAATCCAGTCTCCTTCAACATATTGGAGATCCGCGAGATTATAAACCTCAATCGTTCTGATTAAATTAGGCGATTGTTTTTTAAGCTCGATCGCTTTTTGAGAAAATGACACACCGATATCTGGCATTTTTTCCTCCATTCTTTTATTCTTATCTAATTTTCAAGTTTCAGCAATACTATACTATATCAAATTAGAGCTTTCCGTCAACACCTCGGATAAAATAAAAGCCCCGCTTATCCGGTCAGGACTTTTTTGATTATTTGTATCTTTACAAATATAGGATTGCCTGTTAGAGTGCGGTATTGCATATTAATAATTTGGAGGCGACATCAATGCTTGATAAGAAAGTAGTTAATAAATTGGGACGTATTTTGGTGCTCGGCGCCGGCGGTTATATGGGGCGCAACTATATTAATTCTTTACTTCAGTCGGGAATAGACGGGAAATCAATAGTCGGCGTGGATACCAATACCGGCAATCTGCAGAAAGTTGCCGCAGCATACCCGAATCTAATATACACGAAGAATATTCAGGAGGCCTTGCGACTCAAACCAGAGATCGCTTTGGTGATAGTGAATTCGCCGATTCATCGGGCGGTCATAGAACAGTGCTACGAATCCGGCATCAAAAAATTTTTTGTTGAAAAACCGTTAGTCTACACGATTGATCAGTTACAAGGACTAAGAAAACTCAACCTAAAAAACCTCTACACCGGGTATCTGATCAACTTCAGTGGAATTGTAGAAGACCTCTTCCAATTTATGCGTGAGGAAAATCTGATAGTTGTTCAAGCGCGGTCACTCTGGGGTAAAAATTGGTGTGCCGCCGATCGGCCAATGGGGGGAGACGCCGAAGAAGAAATGCCTCATCCCTTGGCATTGATACTATCAGTAATAGGGAGAAATCAAAAAATTATCGGCGTAGAATCTTTTGCAAGATTCACTTATGTTCCTTATATAAATCCGCTGGTAACGGAAAAGGTCGAGATGATTGACTTGGGATTTCCTGAAAAACTTAACGATTCATCTCTTGCAGATTTTTCAATCAGAACCAACCGGAACATAATAAATGCCCACATTTTGACTTCCTTTAATTTATACGAGCAGCAACGGAGAGTCGAGATAAACTTTGCCGAGCATGATAGTAATTCTAATTTTCCTAAATTTAAGGCCTGTCTTGAATTTGATACCGACGGCAAAGATTTGTTAAGGATAAAAAATGCCCAAAATGACGAAGAGGTTCTTACCCGAGAATTTAAAGGCAATAAACTTCGAGAACAGTTGGAGGCTGCGCTGAAAACATTTGCCGGAGAAGATGCTGACCCGCGGCTAGTGGGATTTAAACAAGCTTCCCGGCTAGTCCGCCTAATTCAAGAGAGCATTGAGTCTGCTAATTAAACAAAAAGCTTGATTGGATTAACCAATCAAGCTTTTTAATTTTTACTGTCCTAATCATCCCACCAAGGGCCGGCCTTATCCTTTATTGTCCCAACGGTTAAAACCCACCCTCCATCTGCGACAATATCGGCACCATTAATCAGGGCTGAAGCATTAGACGCCAGGAAAAGAATCAAATCGGCCGATTCCTCCGGCGTGCCAACCTTCTTCCTGGGATTCTTCGAGGCAATCTTTTCAAAAATCTTCGGATCTTTTTTTAACCTTTCCTGCCAGGAAGGAATGTTCGTCTTTATCGTCCCAAGCAATAAAGAATTGCAGCGAATGCCATATCTCCCGTACCTTACCGCCGTAGTTTTGGTTAAGGAGTTTATTCCTGCCTTGGCGGCGGAATAAGAAGCCTCTCCTATGCCAATCGCGCTGTTTATGGAAGAAATATTGACAATCACTCCTCCGCCATTTTCTTTCATACGAGAAAGAGCTGTTTTTGTGCAAAAGAAATTAGCCGTGAGGTTATTGTTTATATCCTTCCAGTACGTTTCTTCGTCGATTTCCGTAATATCGCCGCCAAAGGCAACACCGGCTAAATTAACCAAAACATCAACTCCGCCGAAAACTTCTATTGCCTGCCTTATCGCCTCTTCAGCTGCTTTAGGCTGGGAAAGATCGGCTTTGACAAATTTTGTCTTGGCGATAAACCCCGGTCCAAAATCTTTCTTGTCAACCGCAACTACTCGGCACCCATTTACCAAAAACGCCTCAACAGCGGCTTGGCCGATACTTCCCGCTCCACCAGTCACGATTACTATTTTATCTTTAAGATCCTGATACATTTAAATTCTCCTTTCTTTTTTCATCTAAATATGATTATAATAAACCTATGGAAAATGTCAATCCTTCGACTTCGCTCGGGATTGATGGTGAGCGAAGTCGAACCATCAAGAAAAAAATACTGTTCCTCGTTACCCAATCCGAAATGGGCGGGGCACAGAAATACATATACGAAGTGACTAAAGTGCTGTCAGAGAAGTACAAAATTTTAGTTGCGGCCGGAAAGAGCGACGACGGCGGCGAACTCTTCCAAAAACTAGAACATACAGAGACCCGTTCTCTGTATGTTTCGCAGATGAGGAGGACGCCTTGGCCGTGGCAAGCGATTTTGGCCATAAAAGAAATCCACGGCTTGCTGAAAAAAGAAAGGCCCGATGTTTTGTTTTTATGCTCCACGACTGCGGGGCTTCTCGGTTCCATCGCCTCAAAAATATACACGATACAAGATACAAGATACAAGCCTCGCATCATCTACCGTATTGGAGGATGGGCATTCCGCGACCCAAGGTCGTTTTGGAAAAACCGGCTTATTTTCTGGGCCGAAAAATTGACGGCTAAATGCAAAGACTTGATCATCGTCAACTCCGAATACGACTGGCGCATAGCCGTAGAGAAAAAAATAGTTTCTCCGGAAAAAATAATTAAAATATATAACGGTTTGGATATTGATTCTCTGAATTTCTTGCCTCGCGAAGAAGCCCGTCAGTATTTCGTAACCAGATACCGGATACCGGATACCGGATACCAACTCATCGGCTGTGTAGCGAATTTTTATAAAACAAAGGGGCTGGAATACTTGATTGAATCCGCGCGCCTTTTGAATACAAAATACCGGATACCGGATACTAAATACATCGTTATTGGTGAGGGCAAAGAACGCCCTAAGCTCGAAGCTTTAATTAAAAAACATGATCTTGAAAATCAAGTCATCTTAGCCGGCCGGATGACCGACGCTTATCGCTATTTGAAAGCCTTTGACATATTCGTGCTCCCCTCCTTAAAAGAGGGCTTTCCTTGGGTAATCTTGGAGGCCATGGCAGCTGAACTGCCGATTGTCGCCACTAATATCGGCGCTCTGCCGGAAGTAATAGATGATGGCCTGAATGGTTGCTTGACTAAGTCAAGCGACAGCCAAGCTTTGGCGGAAAAAATAAAATGGCTCATGGGGCACGCCCAAGAAGCCAAAGTTATGGGAATAGAAGCTAAGTTAAAATTAGTTAAAAAATTCTCTCTGCAAGACATGATTGAATCTACCGAGAAAGCGATTCAAGCCAATCAGTAATTGTTTCAAAGGCTCCGAAAAGACTGGCTTGGGCTTTGCTTGATTGCTCTTGCAGAAGCTGAATTAATTGTCCCAAAAGCTCAATAATTTTTAATTGAATCTCCTGAATTTTATCTTTTAGTTCTTGAACTGGAGCGGGAACAGGAACGGGCTCTATTTGCTGAAGTCCGACCTCCTCGGGAGGTCGGACTTCTTCCGTAACGGGAGGTTTCGCCTCTTCTAAAGTTTTAACCGCCGGAAAAACAGAAATATCGGAAGCAGTGCTTTGCCCGCGATCGTTGAATGCCGCTATTTTTCTGGAGGAATATTCCGTATTCGGCTCCAGCCCCGTCTCATCTAAATAAGAAATATTTTTGAGACCGGTCGCCGCCGTTTTTAATTTATCGTCTATAATTTTAAAACCGAATTCGTTATCGGATAAATCGGTAAAATACCATCTGATGGTTGAGGTGGAAATCGCTTCGCCTTTTTTAACCAAAGGAGAAAGAGGGACAGAGGCCGCAGAAACGCCCGCCCGAATTACTCTTTCAAAACCCGTAATCTTTTTATCAGTCGGACCGTTAAAGCCGGCGCCGGAAAAGACCATTGATTTGATCCCTAATTCCGGCTCAATGGTTCTTCCTGAAGCGGCTGTAGAGGTAACATTGATCGTAACGAAAATTCTTTGCTTGGAAAAATCTCCAATAATGTCGGCATCAAAAAACGGAGAAGACGATACTCTTACTTTTTCTACTTCATCGCCGTCCCAGCCGGGCGAAGAACCGTCTTCATAAACCGAAAGCAGGAAAACTTCTCGCTGTTGGAGTGTGCCGGCATTGATAACCTTTATTGATTTTAATTGCGAGCTGGGAAGAGTCAGATCTAAAATTAAAAGATTAGCTGTCCCGGGTGGCACATCATAACTTGATTGCTGATTGACCGTAAAATCGCCGGCCGTTGAACCATAAACAAAAATCGGCGAAAAAATAAATAAAAAAATAAAAAGAATTTTTGCCATTATTTAATATTAGCACAAAACAAACCCCCCGCCAAAATTTGGCGGGGGGTTGTTTTAATCTCATACGCCACTCACAAGGAAGCGCCGAGATTTGGAAAGCAGAACTACTTAGACAAGCTGAGAGAAGCGGTTGGCAAGCCGGTTACTTTGTAATCTAAGCTCCAATCGCTAGTCGAGTTGCTATGAGTAGCTCCTGCGCCTGAATCGTCTGTCCAGACAAAGGTAGCAGCTGTTGAGGTAACATACATACCGGAGTAACCGTCAGCAAATGTGCCTTCTCCTAATACTTTCTCAACGGCTACAAAACTAGTGGTGTTGGTAGCTGTGGACCTCTTTTCAATCTTAGTCGTAATTGAGTCGCCGCTTGCGCCGCCGTAGAGAAGATTACCCCTTAACTCGTAGGTCTTGGTTTCGCCGGCAGAAACTGACTCTTCTGTCGCCGCTATAAAGCCTACCCTCGCTCCGCCTGCTGTATAGTTGTGGATATACCATTGGACATCGGTAGTTGTACCGGTAATCTGATCACCTGTGGATACATCGTAAATACCCATTGAGGTGGTAGACATCAACTGCAATCCGGCTAAGCCGGCATCAGCAGCTGTCGTGTTGGTACCCATAAAGATAGCTGTCGTGTTGGTAGTATGACCTGCGCCGATAGTGTAAGAAGTACCGGAAACCGTCACATTGCCTGATATATCAAAGATTACTTTCTTCCATCCTATCGGGCCAAGAGAATCAGCTGTCACGGTCCATCTGTAGATGGTCTTCGTGCCTGCGCTAAAAACAGTGCTCGGCAAAGAAGCTGCGGCTATAGTGGGCTTAGACTTGTGAATAATCTGCACATATCCACAAATCTTGCTGTCAGGTTTACCTGAACTTCCTGCAATAGATGATCCGGAGCTCACTCCTTCAGCCGTGGTGCTCGCCAAACAAAGTTTAGGAGCATCGCCGGTGGTAGCGCCGCCAGAGAAATCAGCCGTTTTTGCGCCAATAAGGTCAGCTTTTACGGTTAATGTCTTGGTAGTGCCTGACGGAATCCTCCAGTAGGAAGCAACGGGCAAACTAAACGTTGAAGAGGATGCCTCTAATCCAGTACTAACTAAGGCCTGGCCAACTCCTAATTGAGTCGTTCCATCCCATAGTGTAATGCTTGAAAAATCGGCATCACCGGATAAAGTTCTTTCAACATCGAAAGTCTTTATATAAATGTCTTCTCTGTTAGCAGTGAAGTCAACCTTCAAGAAGCTGACATTGCTCTTCCCTGTTCCGTAAGCGCCGACTGTGACGATATTCGTGACTGGCGTACCAGACGAAGCTCCCACAGTCAAAGTGCCTGCGGTAGCTAAAGTCACATAATTTATGGCAGCGGGTCCGGAAGAAGTTGAAAAGTTAACACCGCCCATTGTAGTGCTGTAATTCAAACTGGTCGTCGGAGTAGTGTTGGACTCTAAACCAACAAAGACTACATCCAGCGTGCCAATTCCGGTATCAATACCGGAAGTAGAACTGCTGGCAATACCTAAGGCAATGGTGTCAGCGTTGTCGCCAGTTGAAGGAATATCAGCCTTAACGGTGATTGTCTTTTGGCTGCCCTTGGCAATTTCTATTCCTGAACTGTTCAAGAAATCAGAAGCCGTAAAGGTAACCGTGGTAGCTGTTGAAGAATCCCAACCCTTTTCGGAGGTCAATCTTGTAGCGCCGTCATAAAGCGCAATCTTAGAAAGATTGTCCTGATCGCCGGCGTTGCCGGTTTGATCTGAACTGGCGCTCAATTTGATCTTGGTGATCCTAATATCTTCAGCTGAACCGGCGGTGAAAACCAAGCCTACCATTGAAACTTTAGTGCTTCCAATGATAACAGTTTGGTCGCCCGGAGAGCTGGCGCCTGAAACAGTCAATGATCCTGCGCCTGTAGCCATGGCGTTTCCAGTTACAGCAAAACCAGTTTCAGTGATTGTTGCCGAAGAAGAAACACCCTGGGTTGTCATATCAGAAGCGGCCGGAATTCTGAAGTGTCCGCCGGCGGCAGCTAATCCAGTTGAACTTGGAATGTCGGCTAATACTTTAACAGTTACTGTTTGCGATGCCGGGACATTTAAGTTGAAACTGAAAGCAGTTGTGCCGGAGAAAGTTGAGACAGTGGAACCTACTTGTGTCCAAGTAGAACCATCTAACTTGTAAAGCTTGGCATTGGTGAAATCACCGGATGAACAAGCTGTACCCGTGCCTGTCGCTCTGTAGCAGTAGAATGTAATGGAGGAAACACTCATGTCTTCCCCAGAATTGGCTGTAAGATTAACTCTTATCATCTCCCTGTCTGTTGAACCCTTGATATAGGTTTGAGCAGACGGCGTGCCCGAAGATAGGGCGAGAGATAATGCGCCATTCGCTGTTACGGTGTGAAGGTTGCCATTTCCTGAAGTTAAGGTGATAGAATCTTGGGGAACATCATATCTTGAATCCAAGCCATCTACCCAAACATCGGTGTTAGCGGCAATGTCCAAATCAAGCGTGCGGTCTGTTGTAGCTCCCGTAGGAACATCCGCTTTAATTTGGATAGTCTTTACGGCAGACTTTGCTATGTCAAAAAGTCCCACGCTGTCGTAACCGACAGTATTTGATCCGAAAGTAACATAAGAACCGATTAATGAAGCAGGGCCGGCTACTTGAGTTGTGCCATGCCAAAGAGTGATATTGGAAATGTCGGTAGCTGTACCCGAACCATTATTGAGCTTTAACTTTAATTTGACGACCCTTGATCCCTCTCTTGAGCCGGCAGTGAACTTAAAGGCAGAGATCAGCCTGTTATTAGTTCCTTTTACATAGGCTTGAGTAGCGGGATTAAGAGCGGAGTCAACATTAATAGTTAAAGTGCCTTGGCCAATAGTCATGGTAGCTCCGGTCTGCTTTGAGAAAGAAGCCGTATCCGAAGCAGCAGCCTCAATGGCTCCGCCCGAATTACCGCCATTAACCGTTACATCGCTGTATTGGCTAATCTCAAAGATAACAGTCCTGGCAGTCCAAATACCAGAGGCAACATCGGCATAAGCGTAAATGTCTTTTGATTGGCTGGCCAAAAGCTCTATTGGAGCGGCAGTCAAATCAAAAGTCACTTTATTTTCAGCATCTAATTTAGCAACCGCGCTGCCAATCTGCGCGCCGGCATATTTCAACTTGATGTTGGAAATATCGGTAGCGGCAGCTGAACCAACATGGGTAACAGAGATAGATGTGATTGAAACTGCTTCTGAAGAACTGGCCGTGAATCTCCATGCGGCTATTTCATTGTCAGTTGCTCCAGAGAGTATGGTCGCTGCGGCCGGACTTGCCTGCACGGCAACGAACAATTCACCAACGGAAATTCCAGCAACAGTCAGATCTTTGCCCTGTAATGGGAAAGTGCCTGTTAATGTTCCTGCTGAAGTAATATCGCTGGCCGATTCTATCACAGCTCTAATGCTGTCTCCCACGGTAGCGGTTCCTCTGGCGGCGATACTCATCTTAACCGTTAAGGTTTTGGTTTCTCCGGCTGGAATATTCCAGTTCACAGAGAATGCCGCTTTGTGGGTGTTGGTATTTAATGCTTGAGAGGAACCTAATTGGGTTACTCCGTCATAAAGCTTAATGGCGGAAACATCGGCATCAGCCGACACTCCTCCTCGTTTTATGACAACTTTGCTGATAGTCGCGCCACTCGCGCCGCCAGAAAATGAAAATTTGGCAGCGACAGCGTCAATTGCGGCTAAAGCAATCTGTCTTGCATCTGGCGTGCTGGCAGCTACGCTAACGGTAGCTGGGCCTGTGCCAGTTGTCGGCGTGGTTGGGGTCGTCGGTGTGGTTGGAGTAACCACTCCGCCTGCGCCCAACATGGTGTTCAATTTGGTTCTTGTTCCCGCGCCGACAAAACCTGTGCCGGCAGTTAAACCAAGAGGAGTTAAAACTTCAGAAGCGTATTTACCCTGAAATTTAACAACTGCGACTTTGGTCAAAGGGCCAAAATACATAGTCTCATTTCCGGGAGAACCGACTCCTGATGCGGCTACTTTGGTGTCTGAAGCAGAGTTCAAGGTAATTTGCAAACATTTTACAGCCTCGCTGGAATCTCCCTGCTTCAGATTTGTAGCGAAAGAGGTGATACTGCAACCGGTAACCGCGCCTCCGGCTGGAACCTGGACCGTCGCCAATTGGGACTGCAATTGAGACAATTGAGCCAATAAGGCGTTGATCTGGACCTGCAGTTCGT
>Ga0209542_10014962_pt1 | contig 13109 bp, 18 predicted proteins | sample RifCSPhighO2_01_FD_184028 | JGI IMG/M metagenome (GOLD analysis project Ga0209542, IMG submission 184028) | Soil microbial communities from Rifle, Colorado - Rifle CSP2_plank highO2_0.1 (SPAdes) (version 2) | ecosystem: Environmental > Terrestrial > Deep subsurface > Rock core/Sediment ... | reverse complement strand
ATGGTGAAACAACGGAGTGGACTATACTACCCCCAGTTATTGAAAGATTTTTCATCCCAAGAGACACCAATAATAGATTATGCTATGAATCATTATTAGGAATTGACTTGATAAGATTTTTAGATAATCAGAATCTTTGGCTGAATCAAGACTTGACGAAATTAAATCATACAAACAATACTGGGATATATAATCTAATTAACGACGGATCTCATAGAATTCATTATGGCTATGAAAATGGTGGAATAAAAGTTCTTATTGTAGAAGAGATGACAAGTGGCTATCCTTATTATGCAGCACCTCAGCCTTATTCTTCTGTGAATGTTGCTCAAGTAAGAGACCAAGATGGAATAAATACAAAGATACATGTACTTCAAGACCCTGCGCATAAAAGCCTCTACAGGTTATTTCCATCAGGCGGAATAAAATCCGGAGACGTAAGACCTGAAAAAATTAAATAATCTCCTTAATATATATTTCATAGTTAATATATATTTATAAATAAGTTTTAATTTTTAAAATCAATATATTGTTGTTGATAGCCTGATGACACACAATAGGTTGTATAACACGATGAAATGCCCTTATTGCGGACATGCAGAAACGAAAGTTGTTGACAAGAGAGAAACAGGCGAGTTCGATACAACAAGACGAAGAAGAGAGTGCCTGAAATGCGAGAAGAGATTCACAACATACGAGCGTGTTGAAAGAGTTGACTTGGGTGTTGTGAAAAAAGACGGCAGAAAAGAGCTGTTTGATAAGGAGAAAATAAGAAAGGGTATATTGAGGGCATGTGAAAAAAGACCAGTTACGCTTGAGCAGATTGACAAGATTGTAGACGTGATTGAATCTGACTTGAGGAAATTAAAATCAACTGAAATAAAAAGCGAAAAAATAGGCGAGAAGGTGATAAGTGCCTTGAAAAAACTTGACAAGGTTGCTTATATCAGATTTGCTTCTGTCTACAGGAGCTTTGCTGATGTTAAAGACTTTGAAAAAGAAATAAAGGAGATTAAAAAATAAAATAAGGAGTGATTAAAAAATGGGTAAAACTGCTGTACAAAAAGAAATTGATGGCGATGATAGAAGTTTAGAAACAAGAATTTATCAAAGTGCTATTTATTCTCCAAATATATTAAAGTCGTATGATAGAAATAGACATATTTCTTTAAATGATGCTTATGGATTAATTAAATCACAAGAAGACCCCCATCTAAGTGTAGACAAACTTTCTTCTGCAGTGGACTCAGGACAAATTAATGTTTATGAATTTAATAATGAAAAATATTTTGACAGATTTGATATTGGAAGGGTTTATCATTCAAAAAAAGAAAAAAAAGAAGGACTAGTTATAAACAGGCATTTCACTGATGGTCAAACAAATCCTTTTGAAACAGTAGGCCCATATGAGAAAAGGCATCTTAAAATTACTGACTATAAATCAGGCAATGTTAAATTTGAAATGGAAGATGCAGAGTTTCCTCTTTCTTGGGATGATCATGATGCAAATATTGTGGCTGATAAATATTTTTACAAACCTAAAAAAGATGAATGGAAAGAAAAGATCAAACAAAAAATAGGCAAAGATTATGAATATTCCCCTGTGCATTTAATTAGAAGGGTTACAAACTTCATTACTGATGAGGGCTGGAAATTAGGGTATTTTAAAACTGATGTGGATAGAGAGGCTTTTAGAGATGAGCTTGCTTTTATCCAGATAAATAGAATGTTTGCATTTAATTCTCCTGTACAGTTTAATGCAGGACTTTTTAATGAGTATGGAATAAAAGGAAGTCCCGGAATTAACTATTTCAGAAATCCTGAAACCGGAGATGTTGCTAAAATCGAAGAAGGCTGTAATATTAAACCACAGTGTCATGCTTGTTTTATCAAAGGCCCTAAAGATAATTTGGAAAGCATTATGATGCATGCTGTTGATGAAGGTGGAATTTTTTCATCTGGCTCAGGAATTGGGCAGGATATCGGAGCATTAAGGGGAGAAGGAGAACCCTTATCAGGAGGAGGTAAAGCTTCTGGACCAATGAGTTTTTTTAAGATTTATGATGATAGCGCTGGAGCTATCAAATCAGGAGGAAAAAGCAGAAGGGCAGCAAGAATGACAACAATGAGGTATCATCATCCAGATATTATGAAATTTATCAGAGCCAAACCTAATGAAGATAAAAAGGCGCTTATTTTGATGAAAGCAGGCTACAGTGGCGGGATGGATGGGGAAGCTTATACAACTGTTACATTCCAAAACACAAATCTTTCAGTTAGGCTAGATGATGAATTCTTTGAAAAATTAAATAACGACGAGGAGGTTGAGCTGAGAAGGGTTACTGATGGAAAAGTTATAGGAAAGGTTTCTGCGAAAAGAATGCTGCAGGAAATTTCTTTTGGAAGTTGGAGGATTGGAGACCCGGCTGTGCAATATGAATCGAAAATTCAAGAAATGCATACCACTAAAAATTCTGGAATGATAGATTCAAGTAATCCTTGTTCTGAATATATGCATCAAAATGATACTTCTTGTAATTTAGGATCTTCAAACTTATTAGCATTTACTGATCAAAGCGGGAATTTTGATGTTAATAGATTTCAACAGGTAAATAGAATTGCTTCAATTTCATTAGATATAATTAATGATGCAGCATCATATCCTGTTAGAGATATAGCGATGATTAGCCCGGAGTTTAGAACAATAGGATTGGGGTATGCAAACCTTGGAGCATGGTTGATGAGGAGGGGGATTTCATATCATTCTGAAGAAGGCAGGGCATTGGCAGCTGCAGTAACTGCCGTAATGACGGGGAATGCATACGATATTTCAGCTGAAATGGCAGATAAACTGGGAACATTCACTAATTTTGAATTCAATAAAAAACCTATTATAGAAGTCATGAGGAAACATAAAAAAAGTTTAGATGATATTGTTTGGGATGATGTTCCAAGTGATCTGAAAGATGCCGCTTACAATGCATGGGAAAATGTAGTCAAAAAAGGAGAGTTATTTGGATTTAGAAATGCACAAACAACAGTACTAGCACCTACTGGAACGATTTCATATCTAATGGGGTGCGATACTACTGGAGTAGAACCTTCCTATGAATTAGAGACTTATAAGAACCTTGCTGGAGGGGGAACACTTAAATTAACAATTAGAGAAGTTCCTAATGCTTTAAGAAATTTAGGATATGATGAAAAGCAAATAAGCGATGTTTTGACATTTGTTTCAGAAGAGAATACAGTAAATGGTGCACCGCATGTTAGCCCTGAGCATTATGAAATATTCGATACGGCTGTCGGCAATGGAAACGGAGCTGGGTTTATCCCATTTGAAGGACATATAAAAATGCTCGGAGCAACACAGCCTTTTATCTCAGGAGCAATATCAAAAACTAATAATTTACCTGAAGAAGCAACTGTTAGAAATATTTACGACGGCTATCTGCTTGGACATAACCTTGGATTAAAGGCATTAGCAATTTTTAGAGATAAGAGCAAGCCAATAAGCGCACTGGGTCTTGGGAAAGATTTTGCTGAATTAAAGAGAGGCCAAAAAGAAGAATTACCAGCAAGGAGAAATGTATTTGAGAGCGAGGTTACTATTGGAGGAACTCCTTTCCATGTATTAGCCAGCGAATATGAAGATGGAAGGCCTGGACAAGTAGCATTTTTCTCTTATACTTCTGGATCTACCTTAAAAGCTATGTTGGAAACACACGGAATTTTGGCATCTAAAGCATTAAAGAGAGGAGTTGATTTAGAAGATGTTGCATCTGCATGGCTAGGACAAGAATTTGAACCAAGGGGGTTAGTTTCTGGACATCCTTCTATTAAGATGGCATTGTCTCCCCTAGATTATGCTGCAAAATTTTTATTGCTTGAATACCAGGGCAAGACTGAGCTTGCAGAAAATAAAGATGGATTGAAATTTGAAGAACTAAGAGGGGCTAAAAATGGTGCATTTAAAACCTATGAAGGAATGGCTATTGATGATTGGGATATTGAACAAGTATTGCGAAGCCCTGAATTAGGCGGCTTTATTGAAAAAAAAAGTAAAAATACAGAATCTATTAGTGAAAAACAAGATGAAAGTAAAAACAAGAATGGAAAAAAAACTAATAACAGGGGTGTAACCTGTAATAGCTGCGGTAGAATTATGAGACAAATATCTCCTGGATGTTGGGAATGTGGTGGATGTGCTGAGAAAATAGGCGGATGCGGATTATGAAAACTTTATAAATCTTAATTTTGCTTAAAGTAAGATGGCAAAACACAAAGTTTATGTCACGGATGAATGCATCGCATGCAATGCCTGTGTTGCTGCCTGCGAAGAGAATTTCTACATGAATGATGATAATACTAAAGCGAAAGTTAAGAAAAGTGTTATTAGCGACGCTGAATTAGCTAAAAATGAAGAGGCAAAAGAAATTTGCCCTGTTGAAGCCATCAAAATTGAGAAGGCTAAGTGATACTGCAATTATTTTTTCTATATTTTTGATATAAACTATTTAATTTTACAGACCTTTCCTTAATTATTTCAGAAGGCAATTGTTTTAATTCGGCTGCTTTTGTTCCTGGTCTTGAGGAAAACTTTGAAATATTTAGAACTTCAGGCCTTGTTTCTTTTATTAGATTGTAAGTTAGTATAAAATCTTCTTCTGTCTCTAATGGATAACCAACTATTATATCTGTAGCTATTGAAATTTCTGGAAATTGTTTTCTGAATTCCCTTACTGCTTCTTTATAATTCTCAACTGTATGTATTCTCTTCATATGCTTTAATATTTTTTCAGAGCCTGACTGTACTGGGGCATGCAAAAATTTCATTATTTTTTCCGATTTGTATGATTTTAAAAGCTGAGGAAGAATTTTTGCTAAATGCCATGGATTCATCATTCCAACTCTGATTATATAATCTCCTTCTATCGTCGTTAATTCATCTAATAATTCTGGAAGATTTGTCTTTATGTCGAAGCCATAGCATCCATTGTCTTGTGATGTTAAATAGATTTTCCTGCAGCCTTCTTGAACTGTTTTTTCAACTCTCCTTTTGATATCCCCTATCCTATAAGATCTCAAATTTCCACGCGCTAATTTTGTTGCGCAGAAGGTGCAGGAGTTTAAGCAGCCTTCAGCTATAGAAATTATTCCGATGTTTTTATCCTTTCTGATAACTGATGCATCTAATCTATTTTCTTTAACATCTGAAAAATGATCTTCTTCTTTTTCAAGTACATCAGGGATTTTCAAGATTGAATTAGTGTCAAAAATCGCGGTTACTTCAGGAGCATATTTTCTTATATCAAGAGTTTTTGTCAAGCATCCGCCTACTACCACTTTTTTTGTTTTTGATTTCTCTTTTATATAGTGGAGTTCCTTTGATTGACTAGAATTTTTTACAGAACAAGTATTGGCTACTATATAATCTGCTTCCTCTTCACTATTTGTTACCTCATAATTATTTTGTTTTAACAAACCAGCCATTGCTTCAGAATCTGCAATGTTCGCCTGGCAACCCCATGTTTTTATATAAATTTTTTTCATAATTAGTTATTTATTTGCAAATTTAAAAGTTTTTTCTATTTGTAAAGCTGAAGAAATAGATTTAAATATCTTAGTGGTGTTATATTAAAGATGCAATTAAAATGAAAAGAAGAGGAAAATTAGGATTAAGCCCTGCTATACTGGCTATGGATATAATCGGTTTTGCACTTATTTTTCTAGGTGCTGGTATTATTAGATATTCGAAAGAAGAGATTATATCTATATTAGGCGGTTTTGTTTTAGCTGGAGGAGTAACTATAATAGGTGTAACAAGGTTTATTTCAAAATGATATCGAACGAAACTGTAGGGATAGTATCTGTTTTAATAGAAAGTATTGGTATATTAGTTGCTGAAAAGAGATCTGCGATGATGCTAACTCTAGTTGCAATATTAACAATTATAATCCTCTTTATAGTATAAAACAAAATCTTTAAATGTAACAAAGTATTTTAATAATTGATGTTTGCTAAAAAATATTTCACGTTTTCAGAAGCACAAGCTATCCTTCCAGATGTTAAGAAACTACTAAGCAGGCTGTTGAATGTGCAGAAGAGAATGAAGATAAAAAATGCGCTTAAAGTTGTATACGATGATGAATTCTTGGATGCACATAATTTGACTAAAAGATCCATGGAAGCCCATAAAGATGCTTATGAGTTCTTTCAAATTATAGATGCCCTGATGGAAGCTGGTGTATTTGTCAAAGACCCTAAAACTGGATTGATTGATTTCTACTCAAAATTTGATGGAAAAGAGATATTTTTCTGCTATAAATACCCTGAAGAAAAGATTCTTTACTGGCATGGAGTTGAAGAGGGCTATGCAGGAAGAAAAAGTGTTGAACTGTTGAAAGAAAAAGTTTAATGCCCCAAGCAGGCTGAATTTGTAGGTACTTCTGTCTTATCAAATTTTTTTTTGATTAAATTTTTTTCGACTAAATACTGCTCAACTTCGTCTCCAGAAACATCAATCAGCATCTCTCCATTAACTTCAACACATGGAGAGAGAGTTTGCCCTGATTTCTCCACCATTTCTTGGAATTGTTCCTGCTCATAAATTATATTTCTGTCTTCATATTTCAAATTATAATTTTTCATTATCTCACGAACACCCATACTCCACCCGCATTGAGGTTTTAGATATGCTACTATTTTTGGCTGCTTCATAATTATTAGCAGAATTAATAAGCTTTTTAAGCTTTCTATTCAATTTTGATTTCATGAAAATCTTAGTTCTTGATGATTTTGATGATTTCTCTATATTTAGAAAAGCTGTAAAAAATATAAAAGACGATATAGAAATAGTATATGCTATCGATAATAACGGAGATTTAAACAGAGATATTATCGAGAAAAACCTTGGAAATTCAGACGTGTTAGTCGTTGGCCATTTTGACAGGAGCATTTTAGAGAAAGCAAAGAAACTAAGATGGGTGCACTGCACTTCTGCTGGTGTGAATAAGTTATTGTTTCCTGAATTTATTAAAAGCAAGGTAATCTTTACAAATTCAAAGGGGATACATCCTATTCCAATTACAGAACATGTGTTTGCTGCTATCTTATGTTTTCAGAGAAGATTCAAAGAACATATCCAAAATCAGCTAAAACTGAAATGGAAATATGAAAGAAGCGAGGAGCTATATGGAAAAACAATAGGCATAGTTGGTGTCGGAGAGATTGGAAAAAGGATTGCTGAAATCGGAAAAGCTTTTGGCTGCCATATCGTCGGTGTTAAAAGAACTGTTAAAGGAAAAATTAAGAATGTTGATGAACTCTATAGTGTTAAAGAAATCGATAAATTATTGAGAAAAAGTGATTATGTGGTTTTATGCCTGCCATCTACTGAGAAAACGAAAAATATGTTTGATATGAATAAATTCCAGACTATGAAAAAGAATTCTGTTTTAGTTAATATTGGAAGAGGTGATGCTATAAAAGATGAAGATTTAATTTTGGCTCTGAGGAAAAAAATAATTGCCGGAGCCGCGCTCGATGTTTTCAGAGAAGAGCCCTTGCCTAAGGACAACCCATACTATTATCTGGAGAATGTCTTAATAACCCCGCATCATTCAGGATCTACATTGAAATACGACGAAAGAAGTATAAAGATATTTTGCGAGAACCTAAAGAATTTTTTAAATGAAGAAAAATTAAAAACAGAAGTTGACAAAAGAGAAGGATACTAAATGGAAAGTTACAAGGAAATCAATAGAATCGTTTATGATAAATATGCTGGACAGTTCGAAGATTTTACTAAAGACCATTTGGAGCATATCCTGGAAGATGCTAACTTATTTTTGGATAGTTTGAATGGAAATAAGATTCTTGACTTAGGTAGTGGCCCTGGAAGGGATTCATTGTTTTTCAAAGAAAGCGGTTTTAAACCGGTGTGTTTAGATATCTCGAAAGAGATGATAAAACTCTGCAGAGAAAAATCTTTAATGGGTGTTATTGGAGACTTAGAGAATTTATGCTTTAAAAATAATTCTTTTGATGGCGTTTGGGCGTATACTTCCCTTTTACATTCGCCAAAAGAAAAACTTGATTATAACATATCTCAGATAAAAAGAATTTTAAAAGATGATGGCGTTTTTTATCTTGGTATGAAAGAAGGAGACTTTGAGGGGTTTTTAGAAAGTGACAAGTATCCAGGAATTAAAAGATTCTTTTCTTTATATAAAGATGAAGAGCTTTCTGAAATTCTTTCACAATACTTTGAGACATTCCATAAATCAAAAGTAAGATTAGAAAAAGCAACATTCATTAATTATTTATGCAGACCAAAAAAGTGATGAACAGCACCAGAGAGTTCCCATACATGAGTACAGTACAATCCCCGGCGTTGCCCTGCTTAACTTCTAGTTTCGAAAAGTATCTAGGTGGAACCAGGACACTATGGCCGTCCATCATGTTATAAATCGAAAAAATTCATTTTTAAGCTTTACTATTTTTTTATAATTAATTTTAAAAAGAAAAAAGAAAAAATAAAGAAATAATTATTATTCCATTTTGCCAATCTTGAACATTTTTGTGCCACATTTCATGCATGTTCCTTTTACAGCATCTCTGCCATTCTTCATCTTTGTTTGCTTAGCATCCTTAATCTGCCTTGATGTTTTGCATTTCATGCAGTGCCCTTCAACCATGTTTACACCTCCACTTGGTTTCCAATACCTTTTAATTTATTAGATTCTAATGCTTCTTTAGATAAATTGCTTGTAATCGCCCCTTTTTAATGTTTCTATTTCTCAAAATGCAATTTTCCTCTTTCTGCAAAGCTATAATAACCATCCTTTCCAATAATTATATGATCCAGAACAGGAATAAATAATAATTTCCCTGATTCAATTAAGATTTTTGTGACTTCTATATCTGGCTGCGATGGATTTGAATTTCCTCTTGGATGATTATGCACTAATATTATTGAATCTGAGCTCTCCTTAATTGCTTCCTTGAAAACCTCTCGAGGATGAACAAGAGTTGAATTTAATATTCCAATGCTGATTTTTTTTACATTTATTACTTCCCTATTAGTATTTAATAAGACCGTAAATAAAACTTCTTTTTTATAATTCTTTACCTTATCTGAAAGCATGTTGTAGACATTTTTTGCTGAAGTAATTGGTTTTTTATTATAGCCCCCCTTTTTTAATATGCTGTATCTCTTGCTTAATTCAATGAAACTGAGGATTTTTAATGCTGCTGCCGTGTCATTTCTGCATTCTTTTTTTAATTCCTGAAAGCCGAGCTCTTCTAGCTTATTCAGATTGTATTTTTTTAATAATCTATTTGCCAGTGTTACAACGCTTTCTTCTTTTGTTTTTCCCAAAATAATTTCCAACAACTCAGAATCAGATAAGCTTTCTGCACCCTCTTTTATCAACCTATTTCCAGGGCGGTCATACCAAGGCATATCTAAAATTCCCATATTGCTGTTGACTATGAAAAAGTTTATATAATCTTTTTGTTTTATCATCTTCATGAAAAAAAGCTTCATTTTCTTATTTCTCGCATTAATAATTGTTAACTTTGCTAAAGATGAAATAGAATATATTTAATTATAAATTTCCTTCTTTATGTTTTTCTGCTTGATGTTTAATTCTTCTGATAATATCTTTTCTATGGTCTTTACAAAATCAGGCGGACCGCATAAATAGAATTCTGCTTCTTTTAAATTTAATTCAGAATTTTCTATCATTTTTTTATCAATCCTTCCGGTTGCTCCTTTCCAGTTTTCCCTAGTCAATGTGAATTCATGGCTTCTGTTTTTTGAAGCTTTTGAAATTGATTCAATTTCCTTTCTCCATAAAATTTCATTTTCTGTCTTGTTCGAATAGATAACATGCGTTCTTATTGGAAGATTTTTTTCGTGGAGATATCTTAATATTGACATCAACGGAGAGATTCCAGAGCCAGCTCCAATAAGCATTATATTTTTCTTAGTATTTTTCTCATCAAAATAAAACTTTCCAAATGGGCCTGTGACTGCAATTAATTCTCCTGGCTGCAAATGATTTACAAAATATTCTGAAACAAAACCGTCTTCTGTTGTCTTCACTGTAACTTCCAAGTACTTCTGCTGTAGCGGAGTAGATGACATTGAAAACGGCCTCTTTTGGATTTGTTTTTTGCCATCTCTTACTTTAAATTTTCCTGTTTTTTCCAGATCGAGTTCTATCATTGCAAATTGACCTGGCTGAAAATTAAATGGTTTTCCATCTAAGCTTATACGAACTGCTTTCGCTGTTGGTGAAAGATCAATCAACTCTGAAATCTTTAATACGTAATTTGGCATGATATTTTTGGAAAGATGAATACTTTTAAAGCTTGTGCCCAAAAAAATTAATTGAAAAGATTTAAATATTATTAGTTACTAAGTATATTTATGGCAATCAGAAGAGATGATACAAGAAGTGATCATAATAGTTTTGTGGAGAGTATGCTGAGAAAAGCCGAGGAGAAAAATGCGACTAAGGCAAGGTCTTTGTTTGATAGCGTTGATATTGAAGAAGTTCAAGAGCTTACTGCTGAAATAAAGGCTGGGAGCCAAGCCCACAGGACTAGAAGACAAGATTTTTAATTTTTTTAATTTTTTTAATTTTTTTATATTTTCTTGATTATAGATGAATTTATATATTTTATGTTCCTGAGTAAAGTCATGAAAATAAGAGAAGTTCTAGATAAGAAGATTGGAAGTACAGAATATACAAGATTCATAACTACTTTGCCAAAGGACATAGTTAAAGAATCAAGACTTTTGGGAAAAAGATTGAAAGCAGTGGCTAGACAAGGGAAGATAATTCTAGAAGAAGAGTAAAACATTTCATGTACCGAAAGATTTATATACCTACATTTTCTAAAAAAACTGTCCTTGATAAAGGTTAGCTGAAAAATAAATTCTTTACTTTTGAGACGAAAGTCGGAAGGAAAAAATTAAACAATGGCGGTTAAAATGAAGAGCCTAAATGAAAGACTTGGAGAAACAGAAAGAATCCTGGATAGAGGAAAGAATAGAAGATACTTTAATGGGATTTTATTAGGCACTCTGCTAGCATTATCGTATCCAAACTTAAATAAAATTGCCGAATATAAAGTTCCTTTAATACAACAAGAATTTAGAGAAGAGATAAAGAAACCTTACAGCGGGAGAAAAAACGATGTTTTCTCGCTTGAAGCAATTGCCGACAATAACCTAAGGAAAGAGATAGTAAATAAAACTAATGAAATTAATGCCAATGATTTTTATAAAATAGCCAGGAGAATAAGCAGATTTAATCCTATTATAGAATATTTTTCAGAAGCCCATAATGTCGATGATGCACTTGTTGCAGGAATTATCTATCAAGAATCTTTAGGAAATCCAATAGCCAAATCTAGAAAGGGAGCATTAGGCTTAATGCAGCTTATGGCAAGTACTGCTAAGGAAGTGGCGCATAAACTGAATATTAAGAAAAATAGAAAGATGTCAACAAGAGATAAAATAATTATTCCAGAGTACAATCTTGAAATAGGAACAAGATATTTGTCTGCTTTAATTGATATGTATGAAGGCAACATTATATTAGGGCTTGCTGCATATAACTCAGGCCCAACTACGGTTAATGACATATTAAGGATGAGGAATTTGAAGCCAAAAGAGGCTAACTGGCATAATATAAGATATTTACTGCCGAGAGAAACCAGAGATTATATTCCGAAAGTGTTTAGCAAGGTCTTGAAAATGAGGGGAGGCCATACATCTGGAATAGATAAAATTCAAACTTATTAATTTAAATATGGCCCTGAATGATTGCAGAAATCTTCTAAATCTTTCCGACTAAATCTAGTCCTGGCTTGAGGGTTTTTTTTCCAGGCGCCCAATTAGCAGGACAAACCTGCTCTCCATTCTCCCTTACAAACTGAACTGCTTTTAATTTCCTGATTATTTCATCTGCGCTTCTGCCGATAGAATTGTCATGGATATCATAAGCTTTTATAATCCCATCCGGGTCTATAATAAAAGTGGCCCTTATTGACAAGCCCTCTTCATCAATATAAGTTTCGTAGTCTCTGCACATTTTTCCCGATGGGTCTGAAAGCATTGGGTAATTTACTTTTTTAATTGTTGCCGAGTCATCATGCCAGGCTTTATGAACAAATGGAGTGTCTGTGCTAATGCTTAACACTTCTGTGTTTAGGTTTTTAAGCCTTTCATATCTATCTGCAAATTCTCCAAGCTCTGTCGGACAAATAAAAGTAAAATCTGCTGGATAAAATAAAAGGATTAACCATTTACCTCTATAATTGTCTAAGCTAATTTTTTTAATATCTTCTTCGTGATATGCCTTTACATTAAAATCCGGGGCTTTTTGATTTATTTTCAGCATTTATATTATATTAAAACCGAAAAATATTTATTAGTTGCGAAAAGAATATAAACACTTGTTAATATTTGAAAACTCCAGATGGTTAAAATGCACACACTGCCAAAACTGCCATATGCTTATGATGCTTTGGAGCCTTATTTTGATAAAGAAACAATGATTCTGCACTACACAAAACATCATCAGACTTACGTCGATAAATTAAATGCTGCTCTGGAAAAATACCCTCACTTGCAGGACAGAGACCTTGATGAGATGCTAAAAGTTTTGAGTTCTGTGCCTGAAGAGATTAGGACTGCTGTTAGAAACCATGGGGGAGGACATTACAATCATTCAATATGGTGGCTGATGCTGAAGAAGAATGTAAAATTTTCCGGCGATGCTGCCAAGTCAATTGAAAAAACATTTGGAAGCTATGACGAATTTAAGAAAAAATTTACTGAAGCTGCACTTGGAAGATTTGGAAGCGGCTGGGCATGGCTTGTTGTGAATAAAGGAAAATTAGAGATTGTGAGTACAGCAAATCAAGACTCTCCAATCAGCGAGGGAAAAATGCCAATTTTGGGGGTGGATGTATGGGAACATAGTTACTATAAAAAATATGGTCCTAACAGAGCAGGATACGTTGATGCTTTCTTTAATGTGATCAATTGGGATAAAGTTAATGAGAATTTTAAGAAGGCTAAATAGAGA
>Ga0209542_10014961_pt1 | contig 13109 bp, 11 predicted proteins | sample RifCSPhighO2_01_FD_184028 | JGI IMG/M metagenome (GOLD analysis project Ga0209542, IMG submission 184028) | Soil microbial communities from Rifle, Colorado - Rifle CSP2_plank highO2_0.1 (SPAdes) (version 2) | ecosystem: Environmental > Terrestrial > Deep subsurface > Rock core/Sediment ... | reverse complement strand
AACAGCCGGGCAGCGAGCGCGTACTCCGCCGCGTTTTCCACAGGGCTCGAGGTGGGGACGGGCGCGAGCATACAAAAATAGCGGTGGTATACTATCCGGATATGGACAAGAAATTAAAAACAGGCATAGCGGTGGGCGCGGGCATCGTGGTGGTGGGGCTTTTTTTCGTATTCGGTAATCCTTTTCTTGCTATGAACAGCGTTTCGGGCACTGCGGCGGGAGACACCTCGGGGCTCGTGGTGCAGGACCAGGTGGTGGGCACGGGCGCGGAGGCTGCCGTGGGCAACACGGTCAGCGTCAACTACACCGGCAAGCTGCAAAACGGCACCGTCTTTGACACCTCGGTCGGCAAAGCTCCTATCGAGTTTCCGCTCGGCGGCGGGTATGTTATCCCCGGCTGGGACCAGGGGCTCGTGGGTATGAAGGTCGGCGGCAAGCGCCTGCTCATCATCCCGCCGTCGCTGGGGTACGGCAGCCAAGACTACGGACCTATCCCGGCCAACTCGACGCTGATTTTTGAGGTAGAGTTGGTGGGTGTCAAATAATACGTTCAGCATACAAAAAGAGGGTCCCAGCCTTGCCAGGGCGGGAGTGCTTTCGACGCCGCACGGCGACATACTGACCCCCGCGTTTGTCGCGGTGGGCACCAAAGCGGATGTTAAGGGCATCAAAGTGTCCGAGTTTGACGCACTCGGGATACAAACCATCATCGCCAACACCTATCACTTGTACCTCTCGCCCGGGCCGGAGCTCATTGCCCGCGCGGGCGGCATCCACAAGTTTATGGGCTTTGACGGCCCCATCATGACCGACTCGGGCGGGTTCCAGGTATTTTCGCTGGGTGAGGGGTTTGGTAAAAAGATTTCTAAGTTTTTAAATAAAGAGGAGGTGCCCCGCGAAGCGGGAGTGAGTTTGTACGATGAAGATTTGGCGACAAGCCACGGCAAGCTTGCGATCATCGACGAAGAAGGGGTTTCCTTTACCTCACATGTCGACGGGACCCTGCACCGGTTTACTCCCGAGCGCTCGATAGAAATCCAGCACGGGCTCGGCGCCGACATTATTTATGCGTTCGACGAGTGCACCAGCCCTGCAGCCGATTGGGACTATCAAAAAGAGGCGATGGAGCGCACCCATCGCTGGGCGGACCGGAGCTTAAAAGCACACCGCCAGATGTCTGGGAAGGTCAGACCTTCCCAAAAAGGTCTGACCTTCGTGCCCGGGATATACGGCATCGTGCAAGGCGGACGGTTTGAAGACCTGCGCATAAAGAGCGCCAAGACGCTTGCGGGGATGGACTTTGACGGCTACGGCATCGGCGGCTCGTTCAGCAAGCAGGACATTCTGGGTATTTTGGACAAGGTCAATAAAGAACTGCCGAGGGAAAAGCCGCGGCACCTGCTCGGCATCGGCGAGCCGGAAGACATGTTTATCGGCGTGGCCGCCGGCATCGACACGTTTGATTGCGTGCTCCCCACACGCAACGGCCGCAACGGCGGCGTGTACACCACGCGGGGCAAAATTCAAATCCCCAGCGCCGAGTTTAAAGAGGACCTGCGCCCGCTCGACGAGGGCTGCGGGTGTCCGGTCTGCCTCAATCACACCCGCGCCTACGTGCGGCATCTCTTTGCCACCAAAGAAATGCTGGGAGGCATCCTTGCCTCGATGCACAATATCTACTTCCTCACGAATGTGGTAAAAAATATCCGCCAGTCTATCTTGGACGGCATGTTCGAAGAGTTTAAAAACGATTTTCTAAATAAGTATCAAAAATAAAAAACGGAGCGCTTTTGGCGCTCCGCTAGTAATACACATCACACAATGTTGCACAAAGGCGGCTGCTTCCATACCCAATCAAGGTACTCCCGCAACTCGGAGAGCGTCACGACATCACCTTTTTGCTGATAGGCGAGGATACGCGGCGCCTCGGCATGCGCCATTTCGTAGGCGTCCTGGCCGTTTTCGGGTACCACGAGCCACGGTGGCATCGGCACCGGTCGGGGCAACAGTACGATGTATTGCCCGGCCTTGAGCATACCCTTTAACACCGTACAATACGCTCGCACCATATGGTACGCCGGCGCATACAGAACCGCAGTCTTGATGTTTGTCACCCCGATTTGCTCGGCAATCCACGCGGCCTGGCTGGCGGTGTGGTCCATGTGCCGGTTCGTCAAGATGGCCACCCGCGGTTTTACGTTAAAAGGAGGCGCACGCAAGTCGTCTTTGTCGTAGTGCCGGTACGTCTTTTCTGTCGAGTTTGCCGCCGCGACAATGAGATAGGACGCATCAAGATCCTTGAGCTCTTTTGTAGCGCAACGCAGAGGCAATTCTAGGCCGAGACCTCGTACCACGACAGCCGCATCGGCTTCGAGGTTGTGCGGCAAGCTTAGCACCATGCTCGCGAGCGTAAACAGCTCGCTTGCGGGAGTAACGGGCGCAATTCGTTTTGCAGAGGTATTTTCACTCAAGACACCCTCCTTTGTTGAAGAACAAGATTAGATGGGTTTTAACAGAGTTTATGCTATACTGTCAAGCTCATTATGGAAAAATTTACACTCAAAACTACGCACGTGCCGGCTGGGGATCAGCCCGCGGCTATTAAGGCGCTCGTGGCGGGCCTACAGCGCGGCGAGCGGCATCAGACCTTGCTTGGCGTTACCGGCTCAGGCAAAACTTTTACGGTCGCCAATGTGATAGAAAAAGTGCAAAAGCCGACACTGGTCATCGCCCACAACAAAACGCTTGCCGCCCAGCTGGCGCAGGAGTACCGCGACTTCTTCCCCGACGCGGCGGTGCACTACTTTGTTTCCTACTACGACTACTACCAGCCGGAGGCGTACATGGCGCACAGCGATACGTATATAGAAAAGGAGGCGCAAATAAACGAGGAGATAGAGCGGCTGCGCCACGCCTCGACCCAAGCACTGCTGACCCGCAAAGATGTGATAGTGGTCGCGTCGGTGTCGTGCATCTACGGGTTGGGGAGCCCCGAGGAGTACCGCAAAGTGCATCTGGAGCTGCGCGCAGGGGTCAAGAAAAACCGCGCCGAGCTTATCCGCGAGCTTATCGGCGTGTACTTTGAGCGCACCAACGCCGACCTTACTCCGGGCACTTTCCGCGCATTGGGTAACTCGGTGGAGATTATGCCCACCGGCGAGCGCGTGTTGTACCGCGTGGAATTTGACGGGGAAAATATAGGACAGCTCCGGATTATTGATGCGGTAACCCGTGCGGAAATACATCAAGGACCGTCCTCCATTTTTCTTTTCCCCGCTAAGCACTATGTGACGCCCGAGCACGAGCGTGCCCGCGCGATAGCCGACATCCGCGCGGAGCTTAAAGCGCAATTAGCCAAGTTTGAAAAGAAGGGCAAGTTATTGGAGGCCGAGCGCCTGAAGCGCCGCACCAATTACGACTTGGCGATGATACGCGAGGTCGGCTACTGCAACGGGATAGAAAACTACTCCCGCCACTTTGACGGGCGCAAAGCGGGCGAGCCTCCGTACTCGCTGATGGATTACTTTCCTAAAGATTTTCTTACGGTTATCGACGAGTCGCATGTCACGGTGCCGCAGATAGGCGGCATGTACGCCGGCGACCGCGCCCGCAAAGAAACGCTCATCGAGTTCGGTTTCCGCCTGCCTTCCGCTTTGGACAACCGGCCGCTCATGTTTGAGGAGTTTGAGGGGAGGGTAGGACAGGTGCTGTACACCTCCGCCACGCCGGGCCCGTACGAAAGAGGGAAGAGCGGCAAACAGGTGGTCGAGCAGATTATCCGTCCGACAGGCTTGCTTGACCCGGTGATAGACGTGAGTCCGGTAACGTCACAAAAAAATTATCCAGGCCAAGTGCAGGATGTGATAGAAGAGATTGCCGGCACGGTTAAGCGCGGCAATCGCGTGCTGGTGACAACGCTCACCAAAAAAATGGCGGAGGATTTGAACGACTATTTGAAAGAGAGGAAAATCAAATCAACCTATCTGCACAGCGATGTAGAGACGCTGGAGCGCATCGAAATTTTGACCAGCCTACGCAAGGGCGAGTACGACGTGTTGGTGGGGGTCAACCTCCTGCGCGAGGGGCTCGACCTGCCGGAGGTGGAGCTGGTAGCCATCCTCGACGCCGACAAAGAAGGGTTTTTGCGCAGCGAGGTGTCGCTGATACAAACCATCGGCCGCGCCGCGCGCAACAGCGCCGGGCGCGTGATACTCTACGCCGACCAGGAAACAGAGTCGCTCAAAAAAGCGGTAAGCGAGACGCGCCGTCGCCGCACCCTTCAGGAGAAATACAATACGAAACATGGCATCACGCCGACCACCATCAAAAAAGCGATTAAAGACATTACCGAGGAGTTGCGCAGCGAGCATACTAAAGCGATAGTCTCGATGCTAGAGGTGGACAAGGAATTGTATAAGAAAAATCCCCGCGCCTTTATATCCGCCAAAAAAAAGGAGATGGCCGCCGCGGTCAAAGAGCTCGATTTCGAAACCGCGGCCCTGTTGCGCGACGAAATCAAGGCCCTCACCGGTAGGGCTTGACAAGACTTGATAAAGGGTATATAATACACCCCAGATAGTTTATAAGCATTTCTTAGGTGGCGCTCCGAAAGCGACACCCGGCCCCGCGCTCCTCACCTCGGTGAGTGCAGCTGCGGGGCCAAAATTATATCTGGGATATACTTTGGCAAGACAAAGGGGAGAGGCTCATGTCGCACACACTGCCTATGGCGCTCGGCATTTTAGTACTTCTTGGCCTGTTTGCGTTCCCCGTCATCTTCCCCGACGACATGAAGTCGTGGAAGATGTCGGCCGTGTTCCTGGTCCCAATTGGTTGGATACTCATTCCATATCTGGACATGTCTCCGGTATGGAAGCTGACCGGTCTGGAGTGGTTCGGCCTGCTCGGGTTTGCGGCGATGGGCGTGGCCTTTATATGGCCCGTCAGTGTTTACAGGAGCTCCGGATAACCCGGAGCTTTTTCTTTTTGTTGGTTATGGTAGTATCTGCTCAGATTGAATGGGAGGAAGACGATGCCAAAAGAGTTTGGTACTCTGCTAAACCGGCCGGGCCCAAAGGAAGTTGTGCTGCCGTCTGATTTTTCCGAACGGTTGGAGGAGGCGGTGAAAAACGCCAAGATCGACCCCGATGCCGACCTCGGCAAGGTGGACACCAAAGTCCCGTGCCAAGCCAACTGCAAGGGGACTATCGTTAGGGAAACGACGCGGCAGTATATTGGCGACCCAATGCACGCAATCATCGGGCCCGGTTACGAGCACCAGCTGACGACCATCGTCGAGCTGTACTGCTCGCGTTGCGGCATCATGTACCACCACCTGCCCGAACCGCCGCGCTGCGACGAAACAGGCTGAATCGAAGGCTCCGGAATTTCCGGAGCTTTTTCTTTTATAGACTCATTCGCACGAATGGGTAAATAGAATATAAAAAAACCGCCTTTTATTGGCGGCTGACTTTTTGTTGTAACTTTGGGGTAGATAAATGTCTTGCCCTCCATTCGCTTGCACTGTCGAGACGACGTTTCGCTTCCGCTCTGCTACAACCGTATGCATCTTGAATGGCATCGGTCAGTTCAACCCGTAATCGCGCAAGAGTTTCGAGCGCAACCACGCAATAGTGACGGTTCACCTGGACACCCATTATGGCCTCCTCCTCGTTCGATCTTCTTTTAGAGTATCATAGAAAATTACAAATTTCCGTATAGACTCATTCGCACGAATGGTACAATGGGGATATGTCGGTGAGTCAAAAAGATAAGGAGTTGGAAAAGGTACTCAAAGCTTTAGCTAATCGCCGGAGACTGGCGATTCTCCGGTGTATTGTGAAAGAAAAACAAGTAAACGTCGGCAGGATGGCGGAAGAATTAAAACTATCTTTTAAATCAACCTCCAGACATCTTGCATTGCTTGTTTTGGCGGGCGTATTAGAAAAGGAACAGCGTTCTTCACAGATGTTTTTCTTTTTATCGCCGACCATGCACCGGCTTGCCGGTAAAACCATATCTCATTTGTAACAAAGATATTATTGTCCCATTCGCACGAATGGGTAAATGAGAAAAATAAAGAAAAAGCCGCCGGAGGCTTTCTCTTGGGAAAGCTACATCGGTCGGGTGATACAAGGACTTCATTCATCCCATTATTCATGGCAGCGTTCTGATCTGCCATTACTGATCGGGAGAAGCCCACCGACTCCGGCGGCCTGGAACCATCCAGACGATGGATGGTATTTAGATTATAAACCAAACATGTTATACTGCATACACAGATAGCCAACCCTCCGGAGCGATCCGGGGGGCCAGCGTGCGTGCACGCAAATAAAATAGCGCGTGATTAAAATCATGGAAGACCACATCAACATAAAAGGGGCCAAGACCCACAATCTAAAAAATATCAGCCTCAAGATACCCCGCAATAAGATGGTGGTTTTTACGGGGCTGTCCGGCTCGGGCAAAAGCTCGCTCGCGTTTGATACTATTTTTGCCGAGGGGCAGCGCCGCTATATAGAATCTTTGTCGGCTTACGCGCGGCAGTTTCTCCGTCAGATGCAAAAGCCCGACGTCGAGGAGATTACCGGCCTGTCGCCCGCGATATCCATCGACCAAAAGTCGCGGAGCAACAACCCGCGCTCGACGGTGGCGACTATTACCGAGATTTATGACTACCTGCGCATTTTGTACGCGCGCGTGGGCAAGCCGCACTGCCTGGTCTGCGGGGGCGAGATACGGAAGCACAGCAACGAGGAAATTATCGAGAGTATTGCAAAAACCGTTTCCTCGCATGTTCCTAAGAAAACAAAAAAAGTAATGGGGGTGGAAATCAGCGACGATGTCGTGCGCATATATGCGCCGGTGGTAGTGGGGAGGAAGGGCGAGTACTACCAACTACTCTATGACCTCTTGGGCAAAGGGTTTGAAAAGGCAAAAATAGACGGCACACTTGTCTCTCTGCGCGACCGCGTGGAGCTCTCGCGGTATAAAAAGCACGATATCGATGCGCTGGTGGATGAGATATTAATTTCTGATTTTAGGCGCCCTTCGACAGGCTCAGGGCAGAGCGCCGTAGAACGGCTCTCTGAGGCCGTGGAGCGCGCGCTACAGGAGGCCGACGGGTTGGTAAAGGTGGAGGAGGCGGGCAAAGAGCGCATCGTTTCGACGAAGTTTATGTGCGCGTACGACGGATTTTCCTTCCCCGAGGTGGAGCCCCGCCTGTTTTCGTTTAACTCGCCGTACGGAGCATGCCCCGCGTGCAACGGGCTCGGTACCAAACACTTTTGGTCCGAGGAGCCGTGCCCGGTGTGCAAAGGCGCGCGCCTGCGGCCGGAAGCGCTGAACGTGTTCCTAGGAGAAAAAACGAACGTCGTTGATGTCACCAACCAGTCTATCGCCGACGCGTTTGATTTTTTTGATACCCTCGAGCTTTCCAAAAAAGACCATGAGATTTCAAAAACAGTCATCAAAGAGATTACCGCGCGCCTGCGGTTTATGCTCGACGTCGGGCTCGACTACCTGACGCTCGATAGGCGCGCCAACACGCTTAGCGGCGGCGAGGCCCAGCGCATACGGCTTGCATCGCAGTTGGGATCGGGGCTGGTGGGTGCGCTCTATGTATTGGACGAGCCGACCATCGGGCTCCATCAGCGCGACAACGAGCGGCTTATTAAAACGCTCATCAACCTGCGCGACCTGGGCAACACTATCATCGTGGTGGAGCACGACGAGGACACCATATACTCGGCCGACTACCTGGTGGATATCGGCCCGGGCGCCGGCGTGCACGGAGGCGAGATTGTGGCGGAGGGTTGGCTCGACAAACTCCTGACGGCAAAAAAGAACGACAGCAACTCGGTGACGCTCGCGTACTTGCGCGGCGAGAAGGCGATAGAGGTGCCCGATGAGCGCCGCGAGAAGGACAAAGGCAGGCTCAAAATAAAAGGCGCCACCGCGCACAATATTAAAAACGCGGACATCGAGGTGCCGCTGGGGCGCATGGTGGCGGTGACGGGCGTCTCGGGCTCGGGCAAGTCGACCTTTTTGTACGATATTTTGCACGAAAACCTGCGCGCGCGGTTTGACCGGAAGTACCGCACCAACAAAACCCACAACGCGGCCAAGTTTGAGGGCACCGAACACCTCAACCGCGCCATACTCATCGACCAGTCGCCGATAGGCCGCACGCCGCGCAGCAACCCCGCCACCTACACCGGCGCCTTTACCTTTATCCGCGAGCTCTTCGCCGAGACTACCGAGGCCCGCGCGCGCGGGTGGCGGGCAAACCGTTTTTCCTTCAACGTCAAACAGGAGAAGGGCGGCGGCCGCTGCGAGGCCTGCGAGGGCAACGGCACTATTGCGGTTGAGATGCACTTTCTCCCCACGGTGTACGTGACCTGCGACCTTTGCAACGGCAAGCGCTTTACCAAAGAAACGCTGGAAGTTAAGTACAATAAAAAAAGTATCTACGATATTTTGCGGATGACCGTGGAAGAGGCGCTAAAGTTCTTCGGTGACATACCGTCCATATACGACCGGCTCAAAACGCTCGACGAGGTGGGGCTGGGCTACTTGGAGCTCGGACAATCGGCGACGACGCTCTCCGGCGGCGAGGCGCAGCGCGTCAAAATATCCAGCGAGCTGTACCGCCCGCATTTGCAAAAAACTATTTACCTGCTCGACGAGCCGACCGTAGGTCTGCATTACGAAGACGTGCGCAAACTCATCGATATACTCAACCGGCTGGTGGCGGCGGGGAACTCGGTGGTGCTTATCGAGCACAACATGGATATCATCAAAAACTCCGACTACGTGCTGGACTTCGGCCCGGAGGGCGGGGTGGGCGGCGGCAAGCTGGTGGCCCGCGGCACGCCGGAGGAGGTGGCCAACCAAAAAAACTCCCACACGGGCAAGTATCTCAAAAAAGTGCTTAAATAACCGCCCATGACGCTCGAGCAGTTTAAAAAGAAGATGAAGCGGATGCCGGACTCTCCCGGGGTGTATTTTTTCCTTGGTAAAAATAAGAAAGTGCTTTACATCGGCAAGGCCACCAGCCTGCGCGACCGGGTGCGCAGTTACTTTGCGCCCGACCTGCACGAGGTGCGCTCGCCGCTTATTGCCAACATGGTCGCAGCGGCGGCGGGTATCGACTGGCGGGCTACCGACTCGGTGCTGGAGGCGCTGTTGTTGGAAGCGAGTTTGATTAAAACTTACAAGCCAAAAGCAAACACAGATTTAAAAGACGACAAAAGTTTTAATTACGTGGTGATTACGAAGGAAGATTTCCCCCGCGTGTTGGTGGTAAGGGGGAAGGAGCTAGCCACTAGCCACTCGCCACTAGGGAAGACGTTCGGCCCATTCCCGCACGGCTTGCAGTTGCAGCAGGCGATGAGGTTGATACGCAAAATATTTCCCTTTAGAGACAAATGCACGCCGGGGCAAAGCAGGCCGTGCTTTAACCGCCAAATCGGGCTGTGTCCGGGCGTATGCAGCGGCGAAGTAACCAAGCAGGAGTACCGCCGCACTATCCGCCATATTGTGCTGTTGTTTGAGGGTAAAAAGAAACAGCTTATCGCGGCGCTCAACAAAGAGATGCGCGCCGCGGCCAAAGAGGAGGAGTTTGAGCAGGCCAAAGAGCTGCAGCGGCAAATGTACGCACTGCAACATATCCAAGACGTGTCTCTTATAAAAGACGAGTATCGCAGTCCCTCGACTACGCTCGGGACAATTCGGTCGGACCGAATTGAGTCATACGACATTGCGCACCTGCGGGGGAGTGCCGCCGTGGGGGTCATGACCGTGGTAGCAAACGGCGAGGCGCAAAAAAGCGAGTACCGGAAATTTAAAATCAAAAGCGCTAAGGCGGGCGATGATGCCGGCGCGCTTACGGAAGTGCTCTCGCGCCGGTTGGGGCACGATGAGTGGCCGCTGCCGCGCATTATTGTGGTGGACGGCGGGGCGGCGCAGATAAATGCCGCGCAGAGCGTGTTAGCCGAGTACGGCATGGCCATCCCCGTGGTGGGCGTGGTCAAGGACGAAAAGCACCGTCCGCGCAACATTGTCGGCGACCGCGAGCTGATAAAAGACCGCGAGCGGGACATCCTCCTTGCCAACGCAGAATCCCATCGCTTTGCTGTAGGGTATCACCGCAAAACAAGCCGCAAAAATCTTACGCTATAATTCAAATATGCGTACAGTAGTAGCGGTATTGCGCGGAGGGCCTTCGAGCGAGTATGACGTTTCGCTTAAGACGGGCGCCTCGGTGCTGGAGGCTTTGGATAAAGAAAAGTACGAGCCCCGCGATATTTTTATATCCCGGGGCGGCGAGTGGCACCTGCACGGCGTCGGCGTGGCGCCCGAGCAGGCGCTCTTTGGCGCCGATGTGGCCTTTAACGCCATGCACGGCCACTACGGTGAGGACGGCCAAGTGCAGCGGCTCCTCGACCAGTTGGGGGTGGCCTATACCGGCTCCGACGCGCTTGCCTCGGCGACCGCGTTTAACAAACAACGCACTAAAGAAGCGGTGCAAAAACTGGGCGTCAAAGTTGCACATGGAATCGTCGTAGATGATTCCGGCGACATCGAGGAGCTCGCGCACCAACTTTTCCGCACCTTTCCGCATCCGGCGATAATCAAACCGGTCATCGGCGGTACTTCGGTGGGGACCACGATTGCAAAAGACTTCCACACCCTGCAGTACGCGCTCGAGCAGGCGTTCGGCGTATCCGACCAGGCGCTGGTGGAAGAGTTTATAAAAGGACGCGAAGCGTCGGTGGGGGTGATAAATGATTTTAGAAACGAAAAGACCTACGCGCTCCTGCCTACGCCGCACGAAACCCTAAGCAAACAAGAAAAGAGCGATCTGATTACTATTGCAAAAAGGGTCCACGACGGGCTGGGTCTTAACCACTATTCCGAATCGGATTTTATTTTGTCCAAACGGGGGATTTACTTTCTTGAGGTCAACACACTGCCGATAATCACTAAGGAGTCGTCGCTTGCCCGGGCACTGCAAAGCGTTGGGGCAAAACTCTCGGACTTCATTGACCATGTTATCTCGCTCGCCCGCCGCAAAAAATAAATTATTTCCGGACCCAAAGGCTTAGGGGTTTGTCGGTGCGTTTGTAGTAGTCAAAGACTCCCGCGGGGGTAAAGTATTCTTCAAGCAACGCAAGGATACTGATGCCGTCGTCCTTCCAGATGACAAACCCCTGCGCGTCAACGCCGCTGGGGACAAATCGTTTGTGTTCATTAAGCAGTACCAGCGTGCCGCCCGGTTTGACGTGGCTTGCGATAGCTTCCACCTCGCGCTCGGGGTACTCGACATGCTGGAGTACAAACGCCGCAACGGCCACGTCGGCCACGGCCTCCGGCTGTTCCAGTGTGCGGGCGCCCGTGCCCTGCAGGTACCAAGCCGCAAAGTGCCGCATGGCGGGGGAGTAGTCTACCGCCTCGACCGTACAACCCTCGGTCGCCAGCGCGCGCGACACGCGGCCCATCCCGCAGCCAAAGTCGAGCACTTGAGTGCCGGGAGGTATCAGGTTTTTCTCCTTCAAAAAATCAATCAAAAACTGCGTCTCCTTTTCGAACTTCTGCGGGTCGGCGGGGTCGGCCGACAGCGCCGCCTGCTTGGCGGCGTCTATCGTCTGGGGCAAAAACACTTCGTGGATGTACGACATGAGTGTACTCAAGAGTAGCAGAAAAAAGAAAACGGCTCCATTGCTGGAGCCGGATTCGATTCAGAACGCGCCCAGTAGAACGGCGCCCACAAACACAAAGGCTGCCAACACGGCCAGCCTGTGCCAGCTCGATGCGATAGCCGCGCTCATTGTTTCCTCCCTAGACCCTGCATACACGGTACTTTCCGGGTCGACCGCCTATCCTATAGGCACGCCCTAAACTGTCAATGAAGGATGCTGTGGACTACGGGTGGATAAATAGGGGACAACCGGCCTGTTCAGGCAAGTTCTTGGTATTTCGGCGGAGTTGACTGAAAAGTAAAAAAGTTGTGGACCCGACCGGGATCGAACCGGTTACCTCCTCATTGCAAATGAGGCGCTCTACCAAGTGAGCTACGGGCCCCTACCGACACTTTCGCATATTTTACTCCTGAAATAAAGGAACAAGATATACTATGGGCTAATTCGTACGAATAAGCCTATATCGATGATAGAGGAAAGGGTATGATATTCTGACTGCAATGGATGAGCTTACCCGCAACCTGCGTGCGCTCGCTAACAAGCGCCGCCTCATGATACTGAAATATCTCAAGCGGACCGGCGAGGCATCCGTAAGCGACATTGCGGCCGAGATTAAATTATCGTTTAAGGCAACTTCCCGGCATCTCTCCGTACTTACTGGCGCCTATATTCTGGAAAAGGAACAAATTGGTCTGACGGTGATACATAAGATTGCGCCGCAGAAGCATCCGATCGTCCTTAAGACGTTATCGCTTCTGTAGAATATTTATGGGCATATTCGCACGAATTAGCCTATTAGCAAGAAAGAAAAAACGCTCCCGATTAAGGGAGCGCGACACTTTTAGACCGACCTGGGTTCGGGTCCGAAGCTTCCGCCCTTGGCGCGGATGATTGACTCCGCGGAAGGTTCGGCCGGCGCTGTCTTGCGTTCTTTCAACGCCAGCAACGCCTTGGTAACCCGCGCCGCCTGGCGGAACACCATGAGTGGGTCGATTACGAAGACCGATACCGTGCATAGAATTGCCGTCCCCAATAAGACGAAAGCCCAGGGACTGTCGTACTTGAAGTAGTAGTAGGCACCTATGAGATATAGGAACAAGATGCCGATCACCCCTTTTGCTCCCAAGCTCCGTATCTCATCCATGAATGTCCACGGCTCTATGGAATCCTTGGCGAGGTCGATGATGTGCCGCGGGAGCGAAACAAACGGAGGACAGAGCGCAACGATGTCTTTATCGTTTGCACTAAATCCGAGCACGTAGTGGCAAACGCCGTTATTGTCTACCGGCTCGCTGTACACGCGGAACTCGCTTATCGCGCCCATGTGGTCGGTGATAGACCGGTCTATGGCGTTGCGCGCATCTGCGGGCAGTTTGCCGAAGTCGCCAAACGAGCCGCGTTTGTACG
>Ga0209542_10014960_pt1 | contig 13110 bp, 12 predicted proteins | sample RifCSPhighO2_01_FD_184028 | JGI IMG/M metagenome (GOLD analysis project Ga0209542, IMG submission 184028) | Soil microbial communities from Rifle, Colorado - Rifle CSP2_plank highO2_0.1 (SPAdes) (version 2) | ecosystem: Environmental > Terrestrial > Deep subsurface > Rock core/Sediment ... | reverse complement strand
TAAAATACCACAAGCATTCTTTTAAAACTAGGGGTTCGGCGGTGGCAAAAGACGTTATTTTAGTGATGAAGGATGATGGTGGAACCAACGACATTCTTCCGATAGGCAAGGAGCTTATTAAAAGAGGTCATCAGATTAAGATATTTACAAACGGAAGAGCCAGTGAACGGCTCAAAGAGACTGGTCTTGAATTTGTGCCGGTAAAAACAACCGAAGAAGTTTTGGCGAATTGCCCTAACCCGATTTTACTAATTACCAGTATGTGTACTCAAGGCGGAGTGGGTCGCGACCTTGTGCCGATTTTACGTGGTGTTTGTTCTATCGTAGCTGTGCAAGGTTATTGGGGATGTCAGTTAGTAGACTCTTGGCGTGATTCAAAATTTAGGCCGGATTATATAACCGTTAACGATCAATTTGGGGCCGATTTGGTGCTAAAAGCTTGGCCAGAATTCGACCCAAATCATATCTGTAAAACAGGATTTACTGCCTCTGACTGGTTTGCCTCCGTCGATTTTGTGAAGGAAAAAGTAAGCAGGCAGGAGATTAGAACAAAACTTAACACAAATCTTGAGGCGACATTAATTTTTTTCCCATGCGGTATTATTGTTGGTGCAAGTCAGATGCTGGCCGAGGTTTTAATGGCCCTTGAGGGTTTGATAAAAACCGTCGGGCAGTTTCCTAACAAATTAATGTTTATTCCACGTGTTCACCCGAAATTAAAAATGATTGCTCCAGAAGAATTTAAACCGTGGAATAATTTACTTATTGAATTCGACAAAGCCTTTCCTGGAATTGTGGTTTTGGACGAAAGCGTCATTCGGGCGGATGTTAATACTTTGCTGATGGCTTCCGATGTTGTCGTGTCCGATTATTCGACATGTTTGCTTCAAGCCGGCCTGGTTGGATCTAGAGTCGGCGGAAAGGTTAATATCTCTGTGATGTACCCAAGGGTTGCATCAGAAGAATTTAAAAGTGAGTTTGGGGGCATTTTAGACGAACCGCCGTTTGTTACAATGGATTGTACGGCGAAAGCAGAAAATCGAAAACATCTAACAGAATTACTTATTCACTCTCTGTTTTACGACGAACTAAGATTAATCTTGGGCAAGAATCAAAGCAGGTATTTGCCAACAGATGGCAAAAATACCCAAAAAGTTGTTGACTTTCTGGACGACTTATTGAATCAAAGCAATACTATAACAGTCGGGCCAGGTCAGTTTGCCCACGTATCAAGAGCAGATATTATTAAAGCGGTTGATATTTCTCCGATGGTTGGCAAGCGCATGATTCCGCCATTTGATAATTTCAAAGATAGACCGTTTGGAATTGTAGAAGACCACGAATTGAATGTCGGTTTACCCGAAGTTCACCTTTATGAAGACGACTTATGGATCGGTTTGGAAGGCGAAGCAGTTTTCACTGTCGGGGGCAACCTTGTTAGTCCTTATTTTTATAAACCTTCAGACGGCGTAGAAAACAAGAGCGAGATTAAGGGTGAAGATATTATCGGCGGCAGAAGAGTGGTAATTTGTCCCGGAGATATTTTGTGGATTCCTGCCGGTGTCCCTCATATGCACACTGCGGCTGGTACTGCTCGACTCATTATATACAAGAGTCCGAAGAGGAATTGATTGTCTGATAATTATTGTGGCTGGTATCTCCAGCCATTTTATTTTTGACTTTTGTTAAAAATCATTGTATTTTTGTAACCACGATGATGATCTATTCTATTATCCCGGCCCGGGGAGGATCTAGGGGTGTGCCCAAGAAAAATATAAAACTGCTTGGCGGCTATCCTTTGGTAGCTTTTTCAATTGTAGCAGCTAAAATGACTAAGGGGATAGATCGGGTTGTTGTTTCCACTGAATCTTCTGAAATTGCTGAAATCGCAAAAAAATACGGCGCGGATGTTCCCTTTTTAAGACCAATCGAGTTGGCCGGCGATAAATCCACAGAACTTGAATTTCAGCTCCATTTTATAAACTGGTTTAAACAGAACGAAAGACACATTCCTGACTTAGTTGTCCAGCTTCTGCCCACAACACCATTAAGGGATCCAAGGAAAATTGGTGAAGCTATTACAATGATTAAAAAAGCTCCTTTTGGGGCCTCTCTGCGGTCGGCTCATGAGTTGGCTGAACCGCCCCAGAAAATGTTCCAGATAAACAAAAAAGGATTTTTTGAAGGATTTTTTCCCAGTGACCCGAGGCCGGACTATTTCAATTTGCCAAGGCAAACTTTTCCAAAAGCATATCATCCTAACGGCTACGTTGACACAATGAGGCCTAAATTTATTTTAAAAAATAATAGAGTTCATGGATCTAAAATCCTAGCTTTTATCACCGAACATGTCACTGAAATAGACCGGTCAGAAGACTTTGAATACTTGGAATATCAGATTAAAAAATCAAACAATCCGGTTTACGGTTACTTAAAAAGACACTTTAAAAAAGAAAAATAATGTATACCATCTCATTAAAACCTCAAAAAGTCGCACCAGTAAAAACAAAATTCAGAACGATCAAAACAGCCATTCCGTCGCCGAGTTTTATAAAAACTTTTTCAAAGTTAAGCAAATACGAACCTCAATCTTTGTCGGCAATGATAGGCAAATTACCGGTGTTATGGGACCGGGCGGTTGATTTTCAGGTTTTTGATAAAGATGGCAACTGCTGGATAGATTTTACGTCAACAATTTTTGTCGCCAATACCGGCCACGCTAACCCAAGGATCATCGCTGCGCTAAAATCTCAACTAGCAAAACCGTTATTACATTCCTATACTTATGTAACCGATATTAAGGCCGAGTTTTTAGAAAAGTTAATTAAGGTTGCTCCCAAGTTTTGCGAAAGAGCAATATTGTTTTCTGGCGGCAGCGAGGCTATTGAAGCCGCCTTTTTAATAATGAAAGCTCACGGAAAGTCTCTTGATAAGTCTAGAATCGGGATTATATCTTTTGAAGGAGCAATGCACGGAGTTACGATGGCCTCACAGATGCTAAGTGGCAACAGTGAAGTATTATCGGCTTACGGCTATTCCGATCCTACAGTATATTGTTTGCCGTTTCCTTATCCTTGGGTTGATGCGCGATATTCCGGAGCGGAAAGGTTTAAAAAAGATATTAATAACTTAATTAAAAACGGAATGAAAGTAAAAAATATTGCCGGTTTTATGGTAGAGGCATACCGGGGCTGGGGGGTTATTTTTTATCCGCCGGGTTATATCAAAGCATTAGTTAATTTTGCTCGTCGGAACAATATTCTGGTTGCCTTCGACGAAATACAAGGCGGTTTTGGGCGAACAGGAAAAATGTTCACTTTTCAACACTACGGGATTATGCCGAACTTAGTATTGGTCGGCAAAGGCTTAAGTTCAAGCTTGCCCCTTTCTGCGGTTCTTGGCCGGAAAGAAATATTTAACGGAGCCGATTCTTTAGACGCCTACCACAGCACACATTCAGGAAATCCTTTATCTTGTGCCGCCGGACTGGCTAATTTAGAGGAATTAGAATCTAAAAATTTAGTCAGAGAATCAGCTAGAAAGGGCAAAATTTTACTTAACCAGTTAGACACGCTCAAAAATAAACATAAAGACAGAATTGCTTATGTTAACGGTAAGGGTCTGGTTGCGGCAGTTTTATTTAAGAACCCTAAAACCGGTAAACCAGACGGGGAATTTGCGAGCCGAGTATGTGAAAGAGCAATGCAAAAAGGACTCCTACTAGTTCATACCGGCCGAGAGTCAATCAAAATCGCTCCTCCTCTTACGATACCCGATGCGGCTCTGAAAGAAGGGATTGCGGTTTTGAAAGAATCTATAGAGGAAATAATTAGAAATTAAAAAGCCGACGAATGTCTGGCTTTATGTATCTAATAATTTTTCCTCACTTATTCCCCTCACTCTTAGAATTAAATCACAAATTTCTCTTACAGCATGATTTCCGCCCTTGGCCTTTGTTGTCACACCAGCTATCTCCTTTAACTTTGAATGGCCATCAGCAACAGTAATTTTTACCCCAGCAAATCTCATAGGTTTCAAGTCGTTCAAATCGTCTCCCATATACGCTATTTCATTGTGGCTTAACCCTTCTTTATTTGCCAACCCTATCAACGTTGCCAGCTTTCCTTTACCAAGACCAGAGTTGTAAAAACAAGGAACGTCTAATTTCTTGCATCTTGCAAGCACAATCGGACTAGTCTCGGTTGTTATGACCACAACTTTTATGCCCGTCCTTCTTAGCATAAGAATTCCAAGACTATCTCTACGACTGGTACGTATAATTTCATTACCATTTCGGTCTGTATATACACAGCCGTCTGTCATAACTCCATCGAAATCAAGAGCAAAAAGTTTCACCTTCTTTAATCTTTTAATTTCAAAATTTTTGCTAATGGTTGGCAACTCGCACTCCTTTTGTAAAAGAATAATAACGTGTTTGTATGGTATATCTTTATTATCTTATTGACAAGATTATGTTTTTATGTATGATTAGCCACAAAATCCGATCTTTTAAATAGGAGACAGAATGAATACTTTGGACAAATTCCGGCTTGACGGAAAGGTTTGCGTCATAACCGGCGGAGCCGGACTATTAGGCGTTAAGCACGCTGAAGCCCTTCTCGATGCTGGTGCAACTGTGGTTTTGGTTGATATAAATAAGGAAAAAGTTGATTTGGCTATTGCTAAATTGTCCGTTTATTGCAGCTCTCAATCAAGAGTTTTTAGTTTGCAGTTTGATATTACAGAGGAAGGTTCGGTCAAATTTTATTGTAAGCACATGTGGGATGCTTTTGGTCCCATTTCTGTTTTGATTAACAATGCTGCAAACTGCCCCAAACTTCCTGAATCGAGAAATACTCGTTTTGAGAATTTTTCTCTTCAAGTTTGGCAAAAAGATTTCGGTGTTAATGTGACCGGGGCATTTCTAATGAGTCGTGAGATGGGGAAAAGGATGGCTCAAAACGGAGGCGGTGTCATATTGAACATCGCTTCGGATTTGGGGATAATTGCCTCCGACCAGAGGATTTACAGGCAAGAAGGATTAGCTGACGACGAACAACCGGTTAAACCGGTAACTTATGCCGTAACCAAGCATGCCTTGATTGGCCTTACTAAATATCTGGCTACTTATTGGGCAGATAAAGAAGTAAGAGTTAACTCTCTTTCTCCGGCGAGCGTTTACAATGATCAACCGGAAGATTTTGTCCGAAAACTCACTAATCTTATACCCATGGGAAGGATGTCTGATGTGAATGAATTTAAAGCCGCAATTTTATTCTTATGCTCCGATGCCTCTTCTTATATGACGGGAGCCAACTTAGTGATTGACGGAGGGAGAACATGTTGGTAAAGCCCGTTCGGCAAGCTCACGGCAAGCCGTCAATTGGAATAATGCAGAGTAGATTAACGCCTTCAAAAGGGCGAGGGATACAATTCTTTCCTTTTGACGAGTGGGAAAAAGAGTTTGAAAGGTCTGTAGAAATCGGATTAAATGAAATCGATTTTATTTTTGATCGTCCAAACTACGAACAAAATCCTCTCTGGTCGCACGCGGGAATTTCAAGAGTCAGAGATTTAATTTCTAAAACCGGAGTTAGGGTCAACAGTATTTGTGCCGATCTCTTTATGCGTTTACCGCCACATAACTGGCCTTGGACGGAAAACGCGAGTTTGTGTCGATTTTTTTTGAGCAGTTTAACGCAAAGTGCTTATCGGGTGGGGGCTAAAATAGTAGAAATTCCATTGCTGGTCGATTCCTCTCTAAATGCGGCACATAGGAGAACTAATTTTATTGGTTTTTTAAATTTGTGTTTATCTACGGCTAGATACTTTGGGGTTACATTAGCAATTGAAACCGACTTGTCTCCGAAAGAACTGCTGTCCTTGGCGTCGGTTTTTAATGGAGAAGTAAAATTGGTTTATGATATCGGCAATAGCGCCAGTTTGGGCTATGATCCGGCAGAAGAAATCGAGATGCTGGGCGGATGCATAATCAATGTTCATATCAAGGACAGGACTTTAGGAGGCGGAACAGTTCCTTTGGGAACAGGTGCGGTTGATTTTGATGCAGTTTTCAGTATGTTGGCTAAAAAAAGTTATAAAGGTAGTTTTATTTTTCAGGCCGCCAGAGGCGAAGACGGTAAAGAAATTGAGACCGTGGCTGAACAAATAGCTTTTTTGCGAAAATATCTTGAGAAGTATGGTTTTATTTAAAGTGCGCGGATAGAGCGCACTTTTTTATTTGTGATTTACTTTTATAGAATATCTGTTATAATCTTTGAAGTTTATTTGAAAAGAGATTAACTCAATGGAATACAGAACTCTTGGGCGGACTGAATTAAGAGTTTCACGAATTGGACTGGGTACGGCTGAACTTGGTTTTGCTTATGGTCTTGGCCGTCGGTCTTTGCTGACAGAGGCAGAAGCGATCCGGCTTTTACGATATGCAGTTGCTTTGGGTGTTAACTATTTTGATACCGCCCACTTTTATGGCTTAGCCGAAGAGCGGATAGGAAAGTCGGGAATTATGAAAGATTCTCACGTTGTTGTAGCTACCAAGTGCGGACAATTTTTAGAAGCAGGCGAAGATCCTAAAGGGCTAGAGCTTGAGCAAAGATTAAGAGACCAAGTTGAAGGAAGTTTGAGGAATCTTCGGCTTGATTCTATTCCCATTCTGATGCTTCACGGCGGGACTAAGGAGCAGATAAAAAGAGGCGAACTTACAGGATTGCTCAATAAGTTTCAAAAAGAAGGCAAAGCAAGGTTTCTAGGTATTTCTACTAGAGGCGAAGAGGCGGTTCTAATGGCAGTTGAGAGCGGAGCTTTTGACGTAATACAGATAGCTTACAGTATTCTTGATCAAAGAATGGCTGAATGCGTTTTACCTGTAGCCATAAGGGATGGATTGGGAGTCATTAATAGATCAGCTTTATTAAAGGGAGTTTTAACCGACTGGACACCGCAACTCCCTGAACAGCTTAAGGTATTGCAAGAGAACAGGAACTTGCTTAATTCTATAGCTAACGGTCTTAAACTTGACTTGTCTTCGCTGGCTCTTCAATTTAATCTTTCTGAACCATGGTTGACTTCAGTTCTTGTCGGCACAAATAAACCAGAAAATTTAAACAAGGCGGTTTTAACTGCTGATCTGGAGCCACTTCCTCCTGTTTTAATTCAGGCCTTGAAGAGTTTTGCTATTGATGATCCAATGCAGGTTGATCCGTCTAGGTGGCCGAAGTTTTGAGTTTATTATGCCGTGCTAAATGCACGGCTTTACTTTTTTAACTAATAAGTTATAATCTGCAAAATGGTTCTTTGATGAGGTTTATTATGGTTGAAGAAAGAGCTATCTGCTTAGGCGGTTCTGTTTCTTGTGGCAGGCTTTACCTGGAAGATCTAACTTTTTATATGCCCGACGGACAGAGGGTTGAGGTTAAAAAAACCTATAAACCAGACGGCTATTCTGGGCACAATATGGCTAATCTTGTTGCCCGCCATAAGGGTCGTTATCATTTGCTGGGTTTATTCTGTCGTCCCGGCATGAAGGTATTGGATTTTCCGTGCGGTAGCGGCTATGCTGCTCAACTGTTGAAAGACCAGGGTGTTATTTACGAAGGTCGTGATTTTGACGAGCCAACCCTTGAATATGCAAGGCATATGTATGGTGGTCCGAAGTCAAGATTTAATTTTGGCGATCTAACAAAGCCGGAGTTAGCAGTAGGAAGTTATAACTTGATAGGATGCCTTGAAGGCATTGAACATATAAGTCGGGAATTCCAATTTCCTGCGGTTGAGTCTTTTTACAGAGCATTAAAACCGGGCGGTATTCTTGTTGTAAGTTCGCCTGAAAGTTCAACCGGTGAATCTGGCTCAGGCCGCGACAATCGATGGCACAAGTGGGAACTTAGTCGGAATGATTTTTTATCAATGTTGCATTCTTATTTTGGAGAAGAGAGCGTCGAATTAATAACTCTCAAGGAGGTTCTCCACACGGGGGTAATGTCAACTTGTTTTTACGCAGTTTGTCGGAAATCAATTTAACAATCAAACAATTTAACAATTTAGCAAACCACGCCAAGACGTGGTTTATTCTTTTTTGAACATAACCGTATAATTTGTTAAAGTTAAAGCCATGATTAAGAAGTTGCCACCGCCGGTAAATAAAGCAAAAAACAATATTGTTAAGATTCTGTCTCCTTATTTTTTAATCCATAAATATGGCAGTTTTATGCCTGAGCCGGAAAAAGAAGAGAAAGCGGTTGTTTTTTTTGGGGCTAATTTTAAAGATTTACCCGGTGCTGACTGGGATAAATTCATTGACATTACTAACAAGTCCCTGGATTATGTAAGAAGGGAATGTGTCGGACACAAGCTTTATTATAAACCTCATCCTGCCGAAACCGACGAATTTAAACTTGTAAATTTAAACGGTTTTGAGATTACTAAAGATACTAGTATCGCCGAATTTTATCTTTGGAAAAACGGAAGAAATATTAAATATACTTTTTCAACTTGTTCCGGGGCGAATATCTCGGCTTACTATATGGGTTTTAATTCCTATGTATTTCGCGATCTTTTAAAATCGGCGATAGACGAAGAAACGGATAAAGGGTATACGAAGTACTTTAAAAATATGCCCGCCAGTTTTTTTATAAATGACCTAAGCCAGAAACTTACTGAAAACAAAAAAACTCCCCCGGAAGATCTTTTTTTAGAGAAAGAATTTAGCGACTTATTTAGAGAAGATAGGGGCAGAATTTGGTTTACGATCGGCGACCCCAATTATCTGGTTAATGTTCTTATCCTGGCCAGTTTAGCCAAAAAAATTAACCTCTCCAAAAAAATAAATTTAGTAATAATGAAGCATCACAGGTGGAATGTAATGAACCTCGATGATTTTAAGTCTTATTTTGACGAAGTTTATTTTTTCCCGAGAATATTTTATTCGCTTCGTCCGCAAAAAATAATAAAAGCAGTTAAAACGGCTTATGCTCTGAAAAAGTTAAAAGTATCCCCGGATGATATTATTGTCGGAGCGTCTTATACTTCTTTTACGGAGAATTGTCTTCTTTCTTACAACAAACGAAACTATAAAGTAGCGATACTGCCGCAGGCAACCATAGATTTTTGTTGTTCCTCATTGGTATTTAATGACAATAATTTTAGAACCCGAAGGTCGGTTTTTTGGTGGAGCAATTTCTTAGAGCCTATTCTGGGGCTAAAACAGACTATTTTCTTTGAAGATAATCGGCGGATAGGGAATTTTACAAGATTTAAAAAACCGCTGAATGACATTTATGACAAGGTGTACGCCTTGCAAGCTTACTAGACAAATAGTGTTTTTTAGTTTATAAAAATAAAATGGAAAATGTTAGAATAATACCTCGTTTGGATATAAAAGGACCCAACGTCGTGAAAGGTATGCACACTGAGGGTTTAAGGGTGATAGGGAATCCCAGAGAACTTGCTCTGCGTTATTATAGTGAAGGAGCCGATGAGCTTCTTTACATGGATATTGTTGCCAGTTTGTACCAAAGGAATCTTGACTTTGATCTGCTAAAGTCGGTTGCCGATGGTGTTTTTATCCCCATAACCGTTGGCGGGGGCATTCGTTCTATGGGCGACATTGACAATGCTTTGCGAGCCGGAGCCGACAAGGTAGCTATAAATACTTATGCTATTTTGCGTCCCGAATTTTTAAAAGAGGCAGCCAATAAATTTGGTTCACAATGTATAGTTCTGTCGGTTGAGGCCAAGAAGACAGGAGATAAAAAATGGGAAGCATATACCGACGGCGGTAGAGAAAAAACCGGCATGGATGTTGTCGAGTGGATAAAAAAGGCAATAAGTTTTGGGATTGGTGAAGTGGTTGTGACGTCAATAGACAGTGAAGGCACTCGGAGGGGATACGATCTCGGCCTGACTAACGCTGTTACGTCTTTTTCGCCTGTTCCAGTTATTGCTCACGGTGGAGCCGGCAATGTGGGGTCGTTTAAGGACGTAATTTTGAATTGTCAAACTGACGCTGTTTCAGCGGCTTCCGTTTTCCATTACCAAGATTATTCGATTGGAGAACTTAAAAAATTTTTAAAGAAAGAAAAAATAAATGTCAGACTCTAGTAAAAACAACTTAAAAACTCCCAAAGTTGTAATTGTAGATTATGGAGTAGGCAACCTATATAGTCTTAGGAAAGCTTGTGCTAAGTTTGCAGATAATATAGTGATTAGTGAAGACGCCGATACTATAAGTTCAGCTGATGCGGTTATTTTGCCGGGAGTCGGTGCTTTTCAGGCCGGCATGGAAGGTTTAAGAAAACGGAATCTGATCAAAGTTGTAAAAAAGTTTGCTGCGAGCGGTAAACCAATACTGGGGATTTGCTTGGGTGCTCAATTGATGTTTGAAAAGGGTTATGAGTTTGGAGAATTTGACGGACTTGGCCTTATTCCTGGAAAAGTGGTAGCTTTCCCTAAACTTAAAAACGCCAAAATCCCCCAAATTGGCTGGAATACAATTAGTGCAAAACGAAACGCTAAAAGCGCAAAAAATTTGTTGAGAGGAACAATACTCAATTCTGTTAAGAAAGATCCCTGTGTATATTTTATTCACTCATATATTTTAAAACCGTTAAAACAAAGCAATATTCTAGCTGACACAACTTATGGCGGCCACAATTTTTGTTCGGCAGTTAAAAGCGGCAACATTTACGGTACTCAGTTCCATCCGGAAAAAAGCGGTACGGCGGGCTTAAAAATAATAGAAAATTTTATAAAATTAGCATCCTAAATCCGTGTCTAAACAAAAACCCAAATATGGACTGCCAAAAGAGGTCAAGTTTTGCAAAAAATGTGTAATGCCTAACACCAGGCCGGCTTCTTGTAATGAATATAAACATACTCCAGGCCAGAAACACGGATATTTAGATTTTGACGAAGAAGGGATTTGTTCTGCTTGTCGGTTTAATGAGGCTAAGTGGGATGGAACGATTGACTGGGCTAAACGAGAGAAAGAGCTGATAAAATTACTTGATAAATACAGAAGCAAAGACGGTTCACACGATGTTTTAGTGCCGGGAAGCGGCGGCAAGGATAGTGTTTTTGCTTCCCATGTCCTTAAATATAAATATGGAATGCACCCTCTGACTGTGACTTGGGCTCCGCACCTTTATACTGATATCGGCTGGAAGAATTTTCAGAATTGGCTTCATGTTGGTGGCTTTGATAATTATTTGTTTACGCCTAATGGCAGGATTCATCGGCTTCTCACTAGAAATGCTTTTTTAAATTTACTCTATCCTTTTCAGCCGTTTGTGTTTGGCCAGAAGACTTTCGCTCCCAAAATGGCCCTCAAGTTCAATATTCCTCTGGTTTTCTACGGCGAAAGTCCTGGGGAATACGGTTCAAAGGTGACGATAGACAAGAAAAAATTTAGCCAAAAAGAAGGAGAAACGCCGGGATATGAACTTAACCCGATTGATAAAAAAGTAAAACCGAATGAGATATTTTTGGGAGGTAAATCCATAGCTTTTTATTTAAAGGGAGGTATATCTATGGGAGACCTAGCCGCCTACTTGCCAATTGATTACGGCTTAATCGAAAAGAAAAATATTGAATTTCATTTTTTAGGCTACTATATAAAATGGATTCCTCAGGAAGCATATTACTATGCGGTCAAACATACCGGCTTTGAAGCCAATCCGGTTAGAACCGAAGGTACATATTCTAAATACAACAGTCTTGATGATAAGACAGACGGTTTCTTTTATTATTCTCAATATATAAAATTCGGCTATGGCCGCACAACTCAAGATGCGGCCCAAGAGATACGCAACCGTCATATTATAAGAGACGAGGGAGTTGCTTTGGTTCGGAGATTCGACGGAGAGTTTCCGCAGAAGTATTTTAAAGAATTTCTTGAGTACATTGATATAACCGAAGATCAATTTTGGAAAACGATTGACTCATTCCGAGATTCTCATTTGTGGACCAAAGGAAAAGGCGGGTGGAAATTAAAATATAAAGTAAAATAGACTTGATAAAATGGCCAAGAAACCAAAAACCCTCTGTTTTATAGGCGCCCGAGGCGGCTCAAAAGGCATACCCAGGAAAAATATCCGTAAATTTTGTGGAAAGCCTCTCATTGCTCATACTATAGAGCAAGCCTTAGGCTTGAAAAAGTATATTGATCGGATAGTGGTGTCTACCGATGATCCTAAAATTAGCCGTGTAGCTAAACAGTGTGGCGCTGAAGTTCCTTTTTTGAGACCTAAGGAATTAGCCCGCGACAAGAGCAATATCGGCGACGCCATCGTCTACACCCTTAACAGATTAGAAAAGGAAGAAAAATACAAGCCGGATTATATTCTCCTTCTTCAACCAACGGCTCCTTTGAGAGAAAGAGGGGATATAATAAAGTGCATTGAACTTATAAAAAATAAAAAATGTGATTCGGTTATTACAGTTTGTCCAACCAACTACTTATTTTTTAATTTAGAACCTGATGGCAAGCTGTACATAATTAACGATCCAAAATCTAAAATTCGAATAAAACCAAATCGCCAGTCTGTGCCGGCGACGTATACCTATAACGGGTTAGTATACATAAGCCGAAGGGAATCATTTTTAAGACATCGAAACTTTCTTGCAGACAACACTTATGCTGTGGTTTGCGACGCGTGGCGGTCTGTTGATTTGGATCATATTGAAGATTGGGTGTTGGCTGAGCTTTTGTATAAAAATAAAAAAAGACTGGCCCAGAAGATTAAAAAAGGATAACCATGGTTAAAAAAATAATTAAAATAGGTAACAAAATAATCGGCTATGGCCGGCCGGTTTTTATAATTGCCGAAGCGGGGGTAAATCATAACGGTCGGCTGGATTTAGCTTTGAAACTTATTGACGCTGCTGCTGATGCTGGTGCGGATGCCGTAAAATTCCAGACCTTCAGAGTAGAACAGGCCACAACTAGGTACACCGCTCTTGCTGGTTATCAGAAGAAAAACATTAAAACAAGAAATAACTTGTTTGAAGAAGCCAAGGGTTGGGAACTTAAGGAAGATCGGTATCCTCAGTTAATTGCTCGTTGCAAGAAAAGGAGAATTATATTTTTCTCAA
>Ga0209542_10014959_pt1 | contig 13110 bp, 10 predicted proteins | sample RifCSPhighO2_01_FD_184028 | JGI IMG/M metagenome (GOLD analysis project Ga0209542, IMG submission 184028) | Soil microbial communities from Rifle, Colorado - Rifle CSP2_plank highO2_0.1 (SPAdes) (version 2) | ecosystem: Environmental > Terrestrial > Deep subsurface > Rock core/Sediment ... | reverse complement strand
GGAGTGCATCCGGGCTACAGGAGCTTTTATGCCCCAGGAATTCGACTACATCATCATCGGCGCCGGCTCGGCCGGTAACGTGCTGGCCACCCGTCTGACCGAAGACGCTGACGTCAGCGTGCTGCTGCTGGAAGCCGGCGGCCCGGATTACCGCCTGGATTTCCGCACCCAGATGCCCGCCGCTCTGGCTTTCCCGCTGCAAGGCCGGCGCTACAACTGGGCCTACCTGACCGAACCCGAACCGCATATGAACAACCGCCGCATGGAATGCGGGCGCGGCAAGGGATTGGGCGGCTCATCCTTGATCAACGGCATGTGCTACATCCGCGGCAACGCCATGGATTACGACGGCTGGGCCGAGGAAAAGGGCCTGGAAGACTGGAGCTACCTGGATTGCCTGCCGTATTTCCGCAAGGCGGAAACCCGTGATATCGGTGCCAATGCCTACCACGGCGGCGAGGGCCCGGTGAGCGTGACGACGCCGAAGAACGGTAATAACCCGCTGTTCCACGCCATGATCGAAGCCGGCGTGCAGGCCGGTTACCCGCGCACCGACGACCTCAACGGTTACCAGCAGGAAGGCTTCGGCCCGATGGACCGTACCGTCACGCCCAAGGGCCGCCGTTCCAGCACCGCGCGTGGTTACCTCGACCAGGCCCGTGAGCGGCCAAACCTGACCATCGTTACTCACGCCCTGACCGACCGCATTCTGTTCAGCGGCAAGCGCGCCAGCGGCGTGGCGTATCTGCAGGGCGATAACGACACACCAATCACCGTCAACGCGCGCCGCGAAGTGCTGCTGTGTGGCGGCGCGATTGCCTCGCCGCAGGTGCTGCAACGCTCCGGCGTCGGCCCGGCGGCGCTGCTGCGCGAGCTGGACATCCCCTTGGTGCACGACCTGCCTGGCGTCGGCCAGAACCTGCAGGATCACCTGGAGGTGTACCTGCAATACGCCTGCAAGCAACCGGTGTCGCTGTACCCGGCGCTGCAGTGGTGGAATCAGCCGATGATCGGTGCCAATTGGCTGTTCCTCGGCAAAGGCATCGGCGCCAGCAACCAGTTCGAGGCCGGCGGCTTTATCCGCTCAAGCAGCGAGTTCGAATGGCCGAATATCCAATACCACTTCCTGCCGGTGGCGATTAACTACAACGGCAGCAACGCGGTGAAAGAGCACGGCTTCCAGGCGCACATGGGCTCCATGCGCTCGCCGAGCCGTGGACGCATTCAGGTCAAATCCAAGGACCCGCGCCAGCACCCGAGCATCCTGTTCAACTACATGGCGCACGAGCAGGACTGGCGCGAGTTCCGCGACGGCATCCGCATCACCCGCGAAATCATGGCGCAATCCGCCCTGGACCCGTATCGCGGACGTGAGATCAGCCCCGGCGCCGAGCTGCAGACGGATGCTGAACTGGACGCCTTTATCCGCGAACATGCAGAAACGGCCTACCATCCGTCGTGTTCCTGCAAGATGGGTGAAGACGATATGGCAGTGGTCGACGGCCAGGGCCGCGTACATGGCGTGCAGGGCCTGCGCGTGGTGGATGCGTCGATAATGCCGCTGATCGTCACCGGCAATCTAAATGCGCCAACCATCATGATGGCCGAGAAGATCGCCGACAAAATCCGTGGCCGCGCCCCGCTGCCACGCAGCAGCGCGCCCTATTTCGTCGCGGGTAACGCGGCGGTGCGCGGCACGGCGCAGCGCTCCGCGTAACGCCTCACGCTACATCCAGACGCCGCAGTGGTTTCGCCTCTGCGGCGTTTGTCTATATATGCCCAGCGCGGCGTGATCTGCAGCCCATCGCGACGGCCTTTAGCCCGGCGAAACCACGCGCTGCTTGAAGCTGCGGGCGAAGGGCGTCGATAATGCGCAGTTTTCAACCAGCGCCTTTGTGCGCCGCCGCCCCCACGGCCGACCGAGCAGACCATGAAAGACAGCATTCGCCACCTGATCCAGCAAGCCCTGACCCGCCTCACCGCCGACGGCGTGCTGCCGGAAGGCCTGAGCCCGGCCATTCAGGTGGAGAACACCAAGGACAAGACCCACGGCGACTTCGCCAGCAATATCGCCATGATGCTGGCCAAGCCGGCCGGCATGAAGCCACGTGACCTGGCCGAGAAGCTAATTGCCGCGCTGCCTAGCGATGCTGCGATCAGCAAGGTCGAGATCGCCGGCCCGGGCTTCCTCAATTTCTATCAGAACACCCAGGCCCTGGCCGCGCGTCTGGATGCCCTTCTGGCCGACGCCAAGCTCGGCGTGCGCAAAGCCGGCCCGGCGCAGCGCGTGGTGGTCGACCTGTCGGCGCCCAACCTGGCTAAAGAGATGCACGTCGGCCACCTGCGCTCGACCATCATCGGTGACGGCGTGGCGCGGGTGCTGGAGTTCCTCGGCGACGAAGTGATCCGCCAGAACCACGTGGGCGACTGGGGCACCCAGTTCGGCATGCTGCTGGCCTTTATGCAGGAAAACCCGGCCGCCGCCGAAAGCGAGCTGGCTGACCTGGAAGGTTTCTACCGCGCGGCGAAGAAGCGCTTCGACGAATCCCCTGAGTTCGCCGAGCGGGCCCGTGAGCTGGTGGTGCAGCTGCAAGCCGGCGACGCCGAATGCCTGCGCCTGTGGCACCGCTTCAACGATATTTCCCTGAGCCACTGCCAGGCGTTGTATGACCGCCTCGGCGTGAAGCTCTCCATGGTCGACGTGAAAGGTGAAAGCGCCTACAACGACGACCTGGCCAACGTGGTCGCCGATCTCAAGGCCAAGGGCCTGCTCAGCGAAAGCGACGGCGCCCAGTGCGTGTTTATGGACGAGTTCAAGAACGCCGAAGGCAATCCGCTGCCGCTGATCGTGCAGAAGGCTGGCGGCGGCTACCTGTACGCCACCACCGACCTGGCCGCCACCCGCTACCGCGCCAACGTATTGAAAGCTGACCGCGCGCTGTACTTCGTCGATCAACGTCAGGCCCTGCACTTCCAGATGGTCTTCACTGCCGCGCGTCTGGCTGGCTTCGTCCCGGCCAACATGCAGCTGGAACATATGGGCTTCGGCACCATGAACGGCGCCGATGGCCGCCCGTTCAAGACCCGCGATGGCGGCACGGTGAAGCTGGTCGACCTGCTCGATGAAGCCGAAGAGCGCGCCTACGCCCTGGTCAAAGGCAAGAACCCTGAACTGGACGAAGCCGAACTGCGCCAGATCGCTCGCGCGGTGGGCATCGGTGCAGTGAAATACGCCGACCTGTCCAAGCATCGCACCAGCGACTACCGCTTCAACTTCGAGCTGATGCTGAGCTTCGAGGGCAACACCGCGCCGTACCTGCTGTACGCCTACACCCGTGTGGCCAGCGTGTTCCGCAAGCTGGGCAAGGGTTTCGATGAGATCGGCGGCAACCTCGACCTGCAGGCCGCCCACGAAATCGAACTGGCCGGCAAACTCGCACAGTTCGCCGAAGTGCTTGCCAGCGTCGCCGACAAGGGCGAGCCGCACCTGCTCTGCGCTTACCTCTACGACCTGGCCGGGTTGTTCTCAAGCTTCTACGAGAACTGCCCGATCCTCTCCACCGAGGACGAAGCGCTGCGCAACAGCCGCCTGCGCCTGGCCGCACTGACTGCGCGCACGCTCAAGCAGGGCTTGGAACTGCTCGGCCTGGAAACCCTGGAGCGCATGTAAGTGGCGGCGAAAAAGAAACCCGCCGCCAAACGTGGCGCCAGCCGTTACCAGGCACCCGCGAAAAAACCGGTGCCGGGCTGGTTCTGGCTAGTTTGCGGCCTGGTGATCGGCGGCTTTATGGTGTTTCTGTTCAGCCTTGAACCGGGCCGCGACGAGATCAAGCGCACCAAGGTCGAACAGGAGCGCGCCACTCAGGCCAGCAAAGCTGCAGCCGCCAAGCCTGCCACCAGCGAGCCCGCCAAGCCCAAGTACGACTTCTACACCCTGCTGCCAGAATCAGAAGTGATCCTGCCGCCGCAGGCCATCGAGCAACCGGTGGCCGTGCCTGAGCAGAAACCAGTCACACCGGAAGAAGCCGCGAAGATCGATGCCGCCCGCGCCGAAGCGGCACTCAACGGCCAGGTGCCGCCACCGCCGCCGGTGGTCGCCAAAGGCCCGGTCAGCTCACAGTTCTTCCTTCAGGCTGGCTCGTTCCGCCGCAAGGACGACGCCGACAGCCTGCGCGCGCAGATCATCCTGCTCGGGCAAAGCGTGCAGGTGGAATCCGGCACCGTGCGCGAGGAAACCTGGCACCGCGTGCTGGTCGGCCCCTTCGCCACCCGCGAACAGCTTGGCCAGGCGCAGAAAACCCTGTCCGCCAGCGGCTTCAGCAATCTGTTGTTACAGCAGCGTCAGGCGCAATAAACCGCGCGATTTCAGGCCCTGCGGCGTGCCCTGACGACTATTTGTCGGACAGCATGCGCTACAGGGCTTGAAGCGGGCTGCCGCTGCCCCCACTTCATACGGCATTGGGCACTTTCGCCCCGCTGCGTGGAGACTCTCCCCTTGACCACCATCGTTTCAGTGCGCCGCAACGGCAAAGTCGTCATGGGCGGCGACGGCCAGGTGTCCCTCGGCAATACCGTGATGAAAGGCAACGCGAAGAAAGTTCGCCGCCTGTACCACGGCCAGGTGCTGGCCGGTTTTGCCGGCGCCACCGCCGACGCCTTTACCCTGTTTGAACGCTTTGAAGGCCAGCTGGAAAAACACCAGGGCCATCTGGTGCGCGCCGCCGTCGAGCTGGCCAAAGACTGGCGCACCGACCGCTCGCTGAGCCGCCTGGAAGCCATGCTGGCCGTGGCCAACAAGGACGCCTCGCTGATCATCACCGGAAACGGCGATGTGGTTGAGCCCGAACACGGCCTGATCGCCATGGGCTCCGGCGGCGGTTTCGCCCAAGCCGCAGCCATGGCCCTGCTGCAGAAAACCGATTTGAGTGCCCGTGAAATCACCGAAACCGCGCTGAACATTGCCGGCTCCATTTGTGTCTTCACCAACCAAACCTTGACTATCGAAGAAGAAGACTGCGCCGATCCGGCCGTTTAAAGCTACTGCGCTCGGCCATGCTGCGTTGAAAGCAGGCTCGGAATGCTCATTTACAGACGTAAACTCCGCTTCCTCGCCTACTTTCGCCTTGCCTGGCCTTCGCTCGCGACGCTTTAAACACCCTGATTAGCGGTCTTTTCTGGAGTAACCCGCATGTCCATGACGCCCCGCGAGATCGTTCACGAACTCAACCGCCACATCATCGGTCAGGACGACGCCAAGCGCGCCGTGGCCATTGCCCTGCGCAACCGCTGGAGGCGCATGCAGCTGCCGGTTGAGCTGCGCGCCGAAGTCACGCCCAAGAACATCCTGATGATCGGCCCAACCGGCGTCGGTAAAACCGAAATCGCCCGCCGCCTGGCCAAACTGGCCAATGCACCGTTTATCAAGGTGGAAGCAACCAAGTTCACCGAAGTCGGTTATGTCGGCCGCGATGTCGAGTCGATCATCCGTGACCTCGCCGATGCTGCAATCAAGATGCTGCGCGAGCAGGAGATGGTCAAAGTCCGTCACCGCGCCGAAGATGCCGCTGAAGAGCGCATCCTCGATGCCCTGCTGCCACCGGCCCGCACCGGTTTCAGCGAAGAAGCCGCACCAGGCAACGACTCCAACACCCGCCAGCTGTTCCGCAAGCGCCTGCGCGAGGGGCAGCTGGATGACAAGGACATCGAGATCGAAGTGGCCGACGCTCCGGCCGGCATCGAAATCATGACCCCGCCGGGCATGGAAGAGATGACCAACCAGCTGCAAAGCCTGTTTTCCAACATGGGCAAGGGCAAGAAGAAGAGCCGCAAGCTCAAGGTCAAGGAAGCCCTGAAAATGGTGCGCGATGAAGAAGCCGCGCGCCTGGTCAACGAGGAAGAACTCAAGGCCCAGGCCCTGGAAGCCGTGGAACAGAACGGCATCGTGTTTATCGACGAGATCGACAAAGTGGCCAAACGCGGCAACACCGGCGGTGCCGACGTGTCCCGCGAAGGCGTGCAGCGCGACCTGCTGCCGCTGATCGAAGGCTGCACGGTGAACACCAAGCTGGGCATGGTGAAAACCGACCACATCCTGTTTATCGCCTCCGGCGCGTTCCACCTGAGCAAGCCGAGCGACCTGGTGCCCGAGCTGCAAGGCCGCCTGCCGATTCGTGTCGAGCTTAAAGCCCTGACCCCGCAGGATTTCGAGCGCATTCTCACCGAGCCGCACGCCTCGCTCACCGAGCAATACGCCGCACTGCTCAACACCGAAGGCCTGGGCATCCAGTTCGTTGCCGAAGGCATCAAGCGCATCGCCGAGATTGCCTATCAGGTCAACGAAAAGACCGAGAACATCGGCGCGCGCCGCCTGCACACCCTGCTCGAACGCCTGTTGGAGGAAGTCTCTTTCAGTGCTGGCGACCTGGCTGGCCAGCAGAAAGGCACGCCGATCGTGATCGACGCCGCTTACGTCAACAGTCACCTCGGCGAGCTGGCGCAGGACGAAGACCTGTCGCGCTATATTCTGTAACGCGCCCCGCCCTGGCCCGGATGCTCTCCGGACCAGGGCGCCATTCAGGAAGCGAGCATGCGCATCCCAACCGCAATAAAACTGCACAAAGCCTCGAAAACCCTGGAGCTTCACTATGGGGCGGACGAGCGCTATACCCTGCCCGCCGAGTTCCTACGCGTGCATTCGCCGTCGGCGGAAGTGCAGGGTCACGGCAAGCCCATTCTGCAGACCGGCAAGCTCGGCGTCGGCCTGAACAAGATCGAGCCAGCAGGTAATTACGCCCTCAAACTGACCTTCGATGACGGCCACGACAGCGGCCTGTTCTCCTGGGATTATCTGGAGCAGCTATCCCTGCGCCAGACTGAACTGTGGAACGATTACCTCGCCACCCTCGCCGCCGCCGGCAAGTCCCGCGATCCCAGCGAGAGCGTGGTCAAGCTGATGCTCTGAAGTATCCAGGCAATATACCGTCAGGAATTGACCCAGGTGCTTCAGCTATTTCCTCACGCCCGCACCACCAAGCGGCAATCTGCCGCAGCGCAGCAGCCCGTCTAGCTCGTTGATCCTGGCGGGTTAGAGCGCATTTTCTAATCCTTCCCTGCATACTCATCATGCATTCGGCCTGGATCGCGGCCGGCTTGCACAAATTCTCAAACTCGGGTAACCAAGTAGTTGGAAGTTTCTCGCGCCAGGCAGCCCCTGCGACGAGGACGATTGCGGAGCGATCCGCCCTTGGTAATCCGGGCAATACCTGGCCCTTAGCCCTGTGTCGCCGAGCACAGCAGTACGCCGGTATTTCGTCTCAGGACAATGGAGCGTTGTAGATGACAGATAAGAATAATGATGACCTGAAACACCAGGCCTCCGAGAACACGCTGGGCCTTAACCCGGTGATCGGCATCCGCGGTAAAGACCTACTTAGCTCCGCCCGAGTCGTACTCAAGCAAGCCCTCAAGCAACCCCTGCACAGCGCCAAACACCTCGCCCACTTCAGCATGGAGCTGAAGAACGTGATGCTCGGCCAATCCGACCTCACCCCCGCCGATGGCGACCGGCGCTTTGCCGATCCCGCCTGGAGCCAGAATCCGCTGTACCGCCGCTACCTGCAGACCTACCTGGCCTGGCGCAAGGAACTGCATGACTGGGTCGAGCACAGCAACCTGTCCGAACAGGATGCCAGCCGTGGCCACTTCGTGATCAACCTGATGACCGAAGCCATGGCCCCCAGCAACAGCATGGCCAACCCGGCCGCTGTTAAGCGCTTCTTCGAAACCGGCGGCAAGAGCCTGCTCGACGGCCTGTCGCACCTGGCCCAGGACATCGTCAACAACGGTGGCATGCCCAGCCAGGTCAACATGAACGCCTTCGAGGTCGGTAAAAGCCTGGCCACCACCGATGGCGCAGTGATTTTCCGTAACGACCTGCTGGAGCTGATCCAGTACAAGCCGATCACCGAGCAGGTACACGAACGTCCTCTGCTGGTAGTACCACCACAGATCAACAAGTTCTACGTGTTCGACCTGTCGCCGGAGAAGAGCGTGGCGCGCTTCCTGCTGCGCAATGGCGTGCAAACTTTCGTGGTGAGCTGGCGCAACCCGACCAAGGCACATCGCGAGTGGGGCCTGTCGACCTATATCGAAGCGCTGAAAGAAGCCATCGACGTGGTCACCGCCGTCACCGGCAGCAAAGACATCAACATGCTCGGCGCCTGCTCCGGCGGCCTGACCACAACCTCGCTGTTGGGCCATTACGCCGCGCTGGGTGAGAAGAAGGTGCATGCACTAACCCTGCTGGTCAGCGTGCTGGATAACCGTCTGGAAACCGATGTGGCGTTGTTTGCCGACGAAAAAAGCCTGGAGCTGGCCAAGCGCCGTTCCTATCAGGCTGGTGTGCTGGAAGGCAGCGACATGGCCAAGGTGTTCGCCTGGATGCGCCCCAACGACCTGATCTGGAACTACTGGGTCAACAACTACCTGCTCGGTAACGAGCCGCCGGTGTTCGATATCCTCTACTGGAACAACGACACCACGCGCCTGCCCGCTGCCCTGCATGGCGAGTTTATCGACATGTTTACCTCCAACCCGCTGATCCGCGCGGGCGCACTGGAAGTTTGCGGCACGCCAATCGACCTCAAGCAGGTTACCAGCGACCTCTACTGTGTGGCCGGCACCACCGATCACATTACGCCGTGGGAGTCGTGCTACAAATCGGCCAATCTGTTCGGCGGCAATGTCGAGTTCGTCCTATCCAACAGCGGGCACATTCAGAGCATTCTCAACCCGCCGGGTAACCCGAAAGCACGCTACATGACCAACACCCAGATGCATGCGGACCCGAAAACCTGGCAAGCCAGTTCGACCAAGCACGCCGACTCCTGGTGGCTGCACTGGCAAGTCTGGCTGGGCGAGCGCTCCGGCGCGCACAAGAAGGCACCGACGCAGCTGGGCAACAAAAAATACCCGGCCGGCGAAGCGGCTCCCGGCACCTACGTGCACGAACGTTGATCACCTGCGCACTGCGCACACTGCCCGCGGCACTGGAGGTGTCGCTCGCCCACCCGCGCATTGGCGCGGGTGAGGCGAACCAGGCTTAGCCCTGGTGTTTCTGGAAAAGACCCGGAGGGTCTGATCCAGCGTTTTAATTGATAGGGCTTTTGCGCATGTCGCTACCTTTCGTATTCCGCACCATTGAACTGGACGGCCAGACCATCCGCACCGCGGTTCGTCCCGGTAACGGCGAGATGACTCCGCTGCTGATCTTTAACGGCATCGGCGCCAACCTGGAGCTGGTCATGCCGTTCGTGCGCGCCCTGGACCCAGGCCTGGAGGTCATCGCCTTCGACGTACCCGGTGTCGGCGGCTCCTCCACCCCCAGCACGCCCTACCGCTTTCCTGGCCTGGCCAAACTGGCCGCACGCATGCTCGATTACCTCGACTACGGTCAGGTCAATGCGATTGGCGTGTCCTGGGGCGGAGCCCTGGCGCAGCAGTTTGCCCATGATTACCCCGAGCGCTGCAAGAAGCTGATCCTCGCGGCCACCTCGGCCGGCGCGGTGATGGTGCCTGGCAAACCCAAGGTGCTCTGGTGCATGGCCAGCCCGCGGCGTTATGTGCAACCGTCCTACGGCGTGCAGATTGCCCCGGAAATCTACGGCGGCGCATTCCGCCGCGACCCGAAACTGGCCCTGGCGCATGCCAGTAAAGTCCGTTCGGGCGGCAAGATGGGCTACTACTGGCAGCTGTTTGCCGGCCTAGGCTGGACCAGCATCCACTGGCTGCACAAGATTCGCCAACCGACGCTGGTAATGGCCGGCGATGATGACCCGCTGATCCCGCTGGTGAACATGCGTCTGCTGGCCTGGCGCATCCCCAACTCGGAACTGCACGTGATCGACGACGGCCACCTGTTCCTGGTAACCCGCGCCGAAGCTGTAGCGCCGATCATCATGAAATTTCTTGAGGAAGAACGGCAGCGCGCGATCATGCACCCACAACCCGCGCCAGCCCGCACGCTCGGCTAACGCACTCAAGCTGGGCGAGCACGTCAACAACACGCACCGGGGCTGTGCCGAAGCACAGTGCTTGACCCACTTTCGGGCACGTTGTATTACCTGAGAATTAGCGCGCGGCAGTCTGGAACGCCCATGCGCGCGCATTGGTATAAGCCTTGCTGCTTATCAAGTCTCATGGTTTGACGACGGAGTGTTGCCCAATGCGAGACCAACCTGCCAAACGTGCCCTGCCCGTACGCAGCAGCGCGATGAATGCCCAAAACGCAGTGGTCGGTCTGCGCGGCCGCGACCTGCTGTCCACCCTGCGCGGCCTGGCGCTGCAAGGGATCAAACAACCCATTCACAGCGCCCGCCATGTCGCCGCACTGGGCGGTCAACTCGGTCGCGTGCTGCTGGGTGACAAGCCGTTCAAGGTCAACCCGCAGGACCCGCGTTTCGCCGACCCGACCTGGCGTGACAACCCGATCTACAGCCGCAGCCTGCAAGCCTACCTGGCCTGCCAGAAGCAGTTGAACAGCTGGATCGACGAAAGCAACCTGGACGCCGACGACCGTGCCCGTGCGCGCTTTGTCGCCACCCTGCTCGGCGATGCCCTGGCGCCCAGCAACACCCTGCTCAACCCGCAAGTCATCAAAGAGCTATTCAACAGTGGCGGCAGCAGCCTGTTCAAGGGCGTGAGTCACCTGTTCGATGACTTGGTCAATAACGACGGCATGCCCAGCCAGGTCAGCAAACATGCCTTCGAAGTCGGCCGCAACCTGGCCACCACCAGCGGTGCCGTGGTGTTTCGCAGTGAACTGCTGGAGCTGATCCAGTACAAGCCGATGAGCGAAAAACAGTACGCCAAGCCGTTGCTGATCGTGCCGCCGCAAATCAACAAGTTCTATATTTTCGACCTTTCCAGCGAAAAGAGTTTCGTCCAGTACGCGCTGAAGAACGGCCTGCAAACTTTCGTCATCAGCTGGCGTAACCCCGACCCAAGGCACCGCGAATGGGGCCTGTCGAGTTACGTAGAAGCACTGGAAAAAGCCATCGACGCCTGCCGTGAAATCACCGGCAGCAAGGACGTTAATCTGCTCGGCGCCTGCGCCGGCGGCCTGACCATTGCGGCACTGCAAGGTCATCTGCAGGCCAAGCGCCAGCTGCGCAAAGTGGCCAGCGCCACCTACATGGTCAGCCTGCTGGACAGCCAGATCGACAGCCCGGCCATGCTGTTTGCCGATGAGCTGACCCTCGAAGCCGCCAAACGCCGCTCCTACCAGCAGGGCGTGCTAGACGGTCGCGATATGGCGCGGGTATTCGCCTGGATGCGCCCCAACGACCTTATCTGGAATTACTGGATCAACAACTACCTGCTCGGCAAGCAGCCGCCGGCCTTCGACATTCTCTACTGGAACAACGACAACACCCGCCTACCCGCTGCTTTCCACGGCGACCTGATCGACTTCTTCAAGCACAACCCGCTGACCCACCCACGCGGCCTGGAAGTCTGCGGTACACCCGTCGATCTGCAGAAGGTTACGGTCGACAGTTTCAGCGTCGCCGGGATCAACGATCACATCACCCCCTGGGATGCGGTGTACCGCTCTACCCTGCTGCTGGGCGGTGATCGGCGCTTTATTCTCTCCAACAGCGGACATATCCAGAGCATTCTCAACCCGCCGGGTAATCCGAAGTCCAATTACCTGGAGAACCCCAAGCTCACTGGTGACCCGCGCGCCTGGTACCACGATGCCGAGCACGTGCAAGGCAGCTGGTGGCCGGTGTGGCTGAGCTGGATGCAGGAGCGTTCGGGTGAACAAAAGGACACCCTGATGGCGCTTGGTAACCAGCACTACCCAGCCATGGAAGCTGCGCCCGGCACCTATGTGCATGTGCGCTAAACCACCCAAACATGCCTGATCAGACTGGCCGCAAACCCATGCGGCCAGGTATCGTCAGCCTTCCCGCGGCCAGAATAAGAAGACCGGATGAAAACCCGCGACAGAATCCTTGAATGTGCCCTGCTGCTGTTCAACCAGAAGGGCGAGCCGAATGTCTCCACCCTGGAAATCGCCAACGAGCTAGGCATCAGCCCGGGCAACCTCTACTACCACTTCCATGGCAAAGAGCCGCTGATCCTCGGTCTGTTCGAGCGCTTTCAGGCCGAACTTGCACCGTTGCTCTCGCCGCCCGAGGACGTGCAACTGGATGTGGAGGACTATTGGCTGTTTCTGCACCTGATTGTCGAGCGCCTGGCGCACTACCGTTTCCTGTTCCAGGACCTGTCCAACCTGACCAGCCGCCTACCAAAACTGGAACGCGGCATGCGTCACTGGCTCAACAACCTGAAACGCGCGCTGGCCGAACTGCTCGCCCAACTGCAACTTGATGGCCAGCTGCAAAGCGATACCCAGTCACTGGGCCAGTTGGTCGAGCAAATCACCCTGACCCTGCTGTTTTCCCTGGACTACCAACGCATCATCGGCCGCGAAGGCGAGAGTCGCCTGGTGGTGTATCAGGTGATGATGCTGGTGGCTCCACATTTGGCCGAAGAGTCACGCTACGCCGCCGAACACCTGGCGCAGCGCTACCTCGAAGATTAACGCGAATGCATAAACGCAAACGCCCGGCACGAGGCCGGGCGTTTGCGTTGACTGCTACGCGTCTTACGACTGGGCGGCAGGTGTCACAGGTGCAGCAGGTGCAGCGGCCTGTGCAGGTGCAGCAGCGGCGGCCGGAGCAGCAGCGGGCTTCGCGGCGGCCGGCTTGGCTGGCGCCTTGGCAGCGGGTTTAGCCGCTGGCTTGGCGGCTGGCTTAGCAGCAGCTTTGGCAGCAGGCTTAGCCGCTGGTTTGGCTGCAGCCTTGACGGCCGGTTTAGCGGCTGGCTTGGCAGCAGATTTCGCTGCAGGCTTGGCGGCTGCTTTAGCGGCCGGCTTGGCGGCTGGCTTAGCAGCTGGTTTGGCCGCTACTTTCTTCACAGCAGGCTTGACCGACTTGACCGAAACACCAGTCAGTTGCTCGATCTGCTTGGTCAGGCTTTCAACTTTGGCGTTGAGCGCTTTCACTTCATTGCGGCTCGGAACACCGAGACGCGAAATGGCATTGT
>Ga0209542_10014957_pt1 | contig 13111 bp, 16 predicted proteins | sample RifCSPhighO2_01_FD_184028 | JGI IMG/M metagenome (GOLD analysis project Ga0209542, IMG submission 184028) | Soil microbial communities from Rifle, Colorado - Rifle CSP2_plank highO2_0.1 (SPAdes) (version 2) | ecosystem: Environmental > Terrestrial > Deep subsurface > Rock core/Sediment ... | reverse complement strand
ATAGTGATACTGATCCAATGGACGATAATGGTCATGGAACACACATAGCTGGAATTATTGCTTCGAACGGAACTCTTACTGGTGTTGCTCCTGATGCAAATATTATTGCAATTAAAATTTTAGACAGTAGTGGCGGTGGACTTGCAAGCAGTCTAATGAACGGAATTCAATGGTGTATAGATAACGCAACTAAATATAATATTAGTGTAATTACAATGAGTTTAGGATGCGGGACTTTTACCAATGCTTGTGATGCAGATACAAACTGCAATGCTGATTTAATTAAAACTTATGTTAATGATGCTGTTTCTAAAAATATAACTGTAATTTCTTCTAGTGGGAATAATGGTGACGGTACACAAGGCGCGGGAAATTCTACAGCAATTAGTGCACCAGCTTGTTTGAGTAATGTTGTTTCTGTTGGTGCTGTTGATAAAAGTTATTTAATGGCAAGTTATGGAAATAGAAATAATTTAAGCTGGTTAGTAGCGCCTGGAAGTTCTATAAAATCTTTAAGATTTAATCCAAATTCTTGTTTATCTGGATGTACTTGTTCTGGAGAAACTATGACTTGTTCAGGAACTTCAATGGCTGCACCACATGTTGCTGGAATATTTGCTTTAATGAGACAATATTTAAGAGATGAAAATAATAGTTTAATGACAAACTCACAATTAAAAGATTTATTAAATTCTACTGGAACGCCAATTGTTGATTCTGTAACTGGATTAACTTATATGTTTACTGACAGCTATAAAGCGTTATTAAGATTAGATACTCATGCACCTTATTTGAATATATTTTATCCAGAAAATAAAACTTATGGCTCAACAAATTTAAGTTTTAATTTTTCAAGTTTAGATGTAACTTTAAATTCAACTTGGTATAATGTTGATAATGGAAATAATATAACCTTAACTTCAAATACTTCTGTAAATTTAAGCAATGGAAATCATATAATTAATTTATTTGCAAATGATACAAACGGAAATTTTAATTCAACAAATTTAAGTTTTGTTATAAATACTAACTTGCCTGTCGTAACTTTAAATGAACCTTCTAATAATTCTTTTAATTATGATGGAAATGTAACTTTTAATTGTTCCAGTACTTCAAATACCGAATTTAAAAATGTAAGTTTATGGCATAATGTAACTGGAAATTTTATTTTAAATGAAACTAAAACAATTTCTGGATTAAGCAATTATAGTTTATTTAATTTAACAAATTTAAACAACACTAAAATTATTTGGAATTGCTTGTTTTACAATACAAATGAATCTTATTCTTTTGGTGAAAACAGAACTTTAAATATTAAAATAAATCATAAACCAAATGTAACTTCTTATTTACCAAATTTAACTATTAGTGTTGATGAAGGCAAGAGTTTAAGTTTTAATCATACATCTATTGATTCTGACAGCGATACTTTAATTTACTACTGGTATCTAGACAGTAATTTGAAGAGTTCATCACAAAATTATACTTACAGTCCTAATTATACTGAGGCTGGAAATTATATTTTAAGTTTAGTTGTCAGTGATAGTATTGTAAATACTTCTTTGAATTGGAGTTTAACTGTAAATAATATAATTAATTGCGGAAATAATGTTAAAGAAACTGGCGAATCCTGCGATACGAATGATTTAGATTCAAAAACCTGCAATACACAAGGATTTACTGGTGGAAGTTTAAGCTGCTCTGTCAGCTGTACTTTTGTTACAAGTTCTTGTACAAATTCGACTAATTCTGGTGGGGGATCAAGTTCTGGTTCTGGTGGTGGTAGCAGCAGTGGAGGAAATCCAATAAGCACTAGTGAGTTTGATCAAGGATTAATATTAAACACACCAAACACTTTACAAGAACAAAAAAAACCCGTACCTACAACGCCGTCAGAAGTTGTTATTGAAGAATCAGGAAGATCAATTAATTTAATTAAAGGTGAAACAAGTAATTTTGTTTTCAGCGGGAATAAACACAGTATTACTTTAGATGATATTAAAACAGATTTTGTTGATATTACAGTTAATTCAAAAACTGTTAAATTAACTTTGAAATTAAATGAAGAAAAATTAGTTGATGTTGGAGAAAAAGACCAATTAAAAATAAAATTAGAAAAGATTTCGAGTGATGAAGTTAGTTTAAAAATTTCTAAATTTGTAGATGCTAGTTTTAAAGCAAATGCAGATTCTAGTGGTAAATTAATTACTGGAAAGTTTTTTACTAATTTGGGTGGATTAGGAGAATATTCTGATGAGATTAAAAATTATGGTTTAGGTTTATTAGGATTAATTTTGATAATATTTGTATTTAGATGGGGAATTAGAAGAAATAAAAAAATGTTATGATTTATAGAACTTTTAACTTTTAATTATATAACTCGAATTTCTTTAAGTAAATTTAGTTGAAGATATACAAAGCTTTAAAAATATATATTTTAAAGGTTAGTTTACATAATATGAAATCAGAATTTAAAATTGAAAATAAAAGAAACTGTACTTATTTAGTTCAGGAATTCAACTATAGAGGAAACGTAAGAACCTTAGAAATTGATTTACGTCCAAATATTAATCCAGTAAAGCGTGTAGACAAAGAAGGAATTGTTCTAAAAAATCAAGAAGGTGAAGAAATAACTAAAGTAATTGGAGACGCTACACCGATTTTAACTAACTGGATGTGTTTTGCAGAACTATGCAACAAAGAAGGAGATTTTATACCTGCTTCAGCGCCTGTTATTCACGCTTTTTTAAAATGCTTATATGAAAATAGAGCAAATCCAAAATATTCAGAATTAATTGAAAAGGCATGTAACGAGTTTAGAGAATCTTCTCTTTTAAGAGGTTCAATAGGAACATTAAGTGTAACTTTATTAAAAAATCAATTTGAAGAAGAGAACAAAATAAAAGAAAAATACCAAAGAATTTTTGGTGATAGGAAAAATTTGGATGATTTAATCCCGAAAAAAACTGATTCTATAGATGTAGTTCTTCATGATCTTGGTACTCCTTTAAAATATGAAATAAAAGCAAATCTTTTACCTGGTACTTGGAGAACAACAGGTAAATCACTTACACAAGTGGTAAGAGAAGAAAATACTAAATTAAAAGAATTATTTGCAGAAACTTGTAAAGCTCTTTTAGATGATGATTATATAGATGAAGTTGATTCTATTTACAGATGGCTTGGGTTTGAAGAAGTGCAACTTGCTTGTACTACAAGAAAAAAACTTTCAGAAAGCGAAGTTGGAGTAATAGGTTTTAGTCAATGGAATAATCAAAGAGACAAAAATAAATTAGACTTTTGGATAAATGGTGCAAATTACGATGCTTTGGGTGAATTTAAAAAAAATACATTTGCAGTTTTAATGGTAAGATAATAATTAACTCATAAAATTCTATATTTTTCTAAGAAACTCTGAAATTTCTTTTTTCTTTCTTGGATTTAATGAAATATGAGTTTCTCCAGTTGAAGGTTTTGAAAATAAAAATTCTAATTTGTAAAGTTCTTTCATAGCTTCATCAGTGATCTTTTCTCCTCTCAAATGTTTAGGTAAAGATTTCAATAAATTTTTCTCTTCAGTATGCTTTCCGCCCCACATATTCAAGTTCATCAATTTTCTAAGAAATCTTATCATTATCACTTCTTTTGTTTCTTGCATACAAAAATTGAGAATGTTTTTCTATTTAAATATATGTTCCTATTTAGGCATACTATTGTATCATAGTAGAAAAAGTTTATATATAAGTACTATCTTTATAGACGTTATGGAAGAAGAAACTATATTCACAAAAGCTGTAGGAAATACTCCGAAAATTAAAGTATTAGAATTTCTAATAGAAGGAAGAGAATTAGATTACTCTTTATCAGATATTGCAGAAGGTTCAGGAATAGGAAGAACAACTTTATTCAGAATTTGGGATGATTTTGAAAATTTAAAGTTAGTCAAACCAACAAGAATGATTGGAAATGCAAAGTTGTTTAGATTAAATTTAAAAAATCCTTTTGTAAAAAAATTAATAGACTTATTTGACTCTTTAATTATGACTTCTTTGAATGAGAATTTTATTGAAGCTTAGAATAGTTATTTTTAAAAAATTTCTAAATTAAACTATCTTTAATTAATTTATGATAAACATTTTGTAAAAAAATATGAAAAATATTGAACTTATTTGATTCAATCTCTTCTTTACTGAAAAATCTAATTTCAGAAATTTCTCCAGATGGTTGAGGTAATTCCTTAATATTAACAATATAATTATGCACAATTTCTTCTACATTTAATTTTGTATTAAAATATTTGTGAGAACAATAAAATCTTGAGTTTTCAATAGTTACCTTTAGTTCTTCTTTTAACTCTCTTTCTAAAGCTTTTTCAAATGTTTCTCCTTCATCTAAAGCCCCGCCAGGAGTATTAAAATGATCAGCATCAAAATCTCTAGACAATAAAATTCTTTTATTTTCTATTATTAAAGCAGATAGTCTTTGTCTTGTCATTTTTTAAAAATTAAATACAAAAATACAAACAACCCAAATACAGAAAATATTTCTTTATTATGATTATGATAAAATATTTGATCAACATATATTTTCTTATCTTTATAAATGCCGTAAACTGTTACTATAGAGTTTAATTTTGGCTTTTCTTTTAATTCTAATTCAAAAACATGATTCATTTCATTTAATTTTACCGGGTTTTCTGAAACTACGCTACTTATTAACAAACTAATGTCCTTGTTTTCATATTTTTCAGGATCTAATACAAAATCTGTACCTTTGAAATTATGCTGAAGTAAAATATTCTGAGTTGATAACATAATTATTATTACAGGAATTATAGGGATTAAAAAATAAAAGTTTTTTTTGAATTTTAAATCATATTTTTTTAATTTTGGAAAACAAAATATTAAAACAATAATCGCTGAAATTGGCAATATTATTAGTCCGCCATAAAATAAATTTAAAGTATATTCTTTAAAATAAAAAGGATAGAACCACATTGTTCCAAATTTTCCAACAAACTGCAGTAAATCCAAGAAAAAATGAGTTATTACTCCCAATGAAATTACTAAAAAATTATTTATATGGTTTTCAAATAATAAAGCTATAGATAATCCTAATAATATTGAAATAAATGGAGTGTGTATAGGTTCAATAAATAATAATGATTTTACTTCATCAAATTTTAAAAAATTTATGATTGTTAAAATTATTCTTGAAATATCAGGCAATAAAGCTCCAGTTATTAGAAATTTCCAATTTTTTATTTTAAATATTACTCCTAATAATATTGCAAATGTCATATGAACTAATAAATCTGGCATAGAAAAAATTAAATTTGCTCATTTAAATAATTTTAGTTGTAATTTTAGATATTTACTACTTTTTTAGAGAAAAACAAATTATTAGAAAAGTATAAATACGGATATAACAATGTTTTTTAAAGATGAAACAAAAAACAATTAAAATTCTTTATTGGGTTTTTACAATTTTATTTTCTGTATTTATGTTATATTCTGGAATTTCACAATTAATGCAAATTCCACAATCATTAGAAGTTATGAGGCATTTAGGATATCCCGATTATGTTAATACAATTCTAGGAATTGCAAAAATTTTAGGTGTATTAGCCTTATTACAATGGAAATTTAAAACAATTAAAGAATGGGCTTATGCTGGTTTTACTTTTGATATTTTAGGTGCTGGCGCTTCAATATATTTTACAGGAGATGGTATTTTAGCAGCACTTTCAACTTTAATATTTTTAGCAGTAATGTTTATTTCGTATTTTTTGTGGAAAAAAGTAAACCTTTTATGAAAAGTTTTAATGGAAAACGATTAAAAATTATTTTATTTTAGTTCACCTAAACATTTATATAGACTTTATATCTAAATTAATGAAAAGCTAGATTTTAGCTTATTTTAAAATAAATTGCTGGTGGCAAAAAATCAAACCTTTATTACCTAGTTTAAGAGAGAGAAAAAGATATATATTATTTAAGGTAAGTAAAGGTAATCTTAAAGACAAAGAGTTTTTATATTCAATGATTAAAAAGTTTTTAGGTGAATTAGGGATGGCTAAAGCAGGTGTTATGATTTTAAGCAATCAAAATAATGCTGGAATTATAAGAGTTAACCATACTTTTGTAGATGAAGTAAAAATTGCTTTAGCATTAATTAATAATTATCAAGGCAATGAAATCAAAGTAGAAACTATTAGAGTTTCGGGTGTAATTAATAAATTAAAAGGCGAGGTGTAAAGAATGCAACCTGATATGAGTCATCAAGCGATGGGATATGATAGAACTAGTATAATGTTTAGTCCTGATGGAAGATTACTTCAAGTAGAATATGCTAAAAAAACTGTAAAACAAGGTACAAGTGCTTTGGGTATGGTCTGCAAAGAGGGTGTTCTTTTAGTAGCTGACAAGAGAATTACTGATAAATTGATAGTGCCTACAAGTATTGAGAAAGTTTACCAAGTGGATGAACATATTGGAGCTAGCGGTTCTGGAATTTTAAGTGACGGAAGAATTTTAATTGAAAGAGCTCAAGTTGTAGCACAACAACATAAAGTTACTTATGATGAACCTATTGAAATGGGAGAAATTGTAAAAGATATTTCTAATATAAAACAAGCTTACACACAAGTTGGTGGAGCAAGACCTTTCGGGGTTTCACTTTTATTTGCTGGTGTAGATAAAGATGGACCTAGATTATTTTTAACTGATCCAACTGGAATATTTTTCGAGTTTAAAGCAACAGCGATTGGAGAAGGAGATACTGACATCAAAGATATGCTTGATAAGGAATATAAAGAAACAATTACACTTGATGATGGATTAAAATTAGCTATTAAAGCTTTGAAAAAGTTTTTAGGAAAAGATTTTGATATTAACAGAGTAGATGGTGCTTTTATAAAAACTGATGAAAAAGTTTTTACTAGATTAAAGAAACAAGATTTACTTAAACTAAAGTAAGAAGCCTTTTGCGAAAAGTCTTCAGGGAAAACAACGCGAAAATGTTTAATTTTTTTTGATTAAGCTTTTTCGTGAAAAAAGATTATGGTAAGCATTGATAAAGCAGTTGTTGCAAAATTAAAGAAAAATGGAAAGCATTTTGAGATTTTAGTAGACTGCGAAAAAGCATTAGAGTTTAGAAAAGGCAAAAATGTTTCTTTATATGATATTCTAGCTAGTGATATTATATATAAAGATTCTAGAAAAGGCGAGACAGTTTCTGAAAAAGATATGATAGAAGTTTTTAAAACTAAGGATTCTAGTGAAGTTGCAAAACTTATTTTAAAAGAAGGAGAAATTCCTATTACAAAAGAAATTAAAGATACTGAAAGAGAAGTTAAAAGAAAAAAGATTATTGAAATAATTCACAGAAATGGAATTGACAGCAAGACTGGATTACCTCATCCCCCACAAAGAATAGAAAATGCAATAAATGAAGCTAGAGTACATATTGATGAAAATAAAAGTGCTGAAGAACAAATTGAAGCTGTACTTGAAAAAATAAGAGTTATAATTCCAATAAGATTTGAAACTAAAAAAATAGAAATAAGAATACCTGCAAAATATGCTGGTGCTAGTTTAAGAATTTTAAAAATGTATGGAAAAGTTATGAAAACAGACTGGAAAAGTGACGGAAGTTTAGAATCTACAGTTGAAATTCCTGCTGGTATAATTGATGAATTCTTTTCAAAATTAAATGGTTTGTGCCATGGCGAAGTATTTTCTAAAATATTGTAGTTAATTTTCTAAATATAGATCAATGGCTTCTTTAATATTTTTAGTAGCTTCTTCAATTGTAGAACCTTGACTAGTAATTCCTAAACTAGTACAATGAGCAACAAAAACATCTTCTTTGTTACTAAGTTTTTCTTTAACTATTACAATATCTAAAAAATGTTTTCCTTTTAGCATATTAGTTTTAATGATTAAATGTATTTAAGATTTACGTTTCAAAAAATCATTCGTCGTAACATTTATATATAACTATTTTTACTCTTTTTAGTGTAAGAGAGAAGAAAAGCAAGTTGCTAAATTTCTCAAAGGCGGAAAATACCTTTATATTAAAATGAGCGAATTATTAATCAAAGACAAAGACATTGTAGTTCCTGGGCAAGAATTAGCTTTAGGCATGGATTTTTTACCAAATTCTGGAACATTTAGAGACAATGATAAAATTATTTCTTCACAATTAGGATTAGCAAGTATAAACGGCAGAGTTATTAGAATTATTCCTTTAAATGGAAAATATGCTCCTAAAAGAGGAGATACAGTTATTGGTTATATTAAAGATATGAATTTCAGCAACTGGTTTGTTGATATTGGTTATGCTTATGATGCTGTTTTATCTTCAAAAGAAATTAGTTCTGATTATATTGAAAGAGGAGCAGACTTAAGTCAATTCTATGATTTAGGAGATGTAATAGTTGCAAAAATTACTAATGTTTCAAAATTAAAAATGACTGATTTATCAATGAGAGGTCCTGGATTAAGAAAATTAACAGACGGTAGAATAGTAAAGATAAGCACTGTTAAAGTTCCAAGATTAATTGGAAAAGAAGGAAGCATGATTACTATGATTAAAGATTTAACAAGCACTAGAATAACTGCAGGACAAAATGGTTTGGTCTGGGTTAATGGAGATGATATTAGAAAAGAGAGAATTGCAATTGAAGCAATAAATATGATTAATGATAAATCACACGAAAGCAACTTAACAGAAAAAGTTAAAGAATTTTTAGAAACAAGGTTAAAAGAAAATGTATAAGAAAAGATTCGATGGAAGAAAATTTGAAGAAATAAGACCAACAGAAGCAAAGGCTGGCATAATTAAAAGAGCAGACGGAAGTGCAATGTTTACAATTGGAAAAACAACTGCTTTAGCAGCAGTTTATGGTCCGAGAGAATTACATCCTAAATTTAAACAAGACCCTTCGAAGGGAATTTTAAGATGCAATTATAATATGATGGCTTTTTCTGGTTCTGGAGATAGAGTTAAACCTGGAACGTCAAGAAGAAGCAGAGAAATTTCTTTAGTTACTGAGGGAGCTTTAAATCCAGTTTTAGATTTAACAGAATTTCCTGGAACTGTAGTTGATGTTTTTATAGAAATAATTCAAAGTGATGCCGGCACTAGATGTGCTGGTATTTGCGCAGCAGCAATGGCTTTAGCAGATGCTGGATTTCCAATGAAAGATTTAGTTTCAGCAGTATCTGTTGGAAGAGTTGATGATAAATTATTAGTTGATTTAAATAAAGAAGAGGAAGATCATCATGAAGGTGCTGGTGTTGCAGATATTGCAGTTGCAATGATGCCAAGATTAGGTAAATTAACTTTACTTCAAATGGATGGTTTTGTAAGCAGAGAAGATTTAGCAAAAGTTTTAGAAATGGCAAAAGACGCTTGCAAGAAAATTTATGATGTTCAGAAAAATGCTTTGATGGAGAAGTATAAATGAAAATAATTAGAAATCACATTCATGCTCTTTTGGAAAAAAACGAAAGATTAGATGGAAGAAAATTTGACGAATTAAGAAAAAATATTTCTATAGAATATGGTATTAGTCCAAAATCTGCAGAAGGAAGTGCAAGAGTTAAATTTGGAAATACTGAGGTAGTTGCAGGAATTAAATTTGAAGTTATTAAACCTTATCCGGACGAACCTGATAAAGGAACAATTATGGCTGGAGTTGAATTATTACCTTTAAGTTCACCTGAATTTGAATCTGGTCCGCCTGATATTAAAGCAATAGAACTGGCAAGAGCAGTTGTTGATAGAGGTTTAAGAGAAAGTGGGGCAATAGATTTCAAAAGTTTATGCATTAAAAAAGGTGAAAAAGCATGGGTAATTGTTATTGATGTTTACTCTATTAATGATGAAGGAAATTTAGCAGATGCTATGGGCTTATGCGCTTTAGCTGCTTTAAAAGATGCTAAATTCCCAAAATATGATGAAAAAACTGAGAAGATAGTTTATGAAGAAAGAACTACAAAAGGACTTGGAATTAAAGAATTACCAATTCCAATTACAGTCGTAAAAATTAAAGATAAAATATTAGTAGATCCCACTTTAGAAGAAGAAAATTGTGTTGAAGCAAGATTAACAATCACTACTTTAGAAGATGGTAGAATTTGTGCTTTACAAAAGGGTGGAGAAACTCCTTTGGATACAAAAGAAATAGATCATATGGTTGAGCTAGCAACTAAAAAAGCGAAAGAATTAAGAAAATTATTAGAGAAAAAGTAATCAAAACCTTTTTAAATTAAATTTTTATATTATTACTACTAACATGGAAAAAATGAAATATACAAAATATGAAACTGCAAGAATTATAGGTGCAAGAGCTTTACAAATAACGATGGGAAGTCCTTTATTAATTAAAGTTGATGAAGAAAAATTACAAAAAATAAATTATAGTTCTATTGAATTAGCTAAAGAAGAATTTAGAAAAGGTGTTTTACCAATTACAATTAAAAGACCTTTACCTAAAAAAGTATTTGCTTAAAAACTTTTAGAAAAAGTTTAATCAAAATAACCCTTTTGCGAAAAGCGTTAAAGGAAAAAACGACGAAAAATTTCTTTGTCATTATTAAGTTGAATTATTTATTTATATATTCTTAATTCTCGTAGTTGTTTATGAAAAGAGGTTTTTCTAATTTATTTTTTAAAACATTTTGCAACTATTAAAGGAAATAAAATTGTTGCATCGCCAAAAACTTTTACTGAATTTGATTCTGGTCCAATTTTACCCCAAGAAACTGCTTCATCAGGACGAGCACCAGAATCTGAACCATCAAATTCCTGTGAATTGTTGATGTAAACTGCATAATCACATCCATTTCTCATCATGTTTGTATTTAGAATATGATGTTTTACAATTCCTGAACCTAGAATAATTACTCCTGTTTTTTTTGCTTCAAAAGTTAAATCATTTAATTTTTTTACATCATCAGTTATATCTATTTTAAATTCTGGATGTTTAAATTTGAAAACATAGATCATGTCTCCAATTGAACCATCTTCTATTGCTGGACAGAAAACTGAGATGTTATTTTTATAAGCCCAATAATAAATTGATTCTTTATTATTAATTGACTTGCCCAACCAATGAATTAATTCTGAAGTTGAAATTATTTTATTAGTTTTATTTTGTTGATTGACTATTTTTTCTAATTCTGGTACAAAAAAATCTTCAAATCTGCAGTATCTTGAATTTGGAACAAAAATATTTCCTGTTCTGTTAATACCTTTTTCCCTTAACTCTTTTCCATCAGCTTCAAATGAACCTAAAATAAATGGTTCTATACATTTTATTATATCTTCTTCTACTCCGCCAGCAGTTGTTACTATAATATCTACTAGTTTATGCTCTACTAAATATCTAAAAATATCTCTTAAACCTGAAGTAACTAAATTTGAAGTATAACCTAAGTAAATTGTGCATTTATCTTTACGCATTTTATTTACAATTTCAATTGCTTTTGCTAAATTAGTAGCTTGAAATCCAGTTGTTAGAAAAGAATTAATTAATTTATCATAATTTAATTTATCATTAAATTCATATCCTTTAATTGGAGTATAATTTTTGGGTTCTTGGGATTCTCTAAGTACATTTTCTTTAGCTTTTTGTAAATTATCTTTCATAGTTTTAGAAAGCTACTATTTCAGTATATAAATATAATTATTTATTGAAAAGAGAATGTTTTTATAATTCAATTTTGATTTTTTTATTTAAATGAAAATAAAGAGCGTTGATTTAGGTATTATTAGCAATTCTAGAAATGAGGAAACTATAGAGGTTACTATAAATAACAAGTTTAAGGCTTCCTGTGGCGGAGATGGGATTTTAAACAAAACCATAAATGAAAATCCTAATCAAGGATTGTTTTTTTTAAATAAAATTTTAAATAAGGGATTGTATGATTATGATGTTAATGATTTCAAAGATATTTTAGAAATTGAAGAATTATTATTAAATTATGACAATTCTCATGAACTTAAGAAAATAGGTGGGAATGTTTTATTATCTCTAGAGTTTGCATTATTAAAATTAATAAGCAATAACAAACCATTTTCTGTTTTGAATAAAAGACCAGATAAATTTCCTTTACATTTATGCAATTGTATCGTTACTAATTTTAAAGAAAACAAACATCAGCAGGAGATTATTTTAATTCCAAAAACAAATAAATTTAGTGATGGGTATTTTGCAAATTCTTATGTTTATAAAAATTTAAATAAAATTCTTAAAACTAATGAAAAGAATGATGAAGGGAGCTTTATAACTAACTTAAAAAATGAAGATGTTTTATTTCAATTAGAAAAGTTAACTTCTGAAGTAACTAAAAAACTAGGAATAGAATTTGCTTTCGGTTTAAACTTAAACAGTAAATCTATTTTTAAAAATGGGATTTATAAAATTGGAGATAAAAGTTTTACAGTTAATGAACATATCAGCGAATTAAATAAGCTGGTAAATAAGTTTGATATTGAATATTTGGAAGACCCTTTAAGTGTTGAAAATATTAAATTAATGGGTAAATTAAAAACAGATTACATTTCTGGGAATAGGGTGTTTAGCAACAATTTACAGAATTTTAAAAAATTTGCAAGATATTTTAATTGTGCTATAGTAAAAATAAATGAACTTGGAAGTTTGGGAAGATTAAAAAGAATTACTGATTTCTGCAAAAATAATGATATTAACACAGTTTTAGGACAGACATTAGGAGATACAAATGAAACTATTATTTCTGATTTGGCTGTTGGTTTTGAATTTGATTTTATAAAATATTCTGTGTTTGGAAAAGAAAGAATATCTAAATTAAATCAAATAAAGTTTATAGAAGATCAATTTATTTAGAACATTTTTTTGTAAATTTTACAGGAATATATATTAAAATGTTCATTTATGAATATGAATTTTAAATTTGTTACTATTGAATGTACGTTATAAAACTATTTATATCTGAAACTGAATATTAAATTATAAAATTTACCATAAAAAAGAGGAGGTGACATTTTGTGGCAAACTTACTTACTGATACTACAGTAGCTATATTGAATCCTTTGCAACAATTATGGTTAGAAGCAATTA
>Ga0209542_10014956_pt1 | contig 13111 bp, 9 predicted proteins | sample RifCSPhighO2_01_FD_184028 | JGI IMG/M metagenome (GOLD analysis project Ga0209542, IMG submission 184028) | Soil microbial communities from Rifle, Colorado - Rifle CSP2_plank highO2_0.1 (SPAdes) (version 2) | ecosystem: Environmental > Terrestrial > Deep subsurface > Rock core/Sediment ... | reverse complement strand
ATCACTGGATGTTTGATTCCGGCGGTTGGTGTATGTCAGACGGTGGGACATATACGCCGTCTTCTGCAGGTTCACCATATCCTGCGAATGGTTCCGGTTCGGCCGGGTATTATTCATGTTCAGCAGGATACTACTGGAATGGTACAGGTTGTGCCAGTTCTACCGGTCCTTCCGGCTATTCACAAGGTAATTGCAGTAACAATTATTACTGGAACGGTTCAGGTTGTGTTCAGTATTATGGCCAAGCCAATAGCACAAACCCGTCGGGTGGTTGTAATTCCGGATTTTACTGGAACGGGTCCGGTTGCGTCTCAAACAGTACCTATTGCGGATCCGGTTATTACTGGAATGGTTCAGGTTGTTCGCCAAGTTCCGGTTCATCGTCAACTTATGGAACCGGACCTGCCCCTACTTCATCCGGTAGTTGTCCATCAGGTTATCACTGGATGTCAGATTCGGGTGGCTGGTGTATGTCTGATGGAGGTTCTACAACATCTCCAAGCACTTCCTCTTCACCTGCTCCTTCAACTTCCGGCGGGAGTTGTCCCTCCGGATCGCATTGGATGAGTGATAATGGAGGATATTGCATGGCTGATTCCGGAAGTTCATCTCCGACGTCGTCTACACCTGCACCGGCAAGCTCGCCAGAACCGGCACCGTCTGAACCTGCACCGCAGCCATCACCATGATAGTTACTAAGAAGAAATTAGCAGTTATTGTTTTGGTAATTTTAGGAGTAATTTCAGTTATGGTAATCGGGGCAATACTTTTAGTCAAAGTGACTGTTCAGCCGTTAAAGCTTGAAAGGCCGAAGGCGGCTAGTCAGGCGGCTGTTTCAAAATCCGAAAGATACAGCATTACATACAATAACAATGGTACATTTGAGCCTGAATCTTTAACAGTAAAAGTTGGTGACCAGATAACTTTTAAAAATAATTCGAGTGAAGGTATGGAGATTGCCATTGGTGAACATGAATCACATTTGTTTCTGAAAGGTTTTGAGGAGAAGGAAGTTAAATCCCAGGAATTCTATATTTTCTCGCCCAGGGAAAGGGGCAGCTTCATTTTCCATAATCATCTCAAACCGCAAAAGTCCGGCAAGTTAGTTATTGAGTAATAAGTCCAGCAACAATCTGATGCTGTACAGTAGTTGACACGTAAGTTTAAAGGTTGATATACTTCGGTGCGTGGTAATTGTCACTTTTTTGGAAACTAATTTTTTACATGCTGAAAACTTTTCAATTTAAGACCTTTTTGCGCTTTTTGCGCGCTTAAATTAGTTTCCTGACATTTTGAATTGGACATACAGACTCGATTGAGTGCAGGCAATCGGGCCCGTAGTTCACCTGGTAGAACACCCCACTTGCACTGGGGAGGTAAGCGGTTCGAGTCCGCTCGGGTCCACTTCGATCTGCAAGAGCAGATCTCAGTGTAAACTGAGGCTGGCGAAATGGATGTAGAGAGGACGAGAAGTTTGTCCCGAGAGAAATAGAGGGAAGTCCGCTCGGGTCCACTTTCTGCGAAGCAGAAAGACATTTGACATTTAACAATTAACATTTGACTGATTTTTGAAATTTTCTTTTGAGTCAATTGTTAACAGTTAATTGTGAATTGTTTTTAATCGCACTTTAACAACTGAATATGAGTAATAGCTCTATTCAGTTTTGATAAAAATCTTTGTCGAGTTTAACTCGACGTTGCGATCTTCAAAACTGGATGGAATTGGGTAAAAATATGCGCTTAATGGATGCCTTGGTGCAACATACCGAAGAAGGACGTAGAGGGCTGCGATAAGTGTCGGTGAGCTGCCGTCAAGCTTTGACCCGACAATTTCCGAATGGGGAAACCCCTTGTCCGCAGGACAAGGAAATTCGAAATTCTAACGATAATTTTAAATTATAAATTCTTAATTTTTATTGAATTTTTTAATGAATTAATTTTAAAAATTGAAACATTTAGATTTGATTAAAAATTTAAAATTACAAATCAAAAATTGTTCCGTATAGATATTCGGATTTTCTGGTCTTGCGGATGAGATCTCTTGGCGAATACATAAGCCTTGAGAAGGGCACCGTCTGAACTGAAACATCTAAGTAAGGCGAGGAAAATAAAGAGAACCAGCCTGCCATCTGGCAGGTTCGATTCCCTAAGTAGCGGCGAGCGAAAGGGGAAAAGCCCAAACCCCCGCAATGCGGGGGGGTTGCGGGACCCAAATGTGGGATTTATTTGCGGATAGCAGAACAGTCTGGAATGGCTGACCACAGGAAGTGAAAGTCTTGTATGCAAAATCCAAAATAACCTTATGGGTATCCCAAGTACCACGGGACACGAGAAATCCTGTGGGAATCTGCGCCGACCACGGCGTAAGGCTAAATATATGTTGCGACCGATAGTGAACTAGTACCGTGAGGGAAAGGTGAAAGAGTACCCCGGGAGGGGAATGAAAAGTATCTGAAATTAAGCGCTAACATGCAGTGGGAGCCCCGCTTTGCGGGGTGACCGCGTGCCTATTGAAGAATGAACCGGTGAGTTTTCTCATTCTGTTTGTCTAAGGGCGTCTGACGCCCGGAGGCGTAGTGAAAGCGAGCGTTAACAAGCGCGTCCCGCGTTGCGGGATTACAGAATGTGAAAGACCCGAAACCGTGTGAGCTAACCATGGTCAGGATGAACCACCGCGAAAGCGGTGGGGAGGTCCGAACCCGTGTCAGTTGCAAGTGGCTGGGATGAGCTGTGGTTAGGGGTGATATACCTATCGAACACGGAGATAGCTGGTTCTCCCCGAAATATATTTAGGTATAGCCCGTGGTATAGAACTTGGGGGTAGAGCACTGGATGGATATTTGCGGAGTAATCTGTAGAATTCAACCAAACTCCGAATACCAGGTTTTTAAAGCTACGGAGTCAGTCCGACCCGGATAAGCGGGCCAGGGCAAGAGGGAAACATCCCAGATCCAAAGCTAAGGTCCCAAAGTATGTCTTAAGTGTTAAAGGTAGTATTTGCGTTTAGACAGCAAGGAGGTTGGCTCAGAGGCAGCCATCCTTTAAAGAAAGCGTAACAGCTCACTTGTCGATTTGGCCCAAATGCGCCGACGATTCAACGGGGCTAAAGACATCACCGAAGCTTGGAATCCTTTGTCAGAGACTTGAGATGGTAAGTTGCGGTCCTCCTTCGTTAAAACTTCGGAGGACTCACCCTTCGTATGGTTATGCGTTGGGATGATTATCCAATTAAGAAATTTTGGATAAAGTGGCTTGCCACCCGAAGCCTCTGGCGAAGGGTGGTAGGGGAGCGTTTGTACTGCGGTGAAGGTCTTCCGTAAGGGAGAGTGGAGCGGTACGAAGTGCGAATGCCGGTATGAGTAGCGAAAGTACGGTGAGAATCCGTACCGCCGAATGTCCAAGGTTTCCTACGCAACGTTCGTCGACGTAGGGTTAGTCGGTCCTAAGGCGAGGCCAGAAGGCGTAGTCGATGGATATGCAGTTAATATTCTGCAACTTTGGCAAAATCGTTTTAATCAAAGGGAAGACGGAGATGGAGAACTTCTGGGTCGAAATGATACGGCCCCTAAAAGGCGAGGAAGCGAAAGGTTAGTAAATCTACTTTTGCGATTATTCGAGCCTTGATGGCCAGGCGGCGCAAGCTGCCAAGAGAAGCGGTTTCAACTTCCTAGAAATTTTCTCGTTGATAGATTTTGTCAAAACCGTACCGCAAACCGACACAGGTGGACTGGTATTAGAGTACCAAGGCGAGCGAGAAAACCTTCCTTAAGGAACTCGGCAATACAACTGGACGTACCTTTGGTAGATGTCCTCCCCCCGCTTTGCGGGGGGCTCAGTGAAAGACGCCAAGCGACTGTTTATCAAAAACACAGGTCCCTGCTAAGTCGAAAGACGATGTATAGGGGCTGAAGCCTGCCCAGTGCTCGTAGGTCAACTGTTCTAGGTGACCCCGCTTTTTGCGGGGAGGCTTGGGACATAAGCCCGGGTAAACGGCAGCAGTAACTATAACTGTTCTAAGGTAGCGAAATTCCTTGTCGGGTAAGTTCCGACCCGCACGAAAGGCTTAACGACTTGGCGACTGTCTCAAGGAGGGACTCGGCGAAATTGCAGTGGCCGTGAAGATGCGGCCAACCTACACCAGGACAAAAAGACCCCGTGGAGCTTTACTGCAGCTTGGCATTGATTCAGTTTTTAGGACTGTATAGGATAGGTGGGAGTCAAGTACCATACGGTACCTGACAACAGTGTAATACCACTCTTCTTGATGATTGAATCTATCACCGTATTTCCTAATAAAAAACAGGATGCGGGACAGTGTCTGGTGGGCAGTTTGACTGGGGCGGTCGCCTCCAAAAGAGTAACGGAGGCGTACAAAGGTCGGCTCGACTCCTATAGAAACGGAGCACATAGAGCGTAATGGCATAAGCCGGCTTGACTGCGAGTGGTACATCACAAGCAGGTGCGAAAGCAGGTCATAGTGATCCTCACATGGCTCGTGGGAGCGTGTGAGCTTAACGGATAAAAGCTACCCCGGGGATAACAGGCTTATCTTCCCCAAGAGTCCATATCGACGGGAAGGTTTGGCACCTCGATGTCGGCTCGTCGTATCCTCCTGCTGAAGTAGGCGGGAAGGGTTGGGCTGTTCGCCCATTAAAACGGCACGCGAGCTGGGTTCAGAACGTAAGTTACATTGCGTTCTACCACAGTAATGTGGTACAACAAATCCAACTAAAATCGGAGAAACCCTAATTGAGTTAACCGAACACTCAAAAGGGCAACACCGAGGATAAGACAAGAGGTATGTGACAAAAGAAGATATAGCGTATATTGCTGGTTTTTTAGATGGTGATGGATGCATTATGCTCCAACTGGTATATCGACATGATTATGTGTTGGGTTATCAGATACGAGCAAGCATTGTTTTCTATCAAAAACAGCAGTATATTGATTTTTTGGCAGAGTTAAAAGAGCAACTAGGCTATGGTTATATCCGGAAACGGAATGATGGCATGGCAGAATACACAATTGTTGGTGTTACACCAGTTCAAGAAGTGTTGTTGTTACTTTTACCTTACATAAAACTTAAGAAGAAACAAGCAGAACTTTCTTTAAGAGTTCTAGAAAAAATGCCAGGGACTGGAAATAAAATTAGTCCAAAACTTCTTTTAAAACTTGCGCAAGAAGTAGATAAGTTCGCTTTTCTGAATTATTCAAAAAGGAGGACAAATACTTCCTCTGTCGTAAGCGAATTTTTAAAATCACATAACCTTTTGGATTCCGTAGAGACTGATTCCCAGGTTCGCAGTAACACGCGAACGTAAGATGAGATCTTCTGATTACATAATCAGAAGATCAAATGTTGGCTCCTCAATTAGTATACGTTTAGATTGAGGATGAAGATATAGTCCATGCTACCAGTAATGGTAGACAAGCCTTTTATCGCCAAGTGGCGATTCAGGGTAAACATGCGTGAGACAGTTCGGCCTCTATCCGGTGTAGGCGTTTGATATCTGAGGGGGGTCACCACTAGTACGAGAGGACCGTGGTGAGCTAGCCTCTAGTGTGCCAGTTGTCACATCAGTGGCAGTGCTGGGTAGCTACGCTGGTAACTGAGAAGCGCTGAAAGCATCTAAGCGCCAAACAGGCCCCAAGACTAGATATCGTAAGACCCGTCGTAGACTACGACGTTCGTCCATAGGACGATCAGCCTTTGGCTGAGATAGGCGGCAAGTGTAAAGGCAGTAATGTTTGCTCCCGCATTTGCGGGAGGCTCGCCGGTAAACTAGTGGACATTTGACCATTGACAGTTAACATTTGACTTTTAGTTAATAGTTAATTGTCATAAGTTAATTGTTCGCCAGCTTTGCTGGCGTTCAGCTTAGCCGTACTAATAGGTCAATAAATTGCCCTGCGAGAACTAGGTTCTCTAAGGTCATATACCCAAACTTTCAGATTTCGGATTTCGGAATTCGGACGTCAGATTTATCTGATATCCGATATCTGATTTCCGATATCCGGGAATTCCATTCAGTTTTGAAGGCTGCAAAGAGCAAGTTAATTGGTGGAATAGCGTTTAGCGTCTAGGTGTCTAGGTTAAGGCCAGGCCTTAGCCAAGCGGAATCCAAGCAAAGGCCTGGCCTTTGCTAAGGTTATTAACAGGACGCCCGACCTAAGCTTGACAAAGATAGGTCTGTTGAGCTTAAATATGGTTGGCAGCTAGGACTGACTTTCCAGAATTAAATGCTTTCGGAAAACGGAAGTAATTCTGGTTTTTTATTTGGAGATCAGCGACAAATATATTTTTGAGTATTCGGAAATCTATTGGACAAAGTCACAGGTTGTCCGAGAATTAAATTCCCGAAAGGGATTATTTTTTTGGGAGAAATTATGTCAGGCGAAATAGATAGACCAGGTTGGGTTCAGCTAGCGAGAACGAGACAGGAGCCTGGTTCTTACGAAATGCAATTGGTTCCTGAGGCTCTTAATTTAATCAGAGCTGTTGCCCACGAAGACCAAGACATTCACCGAGCCATAGCAGGTTTAAGTGATGATCACACTAGAGCTTTAAAGGAAGCGGATACTGAAGAATCTTTTAAAAAAGCAATATTAAGTGCTTTTAAAGATAGATCCATTTACGTTGTGGTTGGGGCTCTGGGAGTCTTAGATAAATCCATAGCTGTTTTTAACGGAAGGCCTGGTGAAACTCTTGAAGAGATTTTTGATGGTAACAATGATGTCGTATCCCGTGTTAAGGACGTAAAAACGGAAGCAGGAAACATTTTGAGGCAATTGAGATCGGATATTTTAGATCCACAGACTGATAGTTTATTAGTTTCTGCCCGTTAGTTGATAATTTTTCCATTTTTTAGTAGAATTCCTTTTTGCTGGTGTCGCGTCAAACGCGACTACCGAGTTAGACCAAGTCCGACTTGGTTTGACTCGGTGTCTTGAGCCCTCCTTCGCTTCTCGCTGCGTTCGAAGCTTCGGAGGGTAAACGATACTTTGAACATTAAAAAAAACAGAAGCGTCTTGGTGATTTTAGCGATCTGGATCCACTCCATCCCATTCCGAACTGGATAGTGAAACGGATCAGCGCCGACAATAGTGCGATGTGATGTTGCGCGAAGATAGGTCATCGCCAGGGCACTTCTGTTTTTATGCTGCAATGACCTGGGATCCTCGTGCTTTTTATTTATAATATAGATTGCAGTTTTGGAGACTTCTATTAAGATTGTCTTTGATGAGGATGTGGTTAAAGCTTTTGGCAACGGCCTCTTTGGCAAAGTTGTTGGCCGACTGACAATTATTTTGTTTGGTATAGATTGCGGCGAGTTGAGCGCTAAACGTGGGATCTTTTGGTATTAACTTTTTCGATTCCTCTGCGAGATTTTTAGCAAGATTCAAATCTTTTTGGGTGTAATAGTAAATTAACTGATTGCGGGCAAAAGCATTTTGGGGGTCAAATCGCATTAATTTTTCGAGCTGGTCAACTGCTTGGGTCTCATTTTCCGGTTTAAATTTAAGATCGGTAGATAACTCAGGCTGAATTAGCGAAAGATCGAGGGGAAGTGATTCTACGATATCCTCTCGGGCATAAAGTGTGGCAACTTCGTCAACGTAAATCAGTTTCCAGTCGGGTGAGCTGTAAACCTGGGTTTTTGCGTATAAAAAAGGGAGATCCTGGGGGTTGATAACAGTATCTATTTTGTAGTCATTCAGTAGTTTTTCCCAGCCGTTTGTGCTTGCGGCGATGGTCTGCTCATTCTGGTAGTCCTGTTGCGTTCTGTATTCGAACATTGCGTCTGAGAAAACCTTCGTTTGGGGCAGGTACCAGATAACATAATTATTCCAATTGCCGTTCGTAAAAATTCTTTGGGACGCGAGATTGTTTTGAATAATTGTGGGCAGATTTTTGGGAAAAGCCTGTTTCCAGTTTTCGTTAACTACATCAACAATTTCGTTGTTTGGGCCAGTTATAACAAAAGCGTCGACTTTTCCCCGGAATATATTCCGGGTCATAACAGAGGTGATAATTATGATTAAAATTGAGAAATAGAATATTTTTTTTACGACAGTATGGGTGTCTTGCTTTAGTGTAAAAACGTATTTTAAGGCTAAGAGGAGGCCGGGCAGACAGGTCAGAGTCAAAATCGGAATGAGACGGTAAAACTTGAATGCTACGGTAAAAAGCAAAAGGTAGATGACTGGCGGTGCAATAGTTGAGATGTTTTTAACCTGCGTCTTTTTAACGGCGAAGATAACGGCAGCAATATAAAATGCCAATATGGCCAGATAAAAGTATATTTCGACGGGGATTTGGTTGAAAAAATCAAATCCCTTGTTAGCTGTCAGCCTTTCGGGTAGTGATGACATTTCCAGAATTTTATAAAAAGCGGGTTTTAAGACTATAAATGGGTAAAGAAACCTTTTTAATTGCAAAAGTGATAAAAGAAGCGAGATGCAATAGATTATCAGAAATGGTGCTCTGATGCGCCTTTTTGTTATGAGAAAGAAGAAGATCCAGAAGCTGAATATTGCCATTGCCATTGGGGAAAAGGCGTGCAGGTGAGGCCAGAGAAGGAAAACGGGGGGTAATAGATACACCAGCCAACTGGTTTTGGATTTAAAATAATATAAGATGCAGACGTAATTGACAAGTGTTATTGCGATAAAGCTTGCGGTTTCGGGCCGGTCGCTTAAACGCAGCGCAAGCAGAAATCCCGCAACTGCAACAAATGAGAGCCTGACAAGATCGTCTTCCGTTATCAATTTAAGAGTTAAATAGAATAGATAAAGGCTTGTTAAGCCTGCTATCAGGCGGATTAAAATCAACCCTTTTACGCCCATAAGGCTAACTGCTCCATACATGATTGTGCCGCTTAGCCATTCGACCGAGGTATAGTTAGTTTTCGGTGAGCCGTAAGTGAAGGGATCATTTGCAGGAATTGCTTTTTGCTGCCAAACATTGCGACCGATTGACATATGCCAATAAGTATCCGCGCTTGTTGTAACAGTTACAGTCCAATAGACGGCTAAAGCTAAAAAAGTGAAGACGGCAAGATAATTGATTTTTTGCAGCATTAAAGACATTAAATTGGGATCAGCGTAAAAAGTAAAGCTTTAATTGTTTCCCAAAGCGTCCCTTTTTTTCCTTGTTAAAAGCTGGTAGAATACTGGGCAATTAGGATGGTAGGATGGTAGGTTGGTGAGTCATGAAATTATTTTAATTCCCACAAGCCTACATTCCCACCTACCTAAAACCCAACAAAAGGAAGTGAGCATGGTTGAAGCAAAAAACCTCATCCCAAAAACCACCAAAAGAAGCTAAAAAATCTCATATGCGGCCTATTACTATGGCTGATTTACTGGAACAGTCCGATTATCAGGTCAGATCGCTTCGGCGAAATCAGGAGGTGAAAGGTAAAATTATTGCCGTATCCCCTTCCGAGATTCTTGTAGATATAGGTGCAAAATCGGAAGGGATAATCGCGGGCAGGGAATTAACCGATGCCGTGGATATCGTTTCGAATCTTAGCGTGGGTGACACGCTTTCGGCGACAGTTTTATATCCTGAAAATGATGCAGGGCAGGTAGTACTTTCTTTGCGAAAGCTTTCCGAAGATATAAGGTGGCGCGAGCTTGAGGAGAAGCGTGAAAGTGATGAGGAAATTGAGGTTGCCGCAGCTGAAGCAAATCGGGGAGGACTAATCTGTGATTATTTAGGGATCCGCGGGTTTGTGCCTGCATCCCAGCTTGTAGGAGCACCAACAGACCTTTCCGATTTAATAGGCAGGACAATTACAGTCAGAATAATTGAGGTCGACAGAAATTCCAACAGGCTGATCCTATCGCAAAAGTCTCCGGACACTAAGGACATAGCACAAATCCAAAAATTGCTTTCGCAAATTAACATTGGTGATACCATGGCTGGCATCGTGACTGCCGTATTGCCATTTGGGGTATTTGTGGAAGTTGGTGTCGCGGGTCCTGTCACGGCTTTCCCTCCCGCCTACGCTAAAGCTTCGGCGGGCAAGCCCGCCAGTAAAGGTAGCGCTGCTTTGCCCCTCGAAGCGAGGCAAAGTGGGGTCGGAAGCCCTTCCAGTCGTGCCACCCGCGGTGAAGATGTTTTAGAGAAACTCGAAGGGCTTGTTCATATTTCGGAAATATCATGGGAGAAGGTTGAGGATCCGGCTAAATACTTCAAAGTCGGAGACAGTGTTAATGTAATGGTTATTGCCAAGGACGAGTCTGTGGGAAGACTGAATTTGAGTATTAAACAACTGTCAGATGATCCGTTCCTGGAAATTTCCAAAAGGTATGCTAAGGATCAGAATGTTTCCGGCAAGGTGGCAAGAGTTACCCCTTACGGTGTATTTGTGACCCTTGAAGATGGTGTAGAGGGCCTGATTCATATTTCCAAAATATCGCCTAATGTCGAGTATGAGGTTGGTCAGGCCGTGGAGTGTACGGTTGAAGCTGTGGAGACTAAGGCCAGGAGAGTAACTCTTTCGCCTGTGGTTCGCGAAAAGCCGATTTTATACAGGTAATTAGGCTAGTGGGATGGTAGGCTGGTAGGTTTAATGATCCCACTATTCTACTGACCTAAGGTCCTACATCCCTAAAATGGCGAAGACATTTTCAAATTTTATCTGTCAGCAATGTGGTTATCAGTCTTCCCAATTTCTTGGCAAGTGTCCGGAATGCGGCCAGTGGAACAGCTTGGTTGAAACTGCGGTTTCGGCAGGGGATGAAAAAAGGGAGGCCATAAACTTTAAACTTGATGATAAACTTTTCAGACTTGCCGATATCAAATCCCAGAAATTTAACCGGCTCTCAAGCGGATTTGACGAGTTTGACAGGGTTTTGGGCGGGGGAATTGTACCCGGATCGATAGTTTTGGTATCCGGTGATCCGGGGATTGGCAAAAGCACGCTTCTTCTGCAGACGGCAATAAGAATTGCAGGGTCAATGGGCAAGTGGGAAGGTAGGAAGGTAGGTCAGAAGGCAAACAAAATAAACCCACCATCCCACAAACCCACCATCCCACAAACCCGAAACATCCTCTATGTTTCCGGGGAAGAGTCTGCCCAACAGATCAAGATGAGAGCCGAAAGAATAGGTAAGATTGGCAACAATCTTTACATTTTGCCCGAAACTAATGCAGAAACTATTGTTTCGGCCGCCCAAAGGCTTTCCTGTGCCCTTGTTGTTATTGACTCGATACAGACACTGACAAGCGAAAGACTGACGGGATCTGCCGGAAGCGTTGGCCAGCTTCGGGAATGTGCCCAGATTCTGCAAAGATTTGCCAAGGACAATGGGGTGCCGGTTTTTATTGTCGGGCACGTAACCAAGGAAGGATCGATTGCCGGACCAAAAGTTCTGGAGCATATAGTAGATACGGTTTTGGTTCTTGAAGGAGATGATATGCATGCCTTCAGGATTTTAAGATCATCCAAAAACAGGTTTGGTTCGACGTGGGAGGTAGGAATTTTTGAAATGCACGATGAGGGTATGCTTGAGGTTACCAATCCTTCGCAGATTTTTCTGGAAGAGCGGATTGAGACCAGAGCCGGTGGTGTTGTTTGTGCCACGATTGCAGGCGGAAGGCCACTCTTGGCTGAGGTTCAGGCTCTGACAACAGCCACGGTTTTTGCTGTGCCTACACGCAGGGTGACAGGTCTGGATTTTTCGCGGGTTCAAATTGTTTTGGCTGCTATTTCCAAATTCAGCAAGTTGTCCCTTGCTAATCTGGATATATTTGTTAATGTTGCCGGAGGCTTAAAAATTGTCGAGCCGGCTGCGGATTTAGCCGTAGCCTTGGCCTGTGTTTCGGCAGTTCTGGATAAACCTGTTAAAAAAGGCATTTGTGTTTTTGGGGAGGTTGGGCTCTTGGGAGAACTAAGGGCGATTAGCAATACCAGCGCAAGGATAGCCGAGGCTAAAAGGCTGGGATTTGTGGATTTTGTAACGCCGCAGCGTTTTAAAACGCTTGAAGATGCCGTTAGCTATGTAATCCATGGGGAGTAATTACCAAATTAACAAATTCCAAATAACAAACAAATTATAATGACCCAAATTCAAAAGACTAAAACTTACGATCTTGAAGATAGAACGTTTTATTTTGCGAGAAAATGCAGAGATTTCGTTAAAAAGATACCCAAATCCATAGCTAATATAGAATATGGCAAACAACTGATCAGATCTTCTGGTTCTCAGGCTGCTAATTACATTGAAGCAAATGAGTCAATTAGCAAAAAAGATTTTTCTCATAGGGTCAAAATCTGCAGAAAAGAGGCTAAGGAAAGTAGACTCTGGTTAAGGTTGTGCGATACTGGTGGCGATAACGTTTTAAAAACCGAGCAAGTGAAACTTATTGCTGAGGCAACTGAACTAACTAAAATCTTCAATTCGATAGCTGCCAAAAGTGAATAATTTTGGATTTAATATTTAGTATTTCGTAATTGTTTGGAATTTGGTGCTTGAAATTTGGAATTTTACCAAAGAACCTTGCTTCCTTTATTATATACTTCTATATCATATAGCCTGGAGTATGGGACTTAATTTGCTAATTCTTGTATCTCCCGTTACGGGAGCCGGTTTACCGTTTTTATTATTTGTTTAATTTTGGTTTAGCTTGTTTTGATAGCCCAAGTCAAAATATTTTCCCGCGATTTAATACTACAGGGCTTCTATTTTGAGCTTGCTAATTAACTATCGGTTCTATTAAAAACTTGACAAGCATATTAACAGGATGTTAAATTCTTAGAGCAGGCTGAAACTTTATCCCCGCACTGCGGGGGTAAAAAAGAAGGTCTGCCAGAAATGGCAGACATTTCTTAAGAAGACTTAAGTTTTCTCCCTCGGGTGAAGATTTGGGTCAAGAAAAATTTAATAGCTTAGAAGTTTTTAACTTTTAGGCCAAAGAAAAGAGCATCACTACCGCAGACTGAAACTCGAATAGCAATGCTCTTTTGAGGTGTAAGGGAAGCGACTTAGGGCAGCTAAGTTGCTTTCCTTTTTTAGATTAGAACACTTCTTTAATGTTTGTCAAGAGCGTATATTATTGGTCTGTTGTGGCAATCTAATTAAACCCCAGGTTCCTGCTTTC
>Ga0209542_10014954_pt1 | contig 13113 bp, 16 predicted proteins | sample RifCSPhighO2_01_FD_184028 | JGI IMG/M metagenome (GOLD analysis project Ga0209542, IMG submission 184028) | Soil microbial communities from Rifle, Colorado - Rifle CSP2_plank highO2_0.1 (SPAdes) (version 2) | ecosystem: Environmental > Terrestrial > Deep subsurface > Rock core/Sediment ... | reverse complement strand
TTTCTTCTTTCCCGCGTATTTTTAGGCATGAACCACAAGCATAAATTTCACCTTTCAATTTTTTGAACTCCGATACTTTGACTGAAATATCAAAATCTTTAGTATCGGGAATAGTATCAAGCTCTGAACCTTCGCTCATCAAAAATATTTCTACTTGATGACTGGCTTTGAGCGCAGTAATGCCGAGACGGAAAGTATTCCACACATGTTCGGGTTTATTTGATTGTAAGATAATACCTAGTTTCATAAAGTTATTTTAGATTTTTCATATCTGTATTATAACATTTCTGGTCTAAATGTGGGACAAAAAACAGAAAAAACAAATTCGATATTGTGCCTATACCATTCTACTACTTTTCGTCCCTATTGTTGTAAAGAAATATCTGCGTAATTAAAAAGTACCCCAAATGCCTTACACCATATCATGACATATTTGTAATCCTGTAAATTAACATCAGTAGGAATTTCGTAATTTACATTACCTTCCGTCGCACGAATGGCACCGAGATTCACATATTCTTTTGCATCCAAATCTTTCGCGAGATAGACATACAGATCTGGTCCATTTATAGTTTTAAAATTTTCGTATCGTATATATGAAGTTTTCTCACCACGCAATATTTTGACCGCACCAGATGCAGGATGTCCAGCTGTGCCAGTAATCGGGACAGAAGCCGAATTCTTTTCACCTTGCATGATAGGAGCTTTTTCATCAACTTTGATATTTATGAAAAGTGGAGAAATAGCATAGTATCCAAACGCAACAATCATGAGAGTTATTACTATTCCAAATCCATAGAGTAGTTTTCTTTTCATATTTATTTATCCAAATGTGAAAGTAAAAGCTTGTAATCCTGCCTTAGGTATCACTATACGCAAAACATGCTTTCCATAATCTGCATCTCCAATGAGCTGATAGAGTGTTTCGTTCTTAATGGTTACTTTCTTTACAAACACATCGTCTTTGTAAATTTCAACCTCAACACCCCCAACTGATCCTGCGGTTATGTAGACATTTTTTGCTTCGTAGTTAAAGACAATACTTCCCACACTCTTACTTTCAGCATATTCAGAAGTCATATTCCATGTACCGCCAAGGTAAAGTTTATTGGAAGAAATTGAGGGAGGAATTAAAAGAGTCTGTTCGCCCATACGACCCGCAGTACCATTTGCAAAGTATTCATTTCTCGCCGATCCAAAATACACCTCTGGACTTCTTACCTTGCCAGATTCCACAAATACGACATTTTCTGGATTTGAAATGCTTGAGGATACCTCTACATTCATATCTAGCCTATCCGCCCGTTCTCGAAGAGCTTTTTGTATCGCAACTTCTGTCTCTTTATATTGACCTTCTCCAGCATGGTCATAGACAATATAGCCGTCAATATCAATCAAGTATTTCCTAGGCCAATATTGATTCTTGTAAGCCTGCCAAGTAGAAAAATCATTATCAAGTACCACGGGATATTTTATACCAAAATCTTTCACAGCCTTCTCTACATTCTCTTGAACTTTTTCAAAAGAAAATTCTGGAGTGTGAAGACCGATAATGACAAGCCCCTCGTCTTCATATTCTTTGTACCACTGATTTAGATATGGAATAGTGCGTTGGCAATTTATACAGCTATATGTCCAAATGTCCAACAACACAACTTTTTTACCCTTAAATTCACTTATTGTTATGGGTAAATTATTTGTATTTATGAAACCATTGGGAGTGCTTATGTCAGGTGCAAGGATAAATTTTTTACTTTTCTCTTTAATATTTAAAAAAGACTCTTTGTTTACCATAGTTTTGTCAGGAACTTCTGTGTTTTCATCTGTGCTTGAATTAACATTTATACTTACATCTTTTTTATCATTTTTTTCTAACAACTTTTGTTCAATTTTGGTTACATCTAAAAATCCTGCATCAAGCAGACTAATTTGAAGTTTTTTGTCATATCCAGAAATAATAGCCATCGCTACTAAAATGAAAACAATTCCAAATATCCTTTTAAACCACCCTCTAGGATCTGAAACCTTTCCGATTTTTGCCATAATGCGTTCACCCAAAAGAGCAATGGCAATAAGAGCGAGCGATAATCCTAAAACATAAGTAAACAGATAGATAATTCCCAAGAAAAGTGAGACGGGCAAGACTGTAGCCAAGATAACAAAGTAAGTCGGACTACAAGCAGAAAAAATAGGTCCAAGTGATGCACCGATAATTACATCCCCCCAGACACTATTTTTTTTATAACCTTCCCCTAACACCTTGTTTGATTTAAGAGAAATAGTATTTGCAAAGGAAAACTTTTCCCATAGATTTGGAAAGACCATGGTCAAACCAAATAAGAAAATGATTCCACCAGAAATCCACTTCCAAAAATCTTGAGGAATATCAATCAACAAGGAACTTGCTTTAAGGAGTAGCGTAAATAGTATGACCGAAATTCCAAGCGATGCCACAACTACAAACAGCCTTCTCCTGCTCGGGGTAGTGTCTGTGATCGAGTGCCCTATTATCACAGGAAGGAGAGGCAGAATACACGGTGCAAGCACTGTGAGTATCCCCGCGATAAATGAGATCAGGAGAAGCAACATGTTATTTTACTTCTGCTACAAGTGCAGAGAGGGTTGGGCTACCACTCCACTTTTTGATTAGGTTTCCATCTTTATCAACTTGCACAAATGTATGCTGGTAAGTAACTCCATACTTTTGTTTGAGCGCGGTCGAGTTATCGTAATTTACATCAAGAATAGCGAGGCTCGAAGGAATTTTTGATAGATTAGCTTTAATGTCCGCATCTACAGATCTACAAGTCGGACACCAGCTTGCTCGGAAAAATAAGACTACGTCGTGAGTAGCGGAAGCTAGCATCACTTTTTCTGGTGCATACGCTTCGTATAAACCCGCCTTCATCATAGTGTCGCTCTTGTCCATCATGCTTGTCTCATCTTTTTTCGTCATGCTATCGGTTTTGGTAGTGTCAGCTTTCATCATTGCGTCCTTTTCCTCCATCGCTTTTTTCTCCATCATTGCCTTTTCTTCAGTCATCTTTCTCTCATCCATGGCTTTCTGTTCCATTTGCTCTTTAGCCATCATTGCATCGTTTTTTGCATTGTTGGATATATGGATTCCTCCAACAATCACTGCCAACACAACAACCCCGATAATTATTCCTATATTTTTGTTCATAAGATTTGTTAAAAATTAATTAATAATAGTAATATTAAAAGTATATATAATACTAAAACAAATGTAAAGTGTGCTTTACATTTGTTTTGTGGATAACTGTATTTTTAAAGATTTCTATCGCTCCAAAGACGTGTGCTGATTTTAATGATTATCATTACCACCAAAGCAATTACCAACCATGGATCAATAGCATGTGAATATCCTTGTATCACAATACCAAGCATAAGAATTGCTGATCCACCGAGAAAAGCATTTCGTCCTGCAAGCGAGCGGTTTACATCATCTCGTTCGTCAAATACTTTTTCTTTCAGAATAAAGCTCGCAAACATACCAAAGAGAACCAAAAGAATAGCGAGCATTCCCATCACCATCATGTCAGGCATCCAAAAATGAAAAGGGTTGAGAAGTAAAACTGCCAGAACAACCAGCGTGAGGGGAACTATTATTTCTTTTGTGATTTTATTTTTCATAGGAAATTTTAAAAATATGTTCGACCGGTAACTTAAAGAAATCAGCGATCTTAAGGGCAAGCAATACAGACGGTGTATAATTTCCTTTTTCAATCGCGATGATTGTCTGCCGACTCACTTTAAGTTTTTCCGCAAGCTCCTCTTGCGTAATGCTTTTTTGAGTCCGTAATTTGTTCACTTCATTTGAAATATATTCTTGCATGATTTGTAACATAAGTTTACATAATCAAGTCGAAATGTCAAACTGACTTTACATTACTAATGTCTAATCTTTCTTTATTTCAAAAGTTCGCTACTGGAAATTCCCAGCGCATTAGCGATCTTTTCCAAAGTCGAAAGAGTAGGATTCATTCGACCATTCTCAATGTTGCTGATATACGCTCTATCCACGCTCAAAGCGGTCGCAAGGTCTCCTTGCGACATATCCTTTTTCAAACGCAATTTTCTTAGGTTTTCCCCAAGTTTTTTACCTGATGACATAGCTATATGATAGGAAAACTTGCATTCTTTTGCAAGAGTGCAGTATAATGCATACATGTCCGCCCCCAATTCCCCCCAAACAAAAAGAGGAGCAAATGGAAAATTCCTCATAGCGGATCTTCCTTTTCCGTTTGCGACATCCGAATTCAGAAACAAATGAGCCGAAGTTTTGGCAAATCCTTTCCCCAAAAAATAGCTTTGCCAAAACTTCGTCCGCATTGTTCCGCCACCTGCCCGAATACTTGGAGGGCAGAACACCAAAGAAAAATGTCCTTTCCACTTTCAAGAAAAATTTCACCCCCGCCAAATCAAGAAAGCAAGAGACATTTTTCTTTGGTGTTGCCGAGAGAAGCGAGGCAGTGGCGGAACGATACGAGCGTACGAGGCAGTTTAGAGCCACCACGCGCTCCGCGCGTGCGATTAGTCGGTATCAGGGTTGCTTTCAAAATACATTCGAACTTTGTATAATACACACCGCCGAGATGTTAAGTATTAAAAAATTTATAAAGTTCTGGCATAAGGCTGATGCGCCTCGGGCGGGAAGGCGGATTAAAAATTAAAATTATTAAACATCAGAAATTAAGAAGCTTTAATGTCTTGTAGATAGAGCCTTCAACTCTATCTACAGAAGTTAAAAACATCAAAATTGTTTTTTTCTTAAAGATGTATAATGGACATTATGCGAAAAATCAGCAAATTTTTGTATATAAATATAATAAAACCAATACTATTTTTGTTTCCGGCAGACGATATGCATGAATTTTTTCTCCGTGCGGGAAATAAATTGGGAAAATACACATCTGTAAAAAAAATCTTCAGAAAAATTTGGTCTTATGAAGATAAAATCTTGGAACAAAACATCTGTGGTTTAGATTTCAAAAATCCGATAGGCCTTTCGGCTGGGTTTGATTATAACGCTGACTTGACGGAACTCTTGCCGAGTATCGGCTTTGGTTTTCATTCGGTGGGAACTCTTACCCACGAGCCTTACGGGGGCAATCCTGCTCCCATGCTGGGGAGACTGCCAAAATCCCGTTCCTTGCTTGTGAACAAAGGTTTTAAAAATAACGGGGTAAAAAATGCTCTGGTGAATATCGGCGCAAGCAAGCACGAAATACCGATAGGGGTAAGCATCGGGATGACCAATAGGACATACCCCGACTTTGACTCCATGCTTGAAAATCTTGTTGCCGGTTTTCGCGATGCTAAAAATTTTGATTACTACGAATTAAATATAAGCTGTCCAAATTTATTAAACACACAAAATATAAAAGAACAAATAACGTCCCCCTCAGGTCTTGAAAAAACTCTGAAATTGTTAGAGAAACTTAATTTAAAACGTCCGGTTTTTATAAAAATGCCTCTGGAAAAAAGCGCGGAGGAAATGGAAGAAATAATGGAAGTCGCGAACGGTTTCCCCTTTATTCGCGGATTGATTTTCTCCAACCTTGTCAAAGACCGGACTAATCACGCTTTCAATGCTTGCGAAATTAAAAAGGCAGGCAAGGGAAATTTTAGCGGAAAGCCAACTGAAGAACAGTCAAATAGCGCTCTATGCCACGCGTATAAAAAATATAATAAAAGATTCGTACTAATCGGATCGGGCGGCGTTTTTACCGCGGAAGACGCTTATAGAAAAATTCTTTTTGGCGCTTCTTTGGTGCAGTTGATTACGGGCATGATTTTTATGGGGCCACAGCAAATCGGGCTTATAAACAAAGAATTGGCAGAACTGCTCAAAAAAGACGGCTATAGCAATGTGCGAGACGCTATAGGAGCTTTAGCCTAGATTGCAACTTTTAAGCATTTTTTGATTAAAACAAGTATTGAGGTATAATTATCGTATGGACAAATTAGAATGGTCGGCTTTGGAATATGAGGAGCGCGAGCGGAGCGCGGATTGGTTTTGGGCGCTCGGGATTATTGTCGTCTGCAGCGTGGCAGCCGCGATAATTTTCCGCAATTATTTTTTTGCGGTGCTTCTTTTGTTAAGCGGGGGGTTGTTAGGATTTTTTGCCGTCAAAAAACCGGAAACAGTTTTTTATGAACTAAACCAGAAAGGCTTAAAAATCAGAAATCAGACTTACCCTTACGAAAATATAAAATCTTTTTGGATACAAACAGATTTAACCGGAGAAAATAAGCTAAAGCCCACGCTTTTTATAAAATCAGAAAGAGCTGTCATGCCCGTTATTTCAATACCGATAGAAGATGCCGTGGTGGAAGATATCCGAGACATAATGCTATCCCAAAATGTTGCGGAAGAAGAAATGAAAGAACATCTCTCTCAAAAAATAATGGAGTACTTGGGATTCTAATTTGGCTTTCGTTTTTTTTCAAAAACTGCTAATCTGAAAGAACTGCCCTCATAGTTCAATGGATAGAATGCGAGCTTGCGGAGTTTGCGATGTAGGTTCGATTCCTACTGAGGGCACCAATACAGAACTCAACGGCTTTTTCAAAGCCAGAAGGTGGGACGCGCGAAGCGCGTCCCACTGATTTCCCCCCATTTTTCCAAACGAATTCAGAATTTAATGAAAAAGTCCAAAAGGTGTACTGCTCCTGTAAGGAGGGAGGTTTCGCTTTTGTTCGGCTAATGTTTTTGAAATTCGGCGGGATTGGATTTCCGCCCCGCAGGAGGTGCGGGAGGAATGCGGAGCGGGGGTTTATAAATGGAGAAGAAACAAAATAATTTTTAGACTTTTTTCATGCTAGAAATCACTGGAGTAAAATCTACAGGCAACTCTACAGAGAATGCAGAACCCTTGCCTCTTCCTTCGGAAGTTCCATATATTTTCCCATTATGGGCATCGATGGTTTGTTTGGCGATAAAAAGTCCGTAGCCAGTAGTGTGAACATTTTTTTTAATTGAATCCACCCCATGTCCGCCTTGTTTAAAAAGACGCTTTTTATCATCTTCTGTCATTCCCCAACCAGTGCCTTTAACCGCCAATAAAACTGTTTTTGGATCTTTTTTTGATAAATTAATCCAAATAGAACCATTAATATCGTTAAAAATCACTGCGTTCTCAATTAAGTTTTTTAGAACATGCTGAACTAATAAAGAACGATCGGCAGTTACCATATAATCTTCTTTTTCGTCAATTTGAGTTTTAATTTTGATTTTCTGCTCATTAGCTTTGTCTTTAGAAGATGCTACAGCGTCCAGGACAGCTTCTTTAAAATCAAAAGGTTGAGGGTTTAGAATAATCTTATCCCCGGATTTTAGGATATTTGTAACTGAAGAAGTTAAATCAGCAGTATCTGCGGATAATCTTTTCATAAGACTCTTTCCTTGGTCTGTGATTACTCCAAAAGTTCCACTAGGCAGTTCCACGAACATATCTCTAGTTTTTCCAAGAACATTTTTAACATCGTGACCTAAAATGTGAATAATGCCTTCAAAGTGACCAGCTAATTCTTCAAATTTTTCATGTTGCAATTTTTCGTTTTCTTTTGCCTTAGTTTCTCTTTTGACAGCTTCAACCAGTTGAATATTTAGTTTTTCAATTTGCACTCTATGGTCAGACTCTTTCTTTAGATTTTTGAAAACAATAGCGCTTAATCCGGCAAGCGAGATAAGACTTAAAATAGTGAGCAGTTTATTGGTTGTACTAGCAGTAAAGAACAACTGCCCACCCATTATAATAATAAATCCAACCACGAGATAATGGGAACCAAGAATTTTGACATTAAAAATATCCAGCTCAAATACGGAATAAATTATGGCAATAAGAAATACGGGCAAAAGAAACAAACTATATAGATTCATCTCGTAATATCCAGTAACTGAAGCCAAGTATTCGGTTATTCCGAAAGTTGAGAGAAAAAGAAACATAGAACCAAGGACAACTAAATCTGTTATTTTCTGTTTTTGTGGTAGCTTTTTGAAAAAAGGAATTAGCATGTAAATAAAAATAACCCCTAGTATTATTCCCTCTAGAATTAATTTGTATTGGTCTAGGAAATTGTTGTTGAATGCTTCGCAAACTGAATAATTAAATCCAGTTACTGATTGTTGAGTTACTGTTATAAAAAATGCTGGTATCGTTAAAACAAAAAGCGCAATTTTCCACAATGTGGATATATCAGATTTTTTTACGAATACAGTTGCGAAATAAAATCCTAAAATATAGAATGTAACTTCTATATATACCAAAAACGACCATATTGCATATACAAGATAGTAATTATTTGTTGTCCAAATTATAGCATCACCAATTAGCCAAAGTGAGAACATTACAATAAAAACAAGAAATACTTTTGAAAAAAGATTGAATTTTGCTTTTACAAACACAAAAATTCCTAAAATGAGCGATAAAACCACAGGAATAATATGGGAATAATTTGCAATTACCCTCAAAGAGTTTGTTGTTTCATAACATGTATTTATTATTGTGTTTGAATCAATCATAAATTAAGTGATTTAAGTAATGGTTTTATTTTTTTATCATAAGAAACCCAATGGGCATCTTCTTCGTTGTCCATTGGTGGAATTGGAACGATAAGTGGTTTTACACCAGACAAGCTTGATGCTTTTTCGAAAGCTGGCAAGAAAATTTCTCTTGTAAATTCTCCCTCACTGCCAGTCAGTAAAAAATTTTCAAAAAGAATACCATGGCACACGAATAATAATATAAAATTAGTATAATAATCAACTGCGTGCGCTCCGTTCTCCTTGAACCATTGGGATGCATCATAAAAACATAAATTTTCTTTTGAATAACCACAAACTTCAAACAGCCTTTTATGAAAATCTATCAGTGGTTCTGACCAAAGAGTCATAATGTCTTTAAATGGTTTACCATTATATTTGTTAAAATCAAAAATTGTTGTTTTTTCCTCTAAATGATCCCCATGTTTACTAAATTTATCATGTATTCGCAACTGTCCTAACGAATGTTTAAAATCATTATTTGATGTAAATTTATCTTCATGGTATTCAAAGAAAACTGTTTTGAGTTTATTATCTTTGGTCAACTCAGTAAACCAATGAACATCATGATTTGGTGTGGCTATTTGCCTAAACTGAACTCCATGTTTACCTTTCGCTTTCAGGGGTTCTGGAATATTATTATTTAAAAGTTTTTCTATTTTAGTTTTTAGATTTTTATCCTTTTGTCTTTCTTCAAGTATTTTAATTGCCTCAGAAAGCGTCATATAAACAGTATTCTGAAAAAGTTTTTTATCTAACATTATTGTATTGTAGTCTCCGATTTTCATTTATCCGCCTAAACTTTTTAGAGTTTTAAGCAATTTTTTATTTATATGATTTCGACCCCACCCTGTTTTTAACCATTGTTCGTGAGCAAAAGCATCTTCCTTATTGATAAAACATTCATAAAAAATTAATTTTAATGGATGTCTATTTACAGTAGATGCAACTTTGCCAGTGTTGTGTTGCAAAAGCCTTTCTTTTAAATCTTGAGTACATCCAGTATATAACTTTCTATCTTTAACACTCCTTATAATGTAAACATAATACATAGGCTTTAGCAAATTAAAAAGTTTTGGCGGATTAATTATTCATTATTTACAGAAATTTCTAAAGAACTACAGGATTCTCCCATTTCTTCATCTTCCGTGCATTGTATCGATTCGCATTTTATAATTTCTGTTTCACAAACATTAGTACAATCTTCATTTTCACACATTTTAAAATCGCTAGCTTTCAAGCTGTATCTTTTGAAATCAGATAGTCCGTTTGGCGGACAATCGTCCGGGTTAGAACAGTCGCGCTGGGAGCATGTTTCTTTTAATGGGTCGCAAGCAACTTCCACAATAAAATCATATTCTTTTTTATAAAAAAAAGAATAAAAAGCGGAAAGGATTGCAACTAGACAGCTAAGACCTATCAACCACAAAAACCAATTACTCTCTTTGTCATTTTTAGGCATAGAGTCATTTTAGCATATTTATTATAGAAATAATATAACGCTTCCAAGTGTCATAATTATAATCGCAATAATTTTAGGCGCTAAAACATGTCTTGTTAAATTTTCTTTTACTATGTGCGGGAAGAATTTTGTGGCAAGGAGAGTCAGGAATAGCACAATTGCCGGCTGGAAACTGCCGACAAGGTAGACCATTGTAACTGGAGCGAGAAGCAGGGCGAAATTAGTCAAAAGATTGCCGGAAATTGTCATCAATTCGCTTGCGATGTTTACAAAGAAAATTTTGTGACCGCCTGTTTTATTCATATGCATAAATTCGGCGCGATGTTTCGGCGCGAATGAATAAATAAGGAGTCCGGCTATTCCAAGACCGAGATATTCCCAAAATGACGAAACCCAGAAATTGCCCTCTACTGTCACATACTTAAAAATAATTCCTGAGATGGCGACTAACAAACAGACAGACAACATATAAAAAACAAATTTTTTCTTCACTTTTTTCTTTTCTCCGCTAAAATCCAAAGAAAGTAGAATCAGCCCAAAAAGAATTATTACAGACCCCATGATTTGGTAAACTGTCAAAGTTTCTCTCAGAAATATATAGCCAAGGACATAACCAAAAACAGGGGTTGCCAAAAACCAGGGAACTATTGTGGAAATTTCTTCTATTTCAAGGGCATATAAATACAAAATAATCCAAACGACAGTCAAAGCTCCAGCCAGAAGCAATAAAAGTTTATTTGAATTAGAGATGTTGAAAACATCCGGAACAGATAAAAATATCGCGAAGGCTATGAAAATTCCAATAAGGCTCGAAAAAATAACCAAACCGCCGGAACTCCGCTCTTCTTCTTTCCGAGAAAATCTTGCAACAAGATAATTATCAGCAATATTTACTAGTGCCCATAAAAATGGAGCGCCGAGGGCTATGAAAAACCAGTGCATGTGAATAATCAATTACCCCGCGGCAAGCCGACGGGGTATGACCGGAGGCAGAGCCTAAGTGAGTAATAATTTAAGTTGATAAGATGTCGCCATCGTCTTTCCTTGGTTGGCGACATATCGTTCGACCGATTTCCAATCTCCCCGCTCGCTGACTGTGGCAAAGTAGAAGCCATCGCTCCAGAATTCACCGCCCCACAATTCTTTTTTGAGCAGAGGAAATTGCTTGAATAATTCTCTCCCAGTAATGCTCTTGAACATTCTGACAATTTCTGACCCGCTGTATCTTGGAGGGAAGTTTGTAAGTATGTGAATGTGGTCTTGATCGCATCCGATTTTTTCAAATTCAATGTCGTATCTGCTAGCAATTTCCTCTGCCAGTTTGCAAATAGCGAGCGGAATCTCGTTTTGCAAGAGAACTTTTCGGTATTTAACGGGAAAGACGATGTGGTAATGTGTGTCATATGCATTGTGGTATGTTCGTTTGAGGCTCATGCCCCTAGTTTACTTGAAAACCGAGGGTTTTCAAACTTTCCTACATGGTACCCGCGGCAAGCCGCGGGGAAATCCCCTGTGGGGATTATAACATTTTTGTTTGCTCTTTTCTCAGTCCTCACGGCGAGACGAGGCGCTTCCTCTCGGCGTTTGGTGATAGTTTGAAACTCTGTGGCTTCGGTGGCGGACAGTGGTAACTCAAAGAGTATGGATTGTGCTAGGCACAAACAAATCTGTATGTGCTGTCACAGATATTTTTCTGCTGAAAAATTCTGCGACCCCGCCTCGCGCCGTCGCGCTCCGGCCTTGTGAAGCTCCAGGTATTCGCTTCTCACCCCGCCCACCCTGTGCGCGCACAACCCTCGCCGTTTTTAGGAGATATTATAAAACGGCGGGGATCGCCTCCCTGACTAAAAAATTTAGGTTTTTCTTTGGTAGTAAGTTCTTTGAAAATTTAATAAGGGTTACAGATACAATATGTTTTATTACTAACGGTTGGATCGCACCAGTTACCGACAAATGTCGGCGGTCTGCAAGATGGAGAAATACCAGTAGTAGTGTTGGGAGCGGCTTCCAGTGTGGTAACCATAAGAGCCCCAATAGAATTATTAGCACCGTAATTATAATAACAATATGTTCCACCCCCCGGACTACGAGGTATCTGTCCTAAAAATTTATCACTAATAAAACTTGTCATAAGCGAATCATATTGTGCTTGATTAGGTCCACCATCGCAAACTTCAGTTCCAGGAACAAGATTTGCTGGCATAGTCTCATATTTATCATAATAAAACGCCAAAACTGTGCTTATTTGTTTAAAATCCGCTTGCTTTCTGACATCTCGTGCCTTCAAGCGTGCAGAGTTCAAACTTGCCAACACAACACTTGATAAAATGCCGATAATGGCAATTACCACCAAAAGTTCAATAAGTGTAAATCCGCGTTCTTGTTTTATAACTCGGCTGGTTATCATGGTCTAAAATTAGGATCTCCAACTCCTGCGGCAGGAATAGGAGGAATTATTTTTTCATTATACGATGAGGAGCCACCGCCAAAAATCAAAAACAGCGAAACAACAATCGCCACCGCCACAAACCCAATCAAAACATAATTTGCCTGTTTTTCGTCCTTAATTGCTCCGCCAGAATATTTGATGACCCACTGTACGATTTTTGGCGTTGGCGTTTGAAAAGATTGGCTAGGTCGTCGAAACTCTTCGCCCTCAAATACTATTTTCCCCGGTTCGTTGTTTTGGTCCATAACTTTATAAAAGTGTTGTTGCAGATTTAGTTCTCCACAACTACTTCTATTTTACTACTATCACCCCCCCGCAAGGGGAGAAAAGACGGCAAGTGGAATCCTTCATAATTTATCATTTAATAAAATATCCAATATCTTTTCCATATATCCTTGCAAAAAATTGGAGTTCGACAACATCAACTCTTTGCTGTCCCGATTCAACATTAGAAATGTGCGATTGCGGACGCTTCAATTTCTTTGCAACTTGAACCTGTGTCAATCCTGCCTCCTCGCGAGCTTTCCGCAATCTCTCAACAAAATAGGCATATTCCTTTGTTTGTCTTGACCTAGTCATATATTAACATTGTCTATCCAATAATTCAATATCCAAAGTTTAGATATTGTGATA
>Ga0209542_10014952_pt1 | contig 13113 bp, 10 predicted proteins | sample RifCSPhighO2_01_FD_184028 | JGI IMG/M metagenome (GOLD analysis project Ga0209542, IMG submission 184028) | Soil microbial communities from Rifle, Colorado - Rifle CSP2_plank highO2_0.1 (SPAdes) (version 2) | ecosystem: Environmental > Terrestrial > Deep subsurface > Rock core/Sediment ... | reverse complement strand
TATGCAACAACTAGAAATTCCGCATCGAGTTATCGCGATTTCGACTGGCGATATGGGCAAGCCTGACTACAGGCAATTGGATATCGAGTGCTGGATCCCAAGTCAGGGGAAATATCGCGAAACGCACACGTCAGATTATATGACGGACTATCAAGCGAGGCGTTTGAATATAAAATATAGAAAGGTGAGCGGGGAAAAAGAGGTTGTCCATATGAATGACGCGACCGCCATCGCGATCGGCCGTACGCTCATCGCCATTCTCGAGAACTATCAGACAAAAGATGGGACAATAAAGGTACCAAAAGTTCTTCGCGACTATGTCGGTAAGAAGGAGATCAAGAAACCGTAGATCTCTAAAACTCGCGCTTATTCTCATAGCCGTTTTTCTATTTTTAGGTGGTAGTGTTTATGCTATTTGGTTCTCCGATCTTTTTGCAATCCAAGCGATTGAAGTCGAAGGAGCGACGCTTGTGGACAGTTCTGTAATTTCTGGCCCTGTGGAAGGAAATATTATTTTTTGGAAAATGCCGATTGATGTTAGTCAGTATCCGCCAGTTGAGACCATCGACGTTAAAAAAGATTATGCGAATCGTAGAATCAACATAACGGTTAAGGAGCGTGGAAAAGTGATGATTTGGTGCATTGAGGCAGACCAGAATTGTTACTGGGCAGACGATAACGGGTTTATTTTTACTTCTGCGCCGATTCCAGAAGGCGTTTTGGTTGTGAGTGTCGTCAGGGATTATACGAATAGAGAATTGAGTGTCGGCGATAGTGTTTTGCCGGATGAACTTTTTAAAAACCTAAAATACGCAAACGAATTGTTAGAGAGTCTCGATGTCTCTATAAAAGAAATTCGGATAGATGATTTGAAATTCAAAGAAGCGACTGCGGTTGTATCCAATGGGCCTGAAATCTATTTCAGTCTCGCGTTTGATCCGAGATTCGGGAAAGGGGTTTTGGAGGCGCTAATTAATTCGCAAGATTGGGGAGCGATCGAATATGTGGACCTGACGGTAGAAAACAGGGCCTACTACAAACTCAAGTGAATGCCAAATTAGTCCCAATCTGGCGCGTAGTGCCAAGATAGTTCCTTTTCTGGGATGACTTCAAATAAGTGGGTTTTCTCGGTGATGTAGCTATCATTCATATCTTTGTTGTATTTCTCCCAATAGAGCTTCCTAATTGGGAAATCTAATTCGTCTTCTTTATACTCTTTAACTGAACCCTCAATGATGTAGGTCACTTTGCCTCCGAAACAAAGAGCTACTTTATTGCTGTGTTTTATATTTTTGTACTTAATGGTTGTGGTGTCTGTTTCAAAGTAAATCTTGCCGTTGTGAAGAACGAACCAGATAGGGGTTACATGAGGTGTGCCATCAGGTCTGGATGTAGCTATATATGCCACTTCCTCTTTTTCTAGAAGTTTTTCAATTTCGTTTTTATTGAGTGGCATTTACCTAAGTTTATAAATAAATATCGAAGTTCCTGCTACGGCGTAGGGCTCTTGCGAGTTTTTTAGCCATTGATATTCATCCTCCGGCGCTCGGTATAGAGATTCTACTTTTGGTTGCGTTGCGCCCTGGATTTGATTTACAGAAACCGCGAGCCACTCAATGTTACTCTCCAAAGGATTTCCTTTTGCCGAATACCAATTTTCTGCAACACCCGGCATATAGTATTGCGGATTACCAGCTCCGAAATAATTTACTGCAATTCTATCAATGTTATTTTCTTCTACGTATGTTTCAAGTCGTTTCAAATCCTGTCCCCAGTCGTAGTTTGAATCTGTTATGTATTGCCAGCCGTTCTTTGTTCCGACAAATTCGTTGTAGTAGGAAAGATAGTATGGATAGACGAGTGCGACATCCGCGAGAAACCAAAATGTAAGAACAGACACAACCCCAAGCTTAATCCTTCGACTCCGCTCAGGACTTTTCGTTTTTTTGAACGATTCACCCCTCGTCCACTTTTTGATTGATTGAGTAGCAAGTATGTACATAAACGGAAAAATCGGCATCAAGTGCCTCACTCCGATATTCAGGGGACTATTTATACTCCATACGGCATAGAGGACTATGAACGAAATCATTGAGAACTCTGCGATATGAGTCCCAAAATATTGAGTGAACTTTAATCTTTTCTTAAAAATAGATTTTCCAATTCTGAAAACGCCAAACAATATGCCAAGAGCGACAGCTATAAGAAGCGGCAAGGGTTCTTTAAGTGCGTATGCTGCTGGGAAGTATAGTTTGTTTCCTAAGTTAGATACTTCGCCGAGGAAGAATGCGGTGTTTCCTCCGGCGGAACGCTGAATAACCATAAGAATACCAAGATAATACTGGCCTACTGGTCGGAGTACCGGGTTATCCGCCATCCATATATCTAGCTCTGCGGCGCAGCGTTTTATATCTATTGCATTACACGGCTCGCCGGGAGCTGGAGGACCGTCTGCGAATGTACTCAAAATGAATTGTGTGTCTGATAGCTGTTTTGCCGGTGGGTAGTTAATGGTGGTTAAAAAGTAAAAAGGATAAAGAAGAGCGAAGCCGATTATGAAAATCGCAAACACTCCGCCTAAACGCTTAAGTCCATCTACGGTGAAATGTATAAACTTTCCATTCTGGATTGTCTTTCTTGCCCTCGCGATTTCGACAAGCCAATATACAAAAATCACGAAGAGAAATAGCGGAACTAGAAGAATCGTGGAGAATTTCATTAATAGTGCTATTCCGAAAGCCAGCCCTGCCAATACAAGATGTTTCCTTGAACGGTGGTTCAAATATTTTACGAAATAGTAAATTGCAACGAACGTTCCTAAAGTCGCACCCATGTCTGTCGTAACGTAGTGTCCATGAGCGAGGAAGTTTGGTGAGAGTGCCGTAAAGAGAGTTGGCAGAAGAGCCCACTTCTGCCCGATTAACTCTTTAGACCAGATATATACGAATAGAATAAGTAAGAGGGTTAAAATCATTGGCCCCATTCTCGACCACTGTATGATTTGATCTGGGTCGTTGCCGGATTCGTATAAGAATTTCGCTCCAATATCCCACTGACCATTTACCGTGTCCTGCCAGTCGAGACTGTCTATTGGAAAATTTAAATCAAGAAACAAAAGCGGTGCACCGGCTAACAATTTCACCAATGGCGGGTGTTCGGGATTTAATCTGTAATCTAGATACCTTACGTAGCTGTACCCAGAGGGAATGTGGGCGAGTTCATCCTGGGTTCCTGCCTCTTGCATTGAGACAGTTACCATCAAAGCCAGAGAAGCCAGCAAAATCAGTGCGACTGTGAATTTCGGCGCTTTATCCATTAATATAAGTATATCAGATGAAGAAGCTCCACTGGACAAATCATTCACAGGCAAAAATGCGGTATTACAGACTGTCTGAACAGCGAGTTAAACGTGTTATTAGAAATCCAGAGCGTGTTGAAGAAGGAATCGCGGAGAACACAATTGCAGTCATGCAGCCCTTCGGAAATAAAAAAGACAAAGAAATTTGGGTGATGGTCGCCGACACCAAAGAAAAAAGGCGAGTAATTTCTGCGTGGATTTATCCAGCCAGAACAAAAGCGGGCGAGCCGTTGCCGGAGGAAATAACTAGAGAGTTTAGAGAGGTGCTTTAGTGTTGTGATACAATCTAAGAGAGAAGCGAGCGGCTCCTTTTTAGTTTGTGCACTGGAGGTGCGTATGGCGGACATGGTTGTCGAGCACGATACTGGCAGGTATGAGGTGAGACTCAATTTCTGCGAGCGGATGTTCGTGGAATGTGCCGTGACGGAGTGCCACACATGCGGCGGCGTGATAACGTGGCTTTCCACCAACGATGGTGGTTGGGACTACATGACCCACGCCGGGTATAGGCAAGAGAGGCACGGCAGTAATCCAGATGAGTACCGACAGATGGAGGCCAGGAAGGCTATCGACGAACATCTTGCTGGTCTGGACCATAACTTCCGTCTTGCTGGGAGAGCACAGAGCGAACCGAAGCCTTGAGCTTCTGGGCCTCGCAACAACAGGGAGACCTCGCGTTGTTGCGAGGCCTTCTTGTTTCTTGCCCCTTGAAGCCTTCTTGCCCCGCGTAGCCTCCCTATCCCGCATAGCTTTAGCGAAGTGGGAAGCGAAGTGGGGGCGAAGTGGGGTTGTCTCCTTTTACCTAAACTAGTAAACTTGTCTTACTACCCCCTTATAGAGCGAAGAAGAGGGGGTTTTGCCTGTCCCGCGAAGCTTTTTTGCCCTGCGTAGCTTTAGTGAAGTAGGGGGCGTAGTGGGGCGTGTCATTTTAAATGCCAAATAACAAATGACAAATTACAAATAAGGCGCACAAATGATAAACAATAAATTCAAACTCATTTCCAAGAATAAGCCGTCTGGAGATCAACCAAAGGCCATCGATAAGCTAGTTGCAGGTCTCAATAAGGGTTTTGAGCACCAGACCCTTTTGGGTGTTACTGGATCCGGTAAAACTTTTACAGTCGCTAATGTCATTGAGAGAATCCAAAAGCCCGCGCTGGTCATCGCGCACAACAAAACTTTGGCCGCTCAGCTTTGTAATGAGTTTCGCGAACTTTTTCCAAACAATGCAGTTCACTATTTTGTTTCTTATTACGACTACTATCAGCCAGAAGCGTATATTCCAACAACCGACACTTACATAGGTAAAGAGGCGTTAGTAAACGATGAAATTGATAAATTGCGCCACGCTGCGACAATGTCGCTTCTTACAAGGAACGACGTGATTATTGTCGCATCTGTTTCGTGTATTTATGGGCTTGGAGCGCCAGAAGCGTACGAGGAAAGCATTATTCATTTTAAAAGGGGTGACAAACTTACCAGAAAGGATCTAATGAGAAAGCTTATTGAAATGCACTTTTCAAGGACAACTGCGGATTTAAAACGAGGCACGTTTCGTTTGCGCGGGAACAATTGGGAAATTATGCCGCCGTATGAAGAGATAATTTATAATTTTGTTTTGAAAAACGACAAGATAGAAAAGATCTACGTTATTGATCCGGTTAAGGGTTTCGAAGAAGGCAGAACGCCTATGGTGTCGGACGTCTTTGTTTCTCCCGCAAAGCACTTTTTGACCCCGAAGGACGAGAGGGCGGAAGCTCTGGATCATATTAAGGAAGAGCTAAAAGGTCAGCTTCAAAAGTTTGAAAAAGAAGGAAAATATTTAGAGGCAGAGAGACTTGAAAGGAGAACTAAGGCAGATATGGCAATGATTCGTGAGGTTGGATATTGCAGCGGAATTGAAAATTATTCGCGCCACCTTTCAGGGAGGAATGCTGGTGAGCCGCCAGCAACACTTCTAAATTATTTTCCCCATTCGACAGGCTCAGGGCAAGAAGCCAGCTTTCTTACAGTAATTGATGAATCCCATGTTACAGTTCCTCAGATACGAGGGATGTACGAAGGGGATGCGTCTCGCAAGAGAACTCTTGTGGAACATGGTTTTCGACTTCCGTCTGCAATTGATAACCGCCCGCTTACTTTTGCGGAATTTATGAAACGAGTCGGGCAGATTATTTATACTTCGGCGACACCAAGCTCGTATGAGAAAGAAAAAAGTGCCCCACTTCGCCAGAGCCTGCCTGCCGGCAGGCAGGGCTCCGCGGGGCAAGCAGGGCAAATCGTTGAGCAGATTATTCGTCCTACAGGACTTGTAGATCCTAAAGTCGTGATATTGCCGGCTCGCGGGCAGATTGATGATCTTCTTCCTAGGGTTGAGGAGCGCGTTCAATCGAAAGAAAGAGTGTTAATAACGACTCTAACAAAGCGTATGGCGGAGGATCTAAGTGAATACATGCATGAGAAGAAATTTAAAGTTGCATACCTTCATAGCGATGTTAAAACGCTTGAGCGAATCAAAATTTTGACCGCCTTGAGGCGTGGGAATTTTGATGTATTGGTCGGTGTAAATCTCTTGCGTGAGGGACTGGACTTGCCAGAAGTCTCGCTCGTTGCAATTTTGGATGCCGATAAAGAAGGATTTCTCCGAAGCGAGACGTCTCTCATTCAAACAATAGGCCGCGCCGCCAGAAACGTAAGGGGCGAAGTCCTGATTTATGCAGATAATATTACAGGATCTATAAAAAAAGCAGTTAGTGAAACAGATAGACGTCGCAAGCTTCAGATTGCTTACAATAAAAAGCACAACATTACCCCTAAAACTATCGTTAAGGAGATTTCTGATATTGTACCGATTGAAGACATTCTTGCGCTTGAAACTAGACCCCTGCCACGATCCAAGAAACATATTGAAAACCTAATAAAAGAGAAAGAGCGAGAAATGAAAGAAGCTGCGAAGCAGTTAGATTTTGAGCTTGCCGCAATACTGCGAGACGAAGTAGTTATTTTAAGAAGCAGAGGAAAGGCGAAGAAAGAAGTAGATTACATTAGATCAAGAAGAGGATAAGTGACTCTCTCCTCGCTTCGCGAGGAGCCAGAGGAACTTACCCCGCCCTCTATCCCAATGAATAACAAAAGAAACATGAATCAAAGAAACATCGAAACAAAAGAGCTAACCAATTCCTCAACGAGCATAGAGGGCGGGGTGCTCAAAATTATGATTAAATCGAAGATTTAAATACTTTTGGCATGATAGATAAAATTATAATCCGCGGCGCGCGCGAACATAACCTAAAAAACATAGACTTGGAAATCCCACGCAACAAGATGATAGTCTTCACCGGTCTTTCTGGCTCCGGAAAATCCTCACTCGCATTTGATACGATTTTTGCAGAAGGGCAGAGGCGTTATATTGAATCACTTTCCGCTTACGCAAGGCAATTTCTTGGGAAACTCGATAAGCCGGATGTTGATGAAATTGAGGGGCTTTCTCCGGCGATTTCTATAGATCAAAAGGCGCATTCTAGTAACCCGCGCTCAACTGTCGCAACAATAACGGAGATTTACGATTACTTGAGAGTTTTATTTTCCCGCGTCGGTAAACCGTTTTGTCCGATTTGCGGAAAAGAGATTCGCAGCATGGATTTGAGTGAGATAGTTGATGCGATAATAGGCGCAGTAAAAGAATACAGATCTGGGCCTGAAGAGGCGAAAGAGATTGTCGTAATGGCTCCGATAGTTCGCGGAAGAAAAGGTGAATACTACCAGCTTTTATACGACTTACTCGGGAGCGGTTATACAGAAGCTCGCGTTGATAATGAGTTTCGCTCGTTGCGCGAGAGAATAGATATGGCTAGGTACAAACAGCACACAATCGAGCTGGTTTTGGACAAAATTCCGGCGGATTTGGATTTTAAGGACAAGGATAACAGACTGCGTTTGAGCGAAGCGGTCGAGGGCGCACTTAAACACGGTAACGACATTGTGCAGATTATGTTCTCGCCAACCTTGAGCGGACTTTATGTGAAAGGCGCAAGAGACAAAAAAATAAAAGACAAGGAAAAAGAAATTAGTTTTTCGGCAAAGTTTTCTTGTCCTAATGATAATTTTTCTTTTCCGGATATAGAGCCAAGGCTTTTTTCATTCAACAGTCCATACGGAGCCTGCGAAGCATGCCACGGTCTCGGTGTAGAGAACGTGTGGTCAGAAAAAATCTGTGAAGAGTGTCACGGACGCCGACTAAGGCCGGAGGCCTTGAACGTTCTAATGGCTGACAAAAATATTTCCGAAGTTGCAGACTTGGCTGTGGGAGAGGCAATAAAGTTTTTCACTTCGCTGGATAAGAAATTAACTAAGTCACAAAGAGAAATTGCGGAAACTCCGCTTCGAGAGATTATTAGCAGACTTTCATTTATGGACGATGTCGGACTTGATTATCTTACGCTTTCTAGAAAAGCTGGGACTCTTTCGGGAGGCGAATCGCAGAGGATAAGACTTGCTTCGCAGATTGGTTCACGTTTGGTCGGCGCGCTTTATATTTTGGACGAACCGACAATCGGTCTTCATCAGCGTGATAACGCAAAGCTCATTGCCACACTTCACGACTTGAGAGATTTGGGCAATACCATAATTGTTGTCGAGCACGACGAAGAGACAATCAGATCTAGCGATTATTTGGTGGATATTGGTCCGCTTGCCGGAGTCCACGGCGGAGAAATCGTAGTCACGGGCGAAATCCCCGAGATATTCAAGGACAAGAAAAAGAAATCTCTGACGCTCGATTATCTGAGGGGAGATAAGAAAATTCCGATACCAGAGAAAAGGAGGAAAGTAAAAACGCCAGGAGATTTCATCAAAATAAGGGGTGCTACTCAGAATAATCTGCAGAATTTAGATGTGGATATACCGCTTCGCAAGTTTAACGTTGTGACAGGCGTTTCTGGGTCTGGAAAGAGTACTTTGGTTTACGACGTGCTTTATAAGACTCTTGCTAATAAGTTTAACTTTGCCAGCTACAAGCCCGGCAAACATCACGCGATTTTAGGACTTGAGTATATAAATAGAGTTATTAATATTGACCAGTCCCCAATTGGACGCACTCCGCGCTCAAACCCGGCGACATATGTCGGCGCATGGAGTCACATCAGGGATTTATTTACATCAACTGACGAAGCAAGGATTCGTGGATGGAAACCTGGCAGATTCAGTTTCAATGTTAAGGGCGGGCGTTGCGACAACTGCGAAGGGCACGGTCAAATAGCAATTGAGATGCACTTTTTGCCGACAGTTTACGTGAACTGCGATATATGCAAAGGAAAAAGATTCAACAAAGAAACACTCGAAGTTGATTACTCGCCTAGCTCGATTTCTGGTGGAGCGGGTCGCGGCAAAAATATTTATGAGGTCTTGGAGTTAACAATTGAGGAAGCGGTGAAGTTCTTTGAGGATATTCCGTGGCTTTACGAAAAACTTAATGTCTTGAATGAAGTCGGACTTGGGTATTTGAAACTCGGTCAGTCTGCTGTAACACTATCCGGCGGTGAAGCCCAGCGCGTGAAACTCGCAAAGGAGCTCGGCAAGCGTGACACAAGAAGATCGCTTTATCTCTTAGACGAGCCGACAGTCGGTCTTCACTACGAAGATGTGAAAAAACTTCTCGAAGTTCTTCAGCGACTTGTTGATAGGGGAAACACAGTTGTCGTAATCGAGCACAACCTAGATGTTATTAAGACTGCGGATTGGGTGATCGATTTGGGCCCGGAAGGAGGGGATAAAGGAGGTAGAATCGTTGCAAAAGGCACGCCGGAGGAAATAGTGCAGAAGAAAGAGAGCGCAACGGGAGAATATCTTCGTAAAGTGCTTAATTAATTTGACGTTGACTTTATGTCATTTAGGTGCTACCATGGACGCAACAAGTGAAATTGCCGAGTTTAGAACGACGCCATTTTGCTTTAAAAAAGGTCATAAGTAAAAAGTAGAATGGCAGATAACAGAAGAGGAGGCGGTGGCGGTGGCGGTTTTGAGAGGAAGATGTTCCAAGGTGATTGGAAGTGCGGCAATTGCGGCACCGAAATCAAGGAACTTCCTTTTGAGCCAGATCCAGCCCGTCTCGATCAGTTACTTTGTCGCGATTGCCACAGAAAACAGAGGCAAGAGCGCGGATACTAATCAAAAGTACGAGTAAACGAAAAGAGCCCGAAGGGGCTCTTTTCGTTTCTTGCCTTTTGGAGTTCATAAAATTACGATACATACGCCAATGCCAAATTTAACCAAAAATCTTCCAGATTCCCCTGGAGTGTATTTATTTAAAGGCGCTCGCGGAAAGATTTTATATATTGGTAAAGCCGGCAACTTGAAACGGCGCGTTTCGAGTTATTTCGTTGTCCCGCGTAGCTTTCTTGCCCTGCGTAGCTTTAGCGAAGTAGGGAGCGAAGTGGGAAGCGGCGTGGGGTCAAATGGCGACCCCACTTCGCTAAAGCTCCGCGGGGTTGGCGATCCCAAAACTCATAGACTTTTGGGACTCGCCAAGAAAATCGACTACATCAAAACCGAAACGACGATAGAAGCTTTAATTCTCGAAGCCGAGCTGATTAAAAAATACGAACCGCTATTTAACGCAAAAGAAAAAGACGACAAAAGTTTTCTTTACGTAGATATAACAAAAGACAAGTTTCCGCAGGTTGTTTTATCGCGCGGGCGAACCCTGCCAGTAAAAAACTTATCCAAACGATACGGTCCATTCACTTCTGCTTCGCAAATCCGTGAAGCCCTGCGGATTATAAGAAGAATTTTCCCTTTCAGCGTCCATCCTTCGACTACGCTCAGGACAGGCGAAAAAGAAAAAGTCGGGGTTATGAAAAAACCTTGCTTTGATTTTCAGCTTGGTCTTTGTCCTGGAACATGTGTTGGGGTAGCGGATAGAGGCGAGTATATAAAAGATATCAATAATATAAAACTCTTATTCGGGGGGAAGAAGAAAAGCATTCTCACTTCGCTTGAAAGAGAAATGAAGCTTGCAAGTAAGAATCTAAATTTCGAAAAAGCAGAAAAGTTAAAGCGCCAGATATTTGCGCTTCAGCATATACACGATGTAGCTCTAATTGGCGATGATTGGAAATCATTCGTCGATTCTGGTCGCGACGTTAAACGCATTGAAGGATATGACATTTCCAATATCTCGGGGACTTCCGCAGTGGGCTCCATGGTCGTTTTTTCCTCCGGAGGCGGACCAGCCTCTGGCTGGACTGGGTGCGTGCCCGACAAAGACGAATACAGAAAGTTTCGTATCAAGACTGTTAGTGGCTCAAATGACGTGGCGATGCTTACCGAGATGCTCTACAGACGCTTTAACAATAAATGGAGACTGCCAGACCTAATTCTTATTGATGGAGGCAGGGGACAAGTGAACGCGGCTCTTAGGGTTTTGCGTGGCAGGAGTTTAAAAATTCCAGTAGTCGGTCTTGCGAAAGGGCCGACACGAAAGAAGAACGAAGTCGTCGGCAAAATTCCTTCATGGACAAGCCCTCAAGAATTGATTAGAGTTCGTGACGAAGCGCACAGATTTGCCGTGACCTACCACAAAAAAGTCAGAAGTGATAGCTTTATTAAACGATAAATATGTGCGGAATTGTTGGCTACATAGGTATAAAAAAGGCAGTCCCGATCCTAATGGACGGCTTAAAGACATTGGAATATAGGGGTTATGATTCGGCTGGGCTGGTATCTTTTAATGATAACGACACAATTTACGAACGAGCTGTAGGAAAAGTAGCGGAACTCGAAAGTAAAGTTTCAGATAAGCTCGATTTTCCATCTGGCATAGGGATAGCCCACACTCGTTGGGCAACCCACGGCGGTGTTACAGAATTAAATGCTCACCCACACGCAGATTGCACAGGAAACATTTTTTTAGCTCACAACGGCATCATCGAAAATTACAAAAATCTCAAGTCCGAACTTATAAGTCTCGGACATGAGTTCAAATCGGAGACAGATAGCGAGGTTTTAGCGCACATGGTAGAGCGGGTTAAGCACGACAAGCCCGAGCTAGATTTGGGAGAGATCGTGAGGTTGGTTGTTTCTAGAATTCAGGGGACATACGGCATAGTTGTAGTGGACAGAAACGCTCCGACTAAGTTAGTAGTAGCGCGTAATTTTAGTCCGTTGGTACTTGGAATAGGCAAAGATGAGTTAATGGTGGCGTCAGATGCCGCAGCGGTGTTGCGGTTGACGGCTAACGTGGTCTATCTGAATGACGGCGAAATTGCGGTCTTGGAACCGCCAGATTACAGGATTTTCAATATTCACAAAGAACAAATTAAAAGAACTCCGGAAGTTCTTGACTGGGATGTTGAAACCGCTAAGAAAGGAAAGTATCCACACTTTATGCTGAAAGAAATACACGAAGAGCCAGACGCGGTTATTAATTCAATGCGAGGGCGCACAGATATTGATAATGGCACTGCGGTTCTTGGGGGTTTAGCCAGTGTAGAGTCTAAATTGGCCGAGGTAGAAAAAATTCATATCGGGGCGTGCGGTACTGCTTATCTAGCGGGTCTTACTGGTAAATATATGTTAGAAGAATACGCTGGATTGCCGGCGGAGATTGACTTTGCTTCAGAGATTAGATACCGAAAACCGATCTTCGGCAAGAACGATGCGTTTATAGCCATATCTCAGTCAGGAGAAACTGCTGATACTCTCGCCGGTGTCTATGAAGCAAAACAAAAAAATACTCTGGCGCTAGGGATTGTGAATGTCGTTGGTTCTACTATTTCTCGCGAAACCGATGCCGGAGTGTATCAACACGTTGGGCCTGAGATAGGAGTTGCTTCCACTAAAGCGTTTGTGTCGCAGTTGACCATCCTGGCGCTACTCACGGTTTTTCTTGGACGCAAACGTTCAATGTCTCTGGTGATGGGTAAAAGGATTTTAGAAGAACTTACAGCGATACCCAAGAAAATGCAGGAGGTGTTAGACGGCGCAGAAACAATTAAAGCTTTGGCCAGTAAATATAGCCACTACAAAGATTTCTTTTATCTAGGGCGTAAATACAATTATCCAATTGCAGTTGAGGGCGCGCTTAAAATTAAAGAGATATCATACGTGCACGCAGAGGGGTATGCATCAGGTGAAATGAAGCACGGGCCGATTGCTCTAATAGATAAGAATTTCCCTTCGATTGTAGTTATCCCGCAAGACTCGGTCTACGAAAAAAACTTTTCTAACATCGAAGAGATAAAAGCGAGAGGCGGGCCAGTGTTAGCCATTGCCACAGAGGGTGATAAAAAAATTACCGATGTAGCAGATGATGTAATTTATATTCCAAAATCCTTAGAAATGCTCACACCGCTAATAGTGTCAGTGCCTCTGCACTTATTTGCTTACTATGTTGGAGTAGAGAAGGGGTTAGATGTCGACAAGCCCCGAAATTTGGCCAAGAGTGTTACGGTTGAGTAATGAATCCCCACACCTAATAAGGATTTTTAGGAAGTTTGGGTGTATAAGGGTTAAATGCAGAAGATAACAAAAAAGGTCAATAAATCAAAATCGGGTGATGCGCGGAAGCGCAATCCTTATTAGGTGTGGGGATGAAATTAACCGTCGGCATAGTGGGGCTTCCGAATGTTGGGAAATCAACGCTTTTTAAAGCGCTTACAAAAATAGATATTAACGTGGCGAATTATCCGTTCGCCACGATTGATCCGAATGTCGGGATTGTAAGCGTTCCAGATGAACGTTTGGATAAACTAGCGGAA
>Ga0209542_10014951_pt1 | contig 13113 bp, 14 predicted proteins | sample RifCSPhighO2_01_FD_184028 | JGI IMG/M metagenome (GOLD analysis project Ga0209542, IMG submission 184028) | Soil microbial communities from Rifle, Colorado - Rifle CSP2_plank highO2_0.1 (SPAdes) (version 2) | ecosystem: Environmental > Terrestrial > Deep subsurface > Rock core/Sediment ... | reverse complement strand
TCGTCGAACATACCGCCCGCGAAGAACAGGAGGGCAAGGAGCTTTGGAATAAGCTTCAAGCAAAAGAGATTGCCTGCGAAAATCTAAACGATGAGAACTACGGAGTTCTTGGTGAGTATTTTATGGGTCAAATGTCTGGTGATTCTCACGCCGCCATGAACGCCATGATGATTCAGGCGCACGGCGAAGACGGCGAAGAGCAGATCCACATCGTTATGGGTAAACGACTCTCCGGTTGTGATACTGCGGCGGCATTTCCAACCATAAGCGGCGGCTGGATGCCGATGATGAATATGATGTGGGGAGGGTGGTCGTCTCCTCTTGATGGCAATAACTCAATAAACAATATGATGAACTTTGGATTCGGACCTTTCGGCGGCTTCGGTTGGATTTTTATGGTTCTCTGGTGGGTTTTGATAATCGCTGGCATTGTCGCGCTTATCAAATGGCTCACCAGTCAATCTCGCGGTACCAATAATCACGAAAAATCCGCGCTTGATGTTTTGAAGGAACGATACGCTAAGGGTGAAATGGATCGCGATGAATTCGAGGCAAAGAAAAAAGACCTCCAGGGATAATTATTGGCAAAGTTAGCTGCAACAGTATGAAAACGCTTAATGCGGCCGAGGGGGAAATACGAGGCCATTTTCTAGTCCATCCCCACACATTTACACTCACTTGATTTTCGCAGGCTCAATGGATACAATACTGTTATCACCAATGGAGAGTAAGCCCTACAAGGTTCCGTCCTTGTGGGGCCCTTTCTTTTTGTAGGCGAGTTTCGGCTCAAGATCGTTCATGTATCGTAAATGGGGTCGAAACATCTTCCACTTCAGCAGTGCAGAGAACTTAAGTCTGTTGGGGATCAATACGTTTTTCAATTTATCCTGTTCCATTAGATATTTCACGAGACAGTAAAAGTCACCATCTCCTGTAACGATAACCGCCTTGTCGTAGTTGGGATATTGAATCATCGCTTCCAAAACAAGCTCTGCATCACAGTTACCTTTCGTGGTTCCGTCTTTATAGGTGAGTGTCGGTTTGAAGATGCAAATAAATCCAGCCTCTTGAAGCGCCGTGTATAGTTCGTTGTTCGAGTTGACAAACCCAATGAATAAAAATGCTTTACTAACGCCAAACTTTTCTTTCAGATATACGCGAAATTTTCGGAAATCAAGCCTCCATCCGAGCTCTCGTATGGCCAGATTTACATTCTGGCTATCGATAAACGCGAAATTATTTCCCTTCTTCTTCATACTGATTCATAAACCATCCAACAGGTCTCCACCTTTGAGAATCATCCCCCTCGCTAAGTAACTTGGTGCTATGTCTTCGGGGCTTCTCCCCCTCCCATCACGTCCTTCGTTTGGAAAGGACTCTGGACGCCGGGCACCCACTCCGCGTCTATCTTTTCGAATTCCTTTTCATACTCGGCAAGTTGGTGCGTGAGATTTTGTACTAGGCGCTTGAAGTGCTCTGGGCTTAGCGCAAAAAAAGTGCCGTTCTCGCCAGCGAGCATGCCAATCGTGAAGGACTCTTTCGAGCGCGCCACTACGACGTTGTCGCAGAACTGCTTGGGAATCTTGTTGATGTCCATGGCCGCATCATCTCACAAACTCACCGTTGCGTAAATCACATTTCTTATTGCAGTATTTTGCCCTCCTTCGCATAAAGATTCGGACGGGCAAATCAAGAAAAACAACGACTATTGCGAGTAAACCAGGTTCTAGGTGCTAGGTTATAGGTGCTAGGTTATAGGTGTTAGGTTTAATCCCACCAAATACGCAAAACTCTTGCAACGCGGCCAGAATTTTCAAAGGCGAGATCAACTTCTTCTATTGCGACTACTCTACCTGTTGCACTGATTTCTTGAACAAGATTCTCTCGCTCTGCACCAACCGTGTCATATACAGATTCCTCGTCACCACTAAGAGAATACGAAGCGATGGCCACTAGAAGGACAACAGTAATGGCCGCGACAATGTTTCTTGTATTCACTAATTTCCCCATAACATCCACCATTATAGTACGTTTATCAGGCGTAAGACATGGGTGTTTTCCTTGTTCACTGGGGGTCATGGACGATGTTGGACCCTATTTTTCTGCATAAAAAACATAGTATCCTCCTACTCCCTTTGTGAAAAAGTCGAGCTGTACCAACCCCGCGTTAATGGTATCTACGATCATCTGAGGAACCAAGCGTAAGGCCCGGGCAATGGCGAAGATTTTAACCCATCTGCAGCTTATGCCGTACATGTGTTGAGCAGTCTTTTGAATGTGCGGCGTCTTATTGAACATTTGTATATTTTTGAATCCAGCGCGGGTTAATCCTTCTTGAAACTCTCCAATTGTCGCCAAATTGGACAAGGCGAGTCCACGTATAAATACATCGTACACATGCTTTTCGATAGTGGTTTTCGGCAACCTTGTTAAAAAACCGTCTGCAATGATAAGTTTGCCACCTGGTTTCAATACTCTGTACGCCTCTCGAAGAAAATCTTTCTTGTCTTCGGCATGACACACGCTTTCCAAACCCCAGACAATATCGAACGAGCTATCTGTAAAGCCAGTGTGTCGATAGTCTCGAAGATAAAATTCCGTTAAATTCTCAACGCATGCCTTCTGAGCATTTTTATCGGCTTGCTTTTTTTGTTTCGAAGATATCGTAACGCCAACAACGTGCGTACCGTAATTCTGCGCGAGCCATATAGAGCTTCCTCCCACGCCACATCCAGCATCCAAAACCTTACTTAATCTGCTCGGCTCAACGAGATCCGCCAAAGTCTTGTTTGTATTAATAAGAGCTTCTTTGTGACTTTTAGTGTCGTCGTCCCAATAACCGTAGTGAATAGCATTGGTGCCCTCATGCCAAAAAAACTTATAGAATGGAAGCGTGTAGTCGTAATATCTACTCACTTCTGGATTCATAATTTTATATTTACTGATTGGCTCGACGCTCGGTTGCACATTCGGCCTGCTGGCCTCAGTACTCCCTCGTTCAACGCTCGGTTGCTGACTGACTCGGTTGCGAACCCACGACGGTGAGGCCGTTGAAGGGTTCTTTGAGCGATTTCAGTGTACCAGATCGAGGGGTCTCAGTCGGGTCTCAATAGACACGATAGACACTATAAAAAGGGCCGTAGGGGTGTCCCACCTAGTAAGCGCCAATCATGACATTTTTCTTGAGTGCATGATCCGTTACATCGAGAAGATGGCTCATGAGAACTATTCTCGCTGCAGCATCTTGGGGAACAAGTTGATCCACGTCACCGTGCCCCACAATGTTTTTACACCAATGCATGGAGCCCATTGCGACAAGCATGAATCCCTCCTTTTCATCCATCGGATTCGTAATCTCGCTTCCGTGATACGCGGAGACGTCAATCACAGGCGTATCTTTATTGAAGACGTGCGCCATTAGATCGCGACCATACTTACCTTGAACACCGCCCCACTTGGTGACGACTGACTCGAAGATTTCACCGGCCTTCCGCACCGCTTCGTTGACATAGCCGTCATTGAACAACGGGAGCACTTTCTCGTGCAAAAGCGGATTGAGCCCAAGTCGCTCCAAAGATTGTTGCACCACTATTGGAGGCGGCGTGATCTTCGGGCGGTCGATTGGGAGCCGAAGCCCATCAATTTCCACCGTTAGATCAATGCCGAATTCCAACAATTTCGACTTTAGGGCGTCGGCCTCCGCCCGCAGGATAGGATTGCCCTTTATACGGCGCTTCTCCACGGCGTCCGCCAGGATGTCATTGATGAGTAGCTTGAGCGTTCGCGGACGTGTCCCGTGCAGTTTGGTGATGAAAGAGACGAACTGCTTCTGCTTGCTGGGTAGGCGTTCATTGAAGTACTGGCGGAGTCCGCGGTCTTTAGCGAGCTGCTGAAGCGAGTAGTCTCCGCGTGAGGTCGCCGGGATCAGCTTCCCGGCCATATCAGCAAGGTCACGAATGATCTGATGTTGCCGAGGAGTGAAGTGTTTGGCACGCATAATCGTCTTTGATTTCTTGCGCTTCTTGGTCATGAATGTTTTTGCTCGCAACGCTAGACGTGGTATTTATATACTTTGCCGAATTTCTTTCGTTTAATCTTCTCCCTTCGCAATAAATAAAGCAGGTTGACTCTTACGTCCTCGGGTTTTTCACTAAATCCGAAACTATCTTTCAGCTCTTTTCTTATCTCCTCCGCATCCTTAGACTGCGCGGTAAGCACTTTCATGATTTTTCCGGAAACGCTTATCTTTTGTTTTTTCTTTTTCATAGTTGTCTAGTTAGATTTGTTAAGTTTCGTTTCAACAAAATCTGCGCCCTTATTCGTGATATACCAAGATTTCTTTCCACCTTTTTTTACTCGATGGGGATGTACATGCCGATTCTTCTCATTCATGCTCAATTTATCGTTCAGATTTTTCGGAACTGCGTATCGAGCAAGACGAAAATATTTCTCGATGTCAGACACATTAAACGAGTCCACTTTTTCAAAGTAATCGAGCCAGTATGCAATCGCCAAAGTTCTCTTAACATCATCGTCTAGCTTCTTTTGGCCGAGAAATTCCAGAAAATTTACCCTGTTATCGGGATGTATCACGGTAGTTGTTCGCACGGATTCGACAAGGCCCGCTTCAAGAATCTTAACGCGATCCTCCAACTCCTTTACGCGGTTTTCGAGATTGTCATCCATATTATTTTTGGTGCTTCATTTGGTTAAAACGCGCCACGACCTGCGGGATTTTATAATTTGGCACGGAGTATTTTCCGCCAGTCGATTTTATGTCCTTTGAATCAAGAAGGGTCTTGAGCGTTCCCTTAACACTGCCCATCGGCATAATCTCCATTTTAATTATTTCCGATGGGCTAATCTCGTCGGCCGTGTTCTTGAGGACAAGGCTACGTGCCTTAACGGCACTGAGAACGAGCAGTATCATCTCTGCATTGGGGAGATCTCTGAATTGCGAGGAAAAATCGAGTGCGCCCGTTTCTTTATTTATGGCGAGGTAGGGGGACAGCAGGGTAGCCAACTGCTGTCTATCGATGGCCTGTGATTCACTTACGAACAAACTGTGAAGGGGGTCTTGTGTACTCATAGAAATTGGTTATACTTATAGGGTAATTAGCAACCATTATGGTCTCAAGTGACCCGAAGTCAAGCGAAAATCGAGCTTATTTCAATGCTGGGAACAGATTTTTATGAGTCAATATCTGATACCCACGGTCATACATGGCTCATAACAACGTGTTTATCGCATATTGAAAGGGTCAGATACATATTCATAAATAACTCTCTCTAAAATACAAAGTGCACTTCGTCAATAGCCCGAGGGCTCCCTTCTTCCCCGTCATCAATCTCCTCTGATAGCCCCGGACGTGAAGATCCAGGCTGTCTCTCTTGTAATTCATGGTGCCATTACGGTGTCGATTTCTTTCATTACCCGATTCGTTTCGGTGAGAACCACAATGATTTTTTGGTAGTGCTCGATGTCTTGATTCGTTAGCGTCCGACCCTTGCGATCCTTGAGCCACTTCTGTGCGGGCCGATAGCCGCCGATGTAGAAATTCCACGCGACCTCCGGTACGTCCCCGAAATACTGCGTCACGTTTATGTAGACCCGCCAGTCTTTGTAGGCAACTTTCTCTACCGCATCGGAGCCGGGCTCCGGATACGGAATCTTGTTAGGGTTGATTTTAGGTGACTTGAGCAGGTGAAGCTCGCGCAACTCTTTCCCCAACGCAACAAGCGCTACAAACTGCTTTTTGTCCTTCGGATACGGTATACGCGGAAAATCTATCTTGAGGAACTCCTTGTATTTCTCGCGATAACTTGGCGAGTGCAGGGCGGCGTAAATGTAGTCAAAAATATCCTCTGGAGTTGTTTCGCCTATAGCTTCATGTATCTTATTCCAGACTACTTTATCAAGATTCGCGATTTTTTCGTTCTGTTCAGTATAGAGATAAAGTGGAAGATTTATGGCATTTGTTGCCGTAGTTCCTGAGATAAAGATTACTTCTGATACATTTCGTGTTAAAAACACATGGTTATATAGAGGATCTCGTACTGCTTTTGTAAGAAGCAATCCTAGGTTTTCTCGATTTACATAATTTTGCATTACCTCATTTCGCGGAGAGTTTATCCAACACTCTGACTTCTGTGTGTAATACATGTAACGAGTATCGAAAGGCCGGTAGGAAATTTCTGTCGGCTCATCTTTCGATGCTTTCCTTAATTCTTCCAATCTTTCTTCTTTCTTATATTTTCTTCCATCCTTTATGTTAAATTCTCTGTATGGATCATCTGAATTTAAAATGGATTGAGTAGTTCTTTCTAATTCTTCTTTTGTGTTGAATATAGACAGACGATCTATCCCGGTCACGATTCCAGTTGTTTTCTTGGGAAACAACTCCTCAACAGAAAATCCCTTTGAATACTCCGCCTTGCCTTTTCCTTCCAAAACCCACAACTCGGTTTCTGAGGGTAACTCAATCCACTCAATTCCCCGGATTGTCGCTTCATCGAGTTTTACGAACTTCTCTTCTCTAAGTCCCCAGAGATCAGCTTTCCAAACTTGTGCAAGCGCATCTTTAGTCTTCTTGCCGTTTTTTACACCTAAGATGATAGAAACGCCCGTTTTTATATCGAAGACATTTTCATCTTTTGACCCATCCGGGCTCGTCTCTTTTTTGTTGCTGTTTCCATGTAAATCCAGCACATAAATTAAATCGAATGTTTTTCGTAAATGCCATCGCATACCTCGAAACGTGGGGTTGTCTATGTAACCGTGACTGGTAATCATCGCCACGATCCCTTCTTTGTTCCTTTCAACCATGGATTCGGCGAGGGCGATAAACTTCACATAGTCGTCGTTAAGCCAATGTTTACGCTCCTGTAATTTCTGTCTCCCGCCAGGCTCAACCTTGTACTTTTCTACTAAACGATTTGCGTCTTCAGTTTCGTTCGAAGACACGCCGGAATACGGCGGGTTGCCAAGAACGATCATGATAGGCGTCTGGTTCTTTACGACTGCCGCCTGTTTTGCTTCTTCTGCAATACTCTGAGCGAATCCGAGCGTGAACATATCGGCTTGTGGGCCTGTCTGTTCGAGTGAATTCGTAAGATAGATACCAAGGCGAGCCTTGCCTTTCCTCGTTTCGTTGAAGTACTTAAAACCGGTCTTTTTGAATGCCAAGCTCAATTTAAGGTGCGCGATAGTGTAGGGTGCCATCATGAGCTCGAAACCGTGAAGTCGAGGCAAGAGGTCGTGGTGCACATATGCAGGCCAGCGTCCCTCCTGATGTCGCTTCAGCATCTTTTTGTAAATGGTGCCTATGACCTCGCTGATAAACGTGCCAGTGCCCACGGCGGGGTCGAGAATCTGAACCTTGTGGAGGCCGCTCGGCAGTTTTGAGGTGTCGGCCAGCCCCTCTTCCAATCCGAACTCGGACTTCAGAACATCATCAATTGCACGGACAATAAAACGTACGACAGGGAGCGGCGTGTAGTACGCGCCCATCTTTTTGCGGAGTGCCGAGTCATATTCTTTGAGGAAGTCCTCATAAAAATGAATGATTTGGTCTTTATCGGCAACCGCCCGGTCGTTCTTATAGTATTCGTCAACAAGCTCTCGAATGGTGGATGAGCGGAATACTTCGCAAAGCTCGTCCACGATATATGCGAGCCGTTTATCGAAGTTCACCCCAGCTATGTGGTCAAAGAAATGCCGCAAAAAGGGGTTCGAGGGTGGAATGAGTTCGCGAGCTTCGGCGCGGGAAAATGTATCCGGCGAATCGTCGTTGTAGCGTGCAACAAAAAGGCCGTACACTAGCGTTTGTGCGTAGAGGTCGGCGAATGTTTCCGGGGTGAGATCGTGTACCAGCTGATCTTTAATCGCTTGATACACACGCGTGAGCTCGCTGTTCTTGTCTGACTCAATTGGGAGGAACCGCTTCACATTATCGCGGATGCGTCGCGCTTTGCCGCCCATGATTTCTGCCAAACGCTTTCCGCTCTTGATGCGCTCCGGCGGGCTAGAGAGAAAATCAGCGAGCACACTTGTTAATTCGCTGAATGCCTTTGGTTCGGACACCAACTTTCCGCCAGTCACATTGCCTATACGAATTGCCTCACCGTATCGCAAACCATTCTTGAAAAAGCGGAACTCTAGGTAGTCGGTGAGAATGAGATTTGAGTAGCCGAGATAGCGCTCCATTTGTTCTGACTTCTCCGTCTTGTCGAGATCAACACCGATGTCCTTCGTTTCGGCGTATCCGGCCGTGATGTCGCCGCGCAGGAATACGAAGTCGGGATTGCCATGCTCGCTACGTGCAGGATCGTTAATGACGTTCAACTTCGGGTCGAGTGCCTTTATTAACGAGCCAAAGGCAAGACGGTGCGCGTGCTCCCGAGCTTGACCTGTCTTAAATTTCTCCGCCAATTCGGCAAAATATGTCTCTACTGCATCGGGCTTCATAAAATCTCTGTAACTTTAGCACTTTCTTATCCCTCATGAAATGGCCATGTTATGCGGTGTTTTTTGAACGCATCGGGGCACCCTGGACTTCCCCCAAGGGGGTTGCGTCATCCCTTGTAGCTGCATGGAAAATACAGCGATAAGAGCGGGTTTGGAGGGTATTAAAACATAAGCTAGCACATTCGGCCTGCTGGCCTCAGTGTCTTCGTCACCTTCGTTCCTCGAGCTGCGGGACTTGGATTCGAACCAAGATTTCCGCGTCCAGAGCGCGGCGTGACTACCATTGCACCATCCCGCAAAAATCAATATTTCCGAAATTCTAAAAGCTTGATAGCTCTCGCCACTTGGTCTTTCTTTGATATCTGGACTCTCAAAGAATCGTGATGTGGTGAAAGCTCAAGCATCTTAAGCAATTCTACGACGTTTTTCAACAACGATTGATTCGTATTAGAGAAAACGAATTTGTACGTGTACGTTTGCTTGTGCACAGAATATGACCCTTCCGCCTCATATAAACCGCGTAAATACCTGATGATGTATGGTCTGCTTTTCATCACCCAATCGGGAACTGCGACCTGTAAGCCCTTTCTGGAACCAGTGGGCATACCGAGTCGTTTGCTGATATTTTTCTCATATAAGCTTACTCGAATACAGTTTTGTGTTGATTGTTTGTAGACATAAGGCTTTTTCTTAAATAACTTTTCAACTAAACTTGCATAACGTTCTACAAATCCCTTATTGTTACTGTTAGAAAAAATCAATAACCGCTCTGTCCGCGGGAACTTCTCTATGTGTCCGTCTCCAAGCACTACTCCAATAAGCTCTGCCAAATCGCCATTTTGGGGTAGTCGCGGGAAGCGGATGCGGATTCGTCCATCGCGAATTGCCTTCTTTCGCCACTCTGCAAAATTATCTATTTTCCGGTTTTTCATCGTCTCCGAAATCTTCCGAACGGATGGATGGGTTTCTTTCGTGTACCCTTTGGACCAAGAACTTCTCATGGCTTAATTATGACACATATTTCTACCACTAGATGATCCCGCAATAGAAGCAGGATAGCTGAAAAATTGCGCTTATTCAACCAAACAGGTACGGCCGTCGCGCTCGAGGTAGACGCGCATCTCATCAATTCGCTCGACACCACGTGGAGTAAAAGTAACGCGCAGAAGCAGGCCGGTGCGCACATCATCATCCCAATACTGGTCGAACACGAAATTGCCGAGTGAGTAGTAAATATGTTTCCCCCGATATACCTCACTTTCTTGGATGACGTGCGGATGGGAACCGATGACCATCTCCGCACCTGCGTCTATAAAACTATGCGCTAATTCGTGCGAATATGCCGATGAGGTGGTCACATATTCGTCGCTCCAATGTATGTAGATGATGGGCAGATACCCGGCCGCGCGCACCCTTTGGATATCTTCAAGAGTTCCATATATAGAATCGTCCGTCGTTCCATATATGGAACGACGGACGGAAGTGGGGAGAAATTCGTTGTAGTTGATGAAAGCGAACAAGACGCCATTTAGGTTCTCCATTGCGATGAATTGTTCGGCGGGCGAGCCGAAGTAGGAGATGCGCGCGACGCGAAGCGCCGTGCGCGTAGAGCGCTCCCCTTCCCAACCGAAATTCAAAATATGATTGTTGCCGAGATTCACAAGCCGAATATTGTGCCGTGCGAGAAGTTCCGCACTCTCCGGCGGGAATGTGAAGATGAAATTCTCGGGCGAACCTATCTCGCTTCTCGCCGACACGGATGTATATTCTGTTATCGGACCCTCTAAGTTTGCAACGACAAGATCTGCGCTACTGAGAACATCGGCAATGCATGAAAAAATAAAATTACCACCATAATTATCCATCGTCTGTCGTATATAGCGATCAAACATCATGTCGCCACCAAAAAGCACGGTCGTGTGAGGTTCGAAAAGACTACCGGGAGTGCGGTGATATTCAACTACACGCTCGGGCGACACGGGCATCTGAGACAAAGAAAAAAGTGCCGCCGAGGCAAAGAGTGTGAGCACGGCAATCGGTCGAGCATTCATTAAACCACTCTCGCGCACTCTTATACATCGTGCAACTCTTCATGGATTCAAATGCCAAGTCAAATATAGATTTGTGGACGCGGCCATGCGGTCGCGTCCACTGATTGCTTCGCCAGAGGCTCATTCCGCGAGCTTGGAGGAAATATGGCCCCCGGGCCGGTCGCTTACGGGCTCAAGACGTTCGAGCCCGCCGCGCCGCTCGATTCCGCGCCGCTTCCGGAAAAGCTCCGCGGGCGACATGGTCGCCAGCGTCTCGATCGGCAGATGCCGACCTTGGATCTCGAGCCCGAAATGCTCGAGAAGCATTGTCCGCCCGACTTCGTTGAGAGGGCCGTCGTCCTCCCAACGAATGCCCTCTTTCGAGGACATTCTCCACTCCGGATGGCCCTTCGGCCACCGCCAATCGGCAGAAATTGATTCTCCGCCGATCATATAGGATGACTCTTGCTTCACGAGCTTTCCTCCTTCATTAAGAGTACCCCGCCTACAGTATATGACCTCTAATCACCCTGCATGTCAAGCTCGTTCAGGATCTTGCTCGAGAATCAGAATATGACGTACATCTAGCTCATACCATGCCTAAAACGCGCGCCAAAGAGAAATAAACTACCTCAACAGTTTAGCTGCGAGGTAGTTTATTACCATGTTCTCACTGAAACTATTGGAGCGATTGTTCATGTCGGCGAGCAAGTGCGAGCGCAAATGCGACACGTTCTCGATTGTTGTCAAAATCGGGTATCTCTATCCTTCTTAACTTCAAGGCGTCGAATAGTCTACTGGCATAATCATCTTGTTCCACTCCTTCGCGAGCAGAGATAATGTTCTTAGAAAAGCGACTAACCTCATTGCGCACTCTTTCATCTTTTAGTAATCCGTTCGCTTGAGCTGTGTATGAGTGCTCCAACTGTTCCATTGACTCGCCTTCGCGACGACGTCTCTCTTGGCGCAAAATTACGTCCTCAGGTGTCCCCCCCCGGGGATCCCTTGCATTTCCTTACTCTGCTCAAAACCCATATGAAAAGTGTATCACTCAATGATGCCTGACAAAGAGTGCGGCTTACCTTCTGCGATAGATGCGTGCGTGATGCGGATGAACTGCGCCTTCTTGTTTAATTCCGGAATAGTCTTAGCTCCGGCATAACCCATGCCGACCTGAAGACCGGACGCAAGCGTTGCCACCAGTTCCGATACTGGCCCTTTGTATGGCACCAAGGCCTCCACTCCTTCCGGCACAGCTTTCCGCCCATGAGTGAAGTAACGCTCCTGCCCCGCGGCGCTTTGTATCACAGCCGCAGAACCCATGCCACGATACTCTTTGAATTTCTTACTGTCTTTTTCTACCATCTTTCCCGGTGTCTCGTCTGAACCTGCAAAAATATTTCCTATCATCACAGCGGACGCTCCTGCCGCAAGAGCCTTTGCGATGTCGCCCGATGTACGAATCCCCCCGTCAGCAATGACAGGAACTTTTTTCTTCGATGCAACCGATACAACGTCGATAATTGCCGAGAGCTGGGGTACACCGACGCCCGAAATGATGCGCGTTGTGCAAATACTTCCGGGACCGACGCCGACCTTGACGGCGTCGGCGAACGTGCAGGCCGCCTTCGCCGCTTCGGCCGTTGCGATGTTGCCGAATATCATTTTTGCATGCTTGAGACTTTTCTTTATTTTCCGAGCGCTTTCAACAACATTTAAATTGTGTCCGTGTGCACAGTCGATGACGATGACATCGCAGTTTGCCTTGTCGAGCGCAGTAGCTCTCTCTGCAGCAAAAGGACCGCATGCAGCCGCCACAGGAACACCTGCTTTCTTTGCCTCACTTACCATCGCTACTTGATCGGAAATAGAACAATTGCGATGAATAACACCCAAACCTCCGAGCTTGCCGAGAGCAATCGCCATGCGCGCTTCCGTCACGCGATCCATCGCGGCGGAGAGAAATGGGACAGAGAGCTCTATCCCGGCTATGTTAATTTTGAGAGACGCTTCCGACGGCTCCATCCTGCTTGCGGAAGGCACGATGAGTACGTCATCGAAAGTGAATCCCTCCTTGATGATTTTTACACCCATGCTTAATTATACCTTTCCCGCGCATTTCCGCAACTCTCTCTCTAGTAATGTGCATATATAGCACTTGTTTATAAGTCCCGGTCGAGACTTATAAACAAGCGGAGCCTTCCCGACGCCTTATATCTATCCATCACCAATTTGCAAATGATAGATAATGATAGCTGTGGATTTTGAGAGCAGGCCAGTCCTACAAACTTAAAGAGAGAGGCACTAGCCCTTTCGGAGTGTCTCGCACAATCATTTTCCCAATTCAAGTGAGTGAACATTGCCTCTGCGGAGACTCTACAGCCGCGCAGCATGGTCCGAAGCTTCTGATTCGGTGCGCGGCGAGGATTGAGAACCGCTCTCGCAGGAGAGCGGTTCGTGCTCCGCAGAGGCAATGTTAACGAACGCCTCCCCCTATTGCACCTTAAACATAACGCCTGCGACAGTGCCGTCGCTGTGTGTAATGAGACTTTCTTTCTTGAGATCAAACTCCCGGTCGCCATCATCATGATAGAGCAACACCTGGTATCTCTGACC
>Ga0209542_10014950_pt1 | contig 13114 bp, 15 predicted proteins | sample RifCSPhighO2_01_FD_184028 | JGI IMG/M metagenome (GOLD analysis project Ga0209542, IMG submission 184028) | Soil microbial communities from Rifle, Colorado - Rifle CSP2_plank highO2_0.1 (SPAdes) (version 2) | ecosystem: Environmental > Terrestrial > Deep subsurface > Rock core/Sediment ... | reverse complement strand
GAGCTTTAAGATATATCAAGAATCAAGAACTGCATCATGGCTTCGCATAAATGTGAAGGACGCCGTCCTCCACCGCAGTGGATTTTTTGCCACAGCAAAAAACCTTTAGGGGACGGAGGATGTCACATTAACATTGTTGTGAAATAGGAGTTTTATTGCAATAATAGTATTTTGATACAAAAACTTTAAAAAGCACTTTTTACATGAACCTATATTGAATTTTAATTTTAAAATTTCAGTGACTTAGAATGAAAAAAACAATGGCAAAGAAAGAAGATCAAGGATTTTCTACCCTGCCATTTTTAATATAAAAGGAAACAAAAAATGGCAAAGAAAGAAACATCGTTCGAGCGTATAAAACGACTGGTTAACACCCAAAAAAATATTAGAAATATAGCGACATCTGCGCATATTCATCACGGAAAGACTGCGTTGACGGATAATTTGTTAGCTGCAGCTGGAATGATGTCAGAGAAGCTCGCAGGTGATTTGGAGGGCGGAATGATGACGTGGCAGCATGCTGATGAGCAAGAGCGATTATTAACAGTAGATGCTGCAAATGTATCTATGGCTCATGAATTAGAGGGCCAAGAGTATTTGATCAATCTTATTGATACCCCCGGACATGTTGATTTTTCAGGTAATGTTACACGAGCAATGCGTGCAATTGATGGCACTATTGTTTTGGTTTGTGCTGTTGAAGGAATTATGCCTCAAACTGAAACTGTTTTGAAACAAGCATTGAGAGAAAGAGTGAAACCAATTTTATTTATCAATAAAGTAGATCGTATGATTAAAGAATTGAAGTTAACTCCTAAAAAAATGCAAGAGAGGTTTATGAAAGTTATCGAGCATTTTAATTTGCTTATTGAACAAATTGCTGAACCTCAATTCAGACAAAAATGGAAAGTTAATGTTATGGACGGAAGTGTTATATTCGGATCTGCACGAGATAATTGGGCGACGTCAGTTGCTTATATGAAGAAAAAGGGAATAGGTTTCAAAGATATTATTGAATTATATTCTAAAACTGATGAAGAGAGAAAAAAATGGGTGTGGGAGAAAGCACCGTTGTTTGAAGTTTTGTTAGACTCGGTAATTAAACATTTACCTTCACCTGTAGACGCACAAATTTATCGTATACCTAAAATTTGGCAAGGTGATGCTGATACTGAATTCGGAAAAGGATTGATGGAATGCGATGCTAAAGCTGAACCTGCATTCGTCATTACTAATACTATTATTGATTCTCGAAGCGGAAAGGAAATTTCAGCAGGACGATTATTCTCGGGAACTTTAAGACCTGGTATGGATGTATATCTTAATAATGAAAAGAAGATGCAAAAAATTCAGCAAGTTTTAGTTTACAATGGTATTAAACCCGAGCAGATGGAAGAGGTTCCTGCAGGAAATGTAATTGCATTAACTGGATTAATTTCTCAACCTGGAGAGACAGTTACTTTGAAACCTCAAGAATCGTTTGAAAATATTAAGCATATTTTTGATCCGGTTATCACAAAATCTATTTCAGTTCATAAACCCCAAGATCTTCCGAAATTAATTGATGTTTTAAAGAAAGTTGCGAAAGAAGATCCGACGCTGAAAATTGAAATTAATGAAGAGACTGGTGAGAATTTAATGTCTGGAATGGGAGAATTGCATTTGGAAATTATTGAAAATAGAATTAAAACTGAAAAAGGTGTTGATGTTAAAACTTCACAGCCTATTGTTGTTTATCGAGAGACAGTTAACAAAAAAGGACAATTAGGAGAAGGGAAGTCACCGAACAAACATAATTTATTTTTTATTGAAGTTGAACCTTTGGAAGATGCTGTTTATCAAGCTATTAAGAAAGGTGATTTGCACGACGGAAGAACTAAAAAGAAAAACGAAGAATTATGGAATAAACTTTCTGAATTAGGGATATCAAACGAAGAAGCTAGACAGTATAGAGATATCTACAAAGATTGCGTTTTCTTGGATAAGACTCGTGGAGAAGTTCATCTTGGAGAAGTTATTGAAATGGTAATGGATGGGATTGAGCAGGTTATTGATGCTGGCGTGTTAGCTAGAGAGCCAGGTGCAAAATTGAAAATCAGCTTGATTGATTTACGTTTACATGAGGATGCAATTCATCGTGGACCTGCCCAAGTATATCCTGCAGTTCGTGATTCTATTCGAGCATCTATTCTTACTGCAAATCCTGTTTTATTAGAACCTATTCAGACTTTACTTTTAGAGGGCCCTATTGATCACATGGGTAATTTAACAAAATTAATGCAGTCTAAACGAGGACAAATCATGGACATCCAACAAAGTTCTGGTTTCGTTGTCATTAAAGTTAAATTGCCTGTTGCAGAAATGATTGGCCTTGCATCAGATATTAGAAGCACGACAGAAGGACGAGGATCTTTTAGTATGATTGATCAGAGCTTTGAGCAAGTGCCACGACAATTACAAGCTAGTGTTGTTAAATCTATTAGAGATAGAAAAGGCATGGCAGAGAATGAATAATTTGCACGTATTGATTGAGGATTTTAATCGATAATGTATTGAGGCTGAAAAAGTTTTTGGAACTTTTTCAGAAAAGGAAGGGGACAGTGCTTTGTTGGGATATTGTGTCGGTTATGTTAACCATTTACTGCTTTTGCGAGAGTTGAATAATCCGTCTACTTTTTACACACCGCGCGGATTATTTCATGAAATGCAGAAAGCACTTCATGAAATAAAATAATTATTCAATGTAATGTAGAAGCAATTCTTTTCTTCGTGGATCTTTTTTTAAATCATCAATTGTTTTTGTTCTCAATAACCAATATGCTCTGATGTCGGCACAATTCACTATTTTAATCTTTCTGTCAAGATCTTTTCCGTCGTGAACGGTAATATTTGTTTTGTCGATGTGACAGATATCACTGATTACCTCTTGCGCAAAACTTTTGTCCCATTCATCCCAAACACCATCGACATAATACTCCAAGAAATGTTTTATTGGTTTTCCTTTAATCAGGCTTCCGAGGACAATGCCCAGCTTTTGGTTATCGGGAATGACTATCCTGTCTGATTCTGAAAATAATAGATAAGAATAATCATGCCGATCTTTTTCAATACAATCTATTTTGTGGCGAGGCTTTGGAAACAGCGTCGAATTTTTTTTTGCTTCTTCGGGATTCTCAGCGTTTAAAGCAACGCAAATTTCCGGCAGGTGAGCATATTTTATTTTGTCAAACCCATGATTTGATTCATCAAAACCAACATAGCGCCACATTGTCTATTATATTTGATGACGCTTGTTTATATTTTTTTGTGCATTGTCTTTTATCTGCACCTAATTTTTTATCATTAAAACTCTCTGGCTGATGTTTTCTCTAAAAATAATCCTATGGCAATTTATTGTTACTTTTAAGTTATTACAAAACGTAAAGTTTATATAGGATTATTTCATATTAGCTGGATGATACATGTTCATGAAGATTATGCAGATGAGAAGATGGAAAGCGCGTATGCGTATGGGGGAATGGATAAAGTGATGGAAGCATTTAATATGGCAGGTTTTCCGGATTTAATTGATTTAGAAGATGAGGCATATATTCGAATACATGCACCTCTAACAAATCCCACGATAAAAAACGGAAATATTGTCAAAAATGTTATTCTTTCAATTCCTGATTCTCACGGGCCACGGTCTTATTTATCTAATAATTTTGATGACCATATATTTGCTCATAAGTTTCATAAGAGAAATCCTCCTTACTATGTAACAGAAAAACAGGCTGACAAATGTTTCGAAGATGCCGTTGAAATTACTTCTGACTCTTTGGTTATGAAAACTAATTCTTTAGATGCATATCCCGCTGCTCGTTCTGCTTTTGGCTTTCAGACATCTTCATATGGAAATTATTTATTTGATTTGGGAATTTTCGAGTTACTTATACTTGTTTCTCCAAAGAATGAAAGACAACCGTACATTAATCCTATTTGGTTTGCTGATGTTCCTCATAGCAAGTCTGCAATTGATGGTGAATGGTTTCGAGGCCATTTGAATTTTAGAATTCGAGGAGTGAAGAAATGAAGCCTCTATTACTTGAAGAAATAACCTCAGGAGATTTACGATCTGCACTTGTAATTGGAAATTTTGATGAAGGATTAAAACTTCTTCAAAAAAACAATTATTCTTTAATTTCTTTGAAAGAAAATGCAATGCTTAGAATACAAGAAGGACCTTATGCAGACATTTCTCTCTATGGTAATTGGGTAAAAGAAGGTGTTGTCTATGTTCCAAAGAAAGGAAAATTCTTAACTAATAATGATCCTATTAACGATCATGTTGAAGATGCACTAGATGCACATTTGCAAGGAAATGACTTTTACTTAACTAATGAGCAGGTGGAAAAATATATTAATGTTGATGCCGTTGAATTAAATAATAAATCAATTCCCACCAATAGATTTAATGAAAATGAAATTACAAATTATGCATTTGGAGAACAGGCTGAAGCATATGGAAATTTCTTGAAAGAAAATGGCATCGATGAAATGCATATTTGGTTAGCAGATTTACAAGAGAAACCTTTTGCACGAAAGCTGTGGTTTTGGACTCTCATTGGCTGGTCTGCTTTGATTGGCACAAACAGGTTCTGGGAATTTGGCGACCGCTGTGTGCGCGGGGTACGTAAAAATCTTCAGGAGAGTATAAGATGAAAAAAAATCAATTAATTCAAGATATAACCTCAGGAGATTTGCTTTCAGCATACGTCGTTGCACCATTTGATGAAGGATTAGAAGTTCTTCAAAAAAATAATTATTCTTTAATCTCTTTGGAAGAAAATGCAATGCTTAGAATACAAGAAGGACCTCAAGCGTATATTTCCCAAAACGGAAACTGGGTTTCAGAAGATGTCCCCTATATTCCTTATAAAGGAATTTACTTATCAAAAGCAGGCATTCTTAATCGCAATGCAAAAAAAGCAACCCAATCTCATAGAGATGGAACTGATTTTTATCTAACTGATGATCAGGTTGAAGAATATCGTTCTGATTGTGTTTTATTGTCAACTTCATCAAGAAATTTTTCAATTCCAACGAATAGATTTAATGAATATGAAATTACAAATTATGCATTTGGAGAACAGGCTGAAGCATATGGAAATTTCTTGAAAGAAAATGGCATCAAAGAAATGCCGATTTGGTTAACTAATATGCAGGATAAGCCTTTTGCAAAAAAGCTCAGGTTCAGTAGTCTTGGTTTTAGGTCTGGTCTGAATGGCGGCAGCGGGGATCTCTGCATTTACCTCAACAGGGCGCGCGGGGTACGTAAAAATATTCAGGAGAGCAAATAAGATGAAAAACATACGATTAATCCCCCGAGAAGAACGAGAAAAATATCCTAAAATTAGATTTATCTTTCCCGAAGAGCAATCTAGATTTGAAGGATCAATAAAACAATTTTCTGGAAAAGCTTATGATTCTTTAAATATCCCTAAAGATGGTTCTCTTAATGGTTCAAACGTCTGGAAAGTTCTCTGGTTAAATCAAACAGGAATAAGAACAGCAACAGTTCCTGAAATATATTCAGCAATAGACAATGGCATGAATCTACGAGGAAAGTATGAAGACGGCAGAGAAGTTATTTTGAGAAGCAATGGAGATTCATGTTCAAAAAATGATTATCTTGCCCAGCAATTAGCCAGCGATTTACATCTAACAACGTTTGATAATCCGTATATAGTTAAAGGATTAAAAATAAAACCGGATGAAAAATCTTTTTATGGTTTATCTTTTCTCGTTGATACTGCAGAGGTAATAGAGGCCAAGGACTTTCATTATAAAAATAATAGGAAAAAATTCACTAGAATTAATGAGGATTATTCCATTGAATTTAATGATGAAGGAACGAGAACGCTGTATACAAGAAAAGATAGGTTGTCGAGGCTTTGTGTGGGCGGTGATTGTGGCTTGGACTCGGGTGGTGTTCGTCTTGCGCTCTCGAATGTTCATGGCAGGGTGGTCGTCGTTAGTGAAGCACGAAGGCGCACGCCGAAAAATATCGGAGGCACACAATGAAAAAAAATTTATTTTTATTTTCTGTAATTTTTTTGATTACTTTAATTAGTTTGGTATCTGCAGGATTATGCAGAAGTGATTCGGGATACTATGTAGATTGTTACGACAGTTATGATTCTTATGATAGTTATAGTTATTCAGGCCATGCTTACAATGATGTCCGATATGCGTATTATTTACAACAATATCCGGCAGTAGAGCGAGCACCAAAACCTATTTTCAAAGGCAGTTATGGAAATTATAGATATCAACAATATTTGTACGGGCACAATCCTTATGCTTATTCTTTGTCAGGATTTTATGCATATCCTCGCTATGGAGGATTTTATGGCTATGGTTATGGGCCTGCATTTGGTTATGGGTATTTTTGGTAAGGTTCATTATTGGTAATTACAATTAATTTAATTCAAAATAAGTAGTAAACTAATTTTAAATACTGCATTTGTTTTTTCATAACATGTTTTCGAAAAAAATCGTTTCTGTTTTTGGGATCTTCTTGATCTTACTTGTACTTAATACAGGATTTATTTCTGCTGCGAAATGTAAGGGTTACGATGGTTATTGGAGAACATGCGAAAAAACTTATTCAAAATATAATAACCCTTTTACTAAATGGAATTTTTGGGAGAAAAAACAGGTAGTTGAGAAAGAACACTCTTATGCTGTGAATAAAATTTCGCATTTTAATCCGGGTTATTACAAATTCAATTATAATTTAGAATACAGTAATGAGTATGATACCGGAGTATATGGTTATGACAAATTTACTTACTATGATAATGGATATGAACATACATATAAAAAAGGATATTATGGTAAAAATCAAGGCTATGTCCATTATAATTATGAGGAACAGTCTGGATACCATGGAAACAATAAATATTCTGAGGCTTATTCAGAGCAGTACCAAAAAGATGTTTCCTACGAACAGGAACATTCGATAAAGACGAGATATTAGTGCACCTCTCCCTTCCCGGATATTTTTTATGTCCATAAATCTAAAATCACATTCTTTAGAATGTGGTTGTAGCATTAGGGTTTTAGATTTTGGATCACAAGAAAATGCGTTGCATTTTCTGTGCAGAAAATTCCGCATTAAGAAAGAATTTTCTTGCATCCAGAAAACCCTGTGTGTACCACACACTAAAGTGTGTGGTTTGTTGGGGTTTTCTGGATTTTTAATTTATTTCTTTTACAATTTCTGGCAATGCAATTATTCCATCTTCTTTTGTAAAATGGCCTTTATTCTTTTCTAGAATTATTTTAGCGCTCAAATTATTTTTGAATATTTGCGCATTTTCATTTATGAAATTATAGGGATCATCCGTTGATAAAAACACCGTAAGCTTGCTTATTTTTTGTTTGATGGCATTAAAATTGAACGGAGTTTTTAACCAAGGGTTAGCAATTTTTTTGACTTCTTCATTTTCTAAATTATCTAATTTAAACCATCCTGCAACAAATATTACTATTCCAATTTTATCATTATACTTTTCTTTTTCTACATATCTCATAATTGCCTGGCATCCAATACTATGGCCAATAAAATAAGTTTCAGCATCTAAATTTCTTACTTCATTTTTTATTTTTGAAACCCATTTTTCTATTTCAGGTTTGGTAGCATTTGGCATTTGTGGAATAAAAACCTGGAATCCTTTTTTTTCTAATTCCTGTTTTAACCATGGATACCAGTCGCTTTCTGGATTTCCATCCCATCGATGAATGATAAAAACTCTTTTCATATGAGATACAATATAATTTGATTTAAAAACTTACTGAAACTAATTTAGATCTACTTTAAGAATTTTGCTTAACTCTGCAAATAGTCGCGATTCAAAAATTGCAGATTTCTCATCTTCTTGTTTTTCTAAATTTAACGATTCCATTAAAGGAATAATTAATTCATTATATTGTGAAGGATTTTCTTTTTCATATCGCTTAATAAGTAGATCTTCAATTTTGTCTTTTTCTTTTTTTTGAAGTTCCATTGATAAAAACTGGTGTTCCATTTCTAATTGCGAAGTATTTTTCAAAAATGAATATGATTGCGAATTAGTTATATAATTTTCTATGTCTTTAAAATTTATATCTGATGTTTTTCCTTGTTTGATATTTCCAAACACTTTAAGCAAAACAATTTTATTTTTGATTTCAACTCTTTTTATTTCAGATAATATTTTTTGAGCTCCGGTTAATGCATTTTCTATCTCAACTTCTATTAGTACTGGGTCAATAATCTTCAAATCTATTTTTCTTGGCCGGGTGAAGCCATTTACTTCGACGATGTAAAAGCAGCCGTATTTTAGATCTTCAATTTCTTTAAAATTATTTGGATAGGTTGGACCTCCGTAAATAACTGGTTTATTCTCATAGCTATACTCATAATCTATATGCACATGACCGAGCGCATAATAATCTGCCTTAGGCAATTCTTTTAGCGAAACCGAATCAATAGGTAAACCTTGAGCGACTTCGGTTAAGGTTGTATGCAACATGAGTATTCTAAAATCTTTTTCATAAGGTTCATTAATTTTTATTTTCTTAATTGAATGAACTTCTAAACTAGATTTTTTTCCGGGATAGCCATATATGCAAAAAGTTTTTATTTTGGAAGGTAAGAGTACCACTTCGTTTTCATTTTCTTGATATTTGCATATTTCAATAAAACCTGCTTTTTCTAAAACATCGAGAAAAGTTTTTCCAGAAATTGAATAGTCATGACTACCTGCAATTAGAATAGATTTTATACCTGCGTCTTTTAATTTTTTGAATTCTCCGAAAGTATCTTTTAGGATTTCTATCGGTGGGAATGCAGAATCGAATAAATCTCCTGCAAATAGACAAAACTCCACTTTTTCTTCAATGCATATATCAATCGCTTTTTTGAAAGATTGCATATTTAAGTCTTGCATTTCTGGCTGCCTCCAGCCTCCCAAATGTGAATCAGCTATATGCGCAAATTTTATCATCTTTTTGAAACTATCTATTTCGAAAGAGAAATTTTAGTATATAAAAATAATGGCGATAATAGAGATGAGAAATATAAATTTTTAAATATAATCTTCATTAATTATTTCAATGATAAGTTTGTTTAAAGAAAAAAGATTAACAAAAATGTTTGATGAAGAAAGGGTTAAACTTGGCCAAATTGTTAGAAAAGATGGGTTGTGTGATTCAATTTATGGAGAGTACTCAATTGTTATCCATAATCCAAGATTCTCATTTGTAATTGGGATAGACGGGGGATTCTATTAATTTTAAGGAAGATTTTGATGGAGTAATGTATGTTCCTTCGCATATTGAAAGTGATCATTATTCAAGTTTTTCACGGTATTCTATAACAGGTCGTGCGTCTAGTACTATTTTATAATTTACTAAGGAGAAATGTTTAGATGGTCTTCAAGGATTTCCTCGAGAATTTGTGCAGGCTATGAGTAACATATCAAAATCAGAATATGATTTTGAAAATCCGCCGAAGCGAGTATTCTATGGTATATATAAATCAGATAAAAGTATTGGTTATACCTATAATGGAGAATTTAGCAAAAATCTTTTTTTGGCTAAATATAATAAAATACAAGAAGAAGGTATTTTTTCAGCTACTTATTTTCCAAGGTAATTTCGTATACAAACAGTTCCTCAAAAAAAAGTTTTTGCTTATCAAGAAGTTTTAAATTGTACCCTAATTTTTTTGCATGTTTTTTTATTACTGTTGGTTTGCTTAGGGAAGAAGAGAGAAGAATTATTTTTCCTTTTTTGGAAAGATGTTTTTTTGCTTCTGTTAAAAATTTAAGGATAATTTCATATCCTTTTTTTCCTGCAGTTGTTTGTAACTTGCTTTCTTCCGGTTCTCTTTTATCTTCTGGAAGATATGGAGGATTGAAAATAATGAAATCAAATTTCTTATTGTGCAATTGTTTATGAGAAAATAGATTTGATTGTAATGCTGATATTTTATTTTTTTTAAGGTGAGTAATAGCTTCATGGTTTATATCCACAGCAAGAATATTTTTGTATCCTAATTTTTTTATAGTTGCTGCTTGAATTCCTGATCCTGAACCCATATCGCAAATTTTAAGTCTATTCGTTTTTTTTAACAATTGTCGCTGAGAAAATATTTTATTTAAAACTTTTATCAGTAAAAATGAATCCTCGCGTGGCTCGTAAATCGACATTTTATCCACTTAATACTGCAAGAATTTGGTCTTTAAACACAACTGTAGCTGTTAAAACTCCGATCAGTAATAATAATATTATAAACAAAATTATTTCTATCCAATATGACTTTTTTTTTGGCTTTTCTTTTGGAACCTGATTTATTTGTTGCTGTTGAATTGCCTGCTGAGGCCATGTTTGTTGAGGAGTTTGTTGAATATTTTGCTGAGTTTGTTGAAAAGTTTGTGGTATTTGATTTATACTTTGTTGAGATATTTGTTGTTGATTGGTTTGGGAAACTTGAAGCAATTGTGGAAGTTGCTGATAGTTTTTTTGTAATGGTATTGGGTTTTGATTTTGTAAGGGTTTTGTAAATGTTGGAGGAATTTTTTGAGGAAGAAATTGTTCTTCTTTTTTCGGTTCTAAAATTCTTGATACTCCACCTGCAACAAAATGAGAAGCTTCTTCAACTTCTTGGGGATTATATCCAGAATTTATCATTACTCTAACCGCATCTTCTAAAGGCTCGCCTTTATTTACGGCATTTCTTAATGCTGTAACAATATCTTCATTCACCATTTTATTTTATAACATTTTGATAATTTAAATATCTACGTATCTGTGATTTCTAACAAGATGCAAAAATTTTTTTTTGTAGCCAAGTTCTTCGGCGAGGTTTATCATGGGCTGAGTTTTATCCGGTCCTCCGTGAGCAGGAATTATGTGTTCTGGATTTATCATGTTAACAAAATCCCTTAAATCTTCTCGACCTGCATGACCAGAAACATGAATATTATTAAAAATTCTTACTCTTCTTTTTTTCAATTTGGAATCTAATTTTTCTCGATTATCAATATTTTTTTTTGTTGGTATAACTGAAGATGAAAAAATTACATGATCTTGGTCTTGAAATTGAAAAGGGAGTTTGTTTTTTGTAAGTCTATCTAAAATACTTCCAGGTTCTCCTTGGTGACCGGTACAAACTATTAGGTATTCATGCCTACTGCTATTAATTTTTTTCAGCCTTTTCTCAAGATGTTTCCTATAACTTACTAATTCTATTTCATTAATGAATGGACACATATTTATTCGTGTGGCTGAAGCGACATATTTATTCAGGCTTCTTCCTAAGAAAACTATTTTTCTGTTTAATTTAGTTCCAAATTCTACAATGGATTTTAATCGAGCTATATGAGATGAGAATGTTGTGACAAGCATACCTCTTCCTTGATTTTGCGTTGATAACATAACTTCTTCTAATAATGCGCGAGCAACTTTTTCGCTTGCAGTTTTACGTTCATCACCGGAGTACAAAGAATCTACAATTAAGACCTTTACGCCTTCTTTTGCAATTTCTTTAATTTTTTCGTAATTTGGCTTTAATCCTAAAACTGGATTATCGTCTAACTTGAAATCATTCGAATATAAAACAATTCCTTCTGGAGTATATAATGCGATTAATGAAGTTTGAATTGTTGAATGAGTTATGTTTATGAATTCTACTTTGTAACTACGATTTTTCCCTTTAATATAATAAGTTGAGTTTGGATGAACGGGGATTAATCTGTTCTTCAAATTTATTTTTTCGTCATCTAAGAGAGTTCTTAATACCTCTATTGTAAATGGAGTAGCAATAATGTCGGCATTATATCTGTATGCAAGGAATGGTAAGGCACCTATATGATCTAAATGTGCGTGAGAAGGGATTATAGCACAAATTTTATTCCTGATTCCTAATCGATCTAAAATTAAATCGTCTGGAATAGCTCCAATAGATCTTAATTTTTTTTCGGTATATACTTTTTCAGCTTCTTCGAGCTCAACGATCGGAGGCAAATAAAGACCACAATCAAAAATTACGGCATCTTCACCCATATCCACTACAGTCATATTTCTGCCTACTTCATCAAATCCGCCAACTGGAACTATTCTCATTGATATCTTTTTTATTATATTACCAATTTTTATTTTAAATATGTTTGTATTAAAAAAACAAAATAATTTGGTTGTTAAAATGTATTTTCCTTACTTTTATATATAAAACTTGTGTTACTATTATACAATTATTATTCTATTAACGGCAGGTATATTTTTTTATGAATTTTTTCACTTTTCATAATTCTATAGTTTTCGATAGGAAAGTTTTCTCTAATTTCTTTTATAATTGTTAAATCACTATCGCTTTCAATTGTAACTGCTACTTGATATTCTCCAATTATTTTAATACACTTGACAATATGTTTGTTATTTTTAGCATAATCCATGAATTTATCTATTTCTTTTATGCCTTCACCCGGGAATTTAAGCAATATTACCTCCCGATTTATTCCCAATTTCCCATTATTGAGAATTGAAGTATATCCTTTAATAATGTTTTTTCTTTCCATTTCTTTTTTTATTTTAATCACAGTTTTAATTGGAATATTTGTCGATTCAGCAATGTCAATTAATTTTCTTTCAGGATTTTTAATTAATTCTTTCAAAATTATAAGTTCTTGATTTGACACTTCAATTTTTTCATTGTCGCTGAAAAGTATTTTATCGCTCATTTCAAAATTTCTGACTAAATAATTTTTGTTATACTCATGGACTACAATTATTGGATAGACAAATACGATTCTCATTTTATTTGAAAATTTTTCTATTAGATCAAGATTTATCTTATTAAATGCAGATAAATTTGGGACGACATATTCCACAATAAAATCTATTCCTTCTTTGAATTCTTCGATTCCGGTAACAAAACTGATCGTTTTTAGTTCATCAAGGATATCCTTTTTTGTATTTTGGTCTGTTTTGAGAAGTATGGCTCCAGTTAAAATATTGATATACCCGAATTTAACTGCATCTATTATTGTCGTCGGAGATTCGATCATTTTTTTCTTTTTCAAAGTGC
>Ga0209542_10014946_pt1 | contig 13116 bp, 8 predicted proteins | sample RifCSPhighO2_01_FD_184028 | JGI IMG/M metagenome (GOLD analysis project Ga0209542, IMG submission 184028) | Soil microbial communities from Rifle, Colorado - Rifle CSP2_plank highO2_0.1 (SPAdes) (version 2) | ecosystem: Environmental > Terrestrial > Deep subsurface > Rock core/Sediment ... | reverse complement strand
GACATCAACACAAAGCAAGAGGCAGTACTTACTCTCGTTAACTCGTATTTGTTTTTCAAAATTTCCCCACGGGCCCAGGGGTTGGATATTCTTTGTAATTTGTAATTTGAGATTTGGAAATTGTTTGGAACTTGTAATTTGGAAATTGGAAATTACCGTTAGCGTGCTATCGGTTGAACCGTCATCGACAATTGTTAGCTCAAAACTTTTATCTGTTTGAGCCAAAACCGCCTCCAAACAATGGCGGATATATTTTTCTCCATTAAGAACTGGGAAGATAATTGAGATTAGGTAATTTGTCAAATCTTTTTTAACAATACCGCATCTTGATATGGATTTCCCTTGGCACCTTCTTTAATAAAGTCAACCACATCAAACCCGTCTGTAAAATTGTTTTGGATGTACTTGTACGGATGATAAGCCGAACAAAGATTACTGCCAGCCGCGTCTTTGTATTTAACAACCAACTCGCCTCTTTGAAACTTCTCTTTTTCTGCCGAATCCAATTTGTCTAAGTAGTAATCTCCCTGAGTAGTTATCAGTAGGTAGCCACCCGGCCTGAGTACCCGTTGTAACTCTCTTAACCATAGTAACTGTTCTTTTTCTGGCAAATGAGTGAAAACCGATAAGGTATAAATAAAGTCAAAATAGTTCGCTGGGTAGGAGAGGGGTGGCGTTAGTTGGTTAATATTGAATTTTGCAAACGGTAAATTGTGACTACACCAAGTGACTAACTTTTGGTTGTAGTCTGTACCAAAGATTTCCACACCAGAAAGTTTTTTCCAGAATCTAATTACTCGACCACAACCACAGCCAAAATCCAACACTTTTTTGAAAGTTGAGAGTGATAAGCCATTCTTGTTTAGGATAGCTTCGATGGATTTAGCCCCTTCACGACCAATATTGACAAACCAATTTGAATCAGAACTGCCTGCCACTAAAACCATTAGGTGATTTGGTGGCAACAGTAACCCATCTTCCCCAATCCGTGCACCACTGGTTCTAAAAGATTTTAGATACTCATAAGTCCGGAAAGCTGGTAGCAAAATCCCCAAGTGTGCTAGTAGTTTCTTAATTTTGTGTTTGTCTATAGACATTAAGTGTTTGATTAGTTTTTATTTTCTCTTGGCTTTTGGTGTGGGGCTAAAATTAATCCACTGATAACAGCAAACAGCAAAAAGACACGTTCGTCAAATATGGCGACATCGGTTAGTAGATAAAACAAGTTCCAGACTATAAATATCAAACTGGCGCCGAAATAAACCAACAACAATGGGTCGCTCTCCCCTCGAAATCTTTGATAACAACTTTTTAATAATAACCAAAACCAGTAAAGCGCCAGCAATAAGGCCGGAACTCCCATCTCCGCGGCAATATGCAGATATAGATTATGGGCGGATGAGCCAGCCTTGACTTTAGCTAAATCCTCCCCCACTATCACGGGAAAGTTGCTGATCCCCACTCCCAGTAGTGGGTGCTTAGCGATAGATTTTATTGAGTCACGCCAAATTTCTAAACGACGGCTATTGGAAGTTTCGCCTAGATTTATAATGGAGTGGATGCGCTGGCCCAATAACCCTCCATCTAATTTGGAAACTAAAAACTGGGGTGAGGCAAAAATTGGATAAGCCACAAAAAACAGCAAGAAGAAGACTGCTAAGTAAGAAGAAATGTATTTGAAAACCGATTTTTTGTGCTGATCTACTCCCTGCTTTCTAAAAATATACAGCCAAACCATAATAGTGACAATTGAACCAATCCCTGCCGCCCACATCCCGCGGGTACCAGTAAGAATGATATCTAAAAATAAGAGCGGTATAGCTACGACTAACAATCTCCCACGGGTCTTGAACATCTCGCGCAATGACTCCTTCTGAATTACTTTGTATAGCGCCAAGGCTAATACTGCCGGCAGAGCAAAAATCAAAAACATTGGGAAGGAGTGTGAGTCAGGAAAGATTGAAAACATGCGCAAGGACAACTGCTCACCGAAATAAGCAAACCAGGTGTTGGCCTTGAGAGCGATGTCGGCCCAGGCGTTACCAAACAGATTACGTTCGACCCCATTGCCCCAAATGTCTACAAACTGGTAAATATCCATTAGGTAAGTAGAAGTTAGTTGCCAGAGGCCCAGCAGGGCTACTAGAATAGCTGGGATAACGATATTTTTTACTACTCGTTTGGTAAATTCAGCATTTTGTATAGCCAGATCGCGCACCACCACGCCAATCAAGGATAAATTAAATAGATAGATTACTCTCTTAATCGCCAGGCTGGTGCTGGGGGCAACTAAAATCGAAAGTATGGCTATGCCAAGCAGGACTAGGGTGGTGAGATAGATTGGACGCTGTTTAAAGACAAAAAAGTTTTTTATTTTTTGCCAGATAAGCTCGCTTTGACCTTGGAGCAACCAACGGAGAAATATCACTACTGCCAGCACCCGCCCAAAACTTAGTGAGTCAAAGTTGGTGGTTAATGGTAGCGCCACAAAAAACGGAATAGAGCGGATAAAAAATAAAGTGGCGTTTTCTAGGCTGGTAAACAAACAGAAGAGTAGAGCTATTCCGGCCAATGGCAAAATAAACCAGCGCGGCAAATAACTGAAAGCCACTGCCAACACTCCAACCGTGTGAATGGCAAAGATTATATTCAGGCGTAGATTTCCTTTTTTCATACAATTTCTCGCACTAGTTTCAGCCAGCGCGTGGCGTGTTTCTGCCAGGTGAATTTTTCAGTAATAGCTTTACTTTGGGCTTCGATGGCAGAACGCTTAGCTTGGTTCTCAAGCGCATCAGTTAGTGTACTGGCCACCGCTTCAATGTCGTAGGGGTCTTTCACAAAAATTGCCCCCTGCTCGCCATAGATTTCTTGGTTGAGAGGCTCATCCACCACGACTGGAATGGTGCCGTTGGCCAGGCCCTCTAGTGGTGGCAAACCAAACGCCTCGCTATCTGATAAATATATTACTAAGCGGGCGTGTTGGTACAAATTAACTAGCTCGGCTTCACTCACTCGATTGCGATGTATAATCCGCTCACTGCCCAGGCGTTGGTTGATAGTTTGACGCAGTGACTCGATAATGGCCGGCCGATATTTATCCTGGCCAACGGTAAAGAGTTTTAAATTCGGAAAACGCGGGGCAATTTTTTCAAAAGCTAGCATTGTTTCCCGTAAGTGCCGGCGCGGAAAAGCCTGGCCGACATAGAGCAGGTAGGAATCAGGTATAAGGAATAAGGTATCATTATTTATAATTCCTAATTCCGGTTTTTTGACTGCTAAGTAGTTTACGCTGATCCGTTCTGGCTTGATTTTGAATAGCTGAGCAATTTCAGTTTTGGCCGCTGTGGAGATGGTCATTAGGCGGGTGGCTTGCTTGGCCGCCCAGGTGGCAAATATGCGATAAGCCAAGCGATAGCGCCAGGGCAGGTCTTTATTGTGCATCTCACGATAAACGTCATTAGTAGTAACAACTAATGATTTACGGCCAAAAAATAGTGGCAACATATAATTCGGAAAGTACATTAGGTCTAGTTTTTGAAACCAAGATAAAATCGGTAGGTAGAGGTAGTAGTAGAGACTGAAAGAGTTTGGTAAAAACGGAATGCGTACCAGGTGTTTAATAAAAAGTGGACTATTCAAATAGTCGTAATCTGGGATACTTGATTTAAAATAGAGATGAAAACGATAAGCTCTCTGTAATTCTGGACGATTAGCTAGTTCACGCAATAACTCATTAGTAATGCGTCCTACCCCCCAGGAATCACCCTCGATTGATTCGCATTCAATGCCGATTTGATACATGAGACAAATTTACCGTATACCGTTTAACATTTTCCATTTATTTACCATTGTGCTATTTCTACATTTTCCGAAAATGAGAAAATGTTTAAATGAACAAATTGATGGTAATTGGGAAATGGTATATGTTAATTTATTCTTCCTCCCTTGTTGTTATAAAAATCCCCTACCCCATTAAGAATTGCTTCGCTCTTGGCCAGTGTAGTCGGATTGGTTAGCAAGGATAATTTTGCCCACTGCTTAAGCGCTACCCAACCAGCCCAACCAATAATTAATCCTCGGATATACCAAGGAGCATTCAGGCTGTTGAATATCAAGGCGTTTCTCATATGGTAACGCATAACTAAAGGTGAACCAAGTTGGCTAGTGGAGGCGCCCACTAGGTGTTCAATTATTGCTTCCGGGACAACTTTTAATCTAAGACCAGCCCGCTGGAGCCGTTGCGACAGGTCCGCATCCTCAAAATATAAGAAGTAAGCTTCCGAAAACCCTTCAACTTTTTCCAGAGCGGAACGTTTTATTAAAATGGCCGCGCCAATTAGATACTCTTTGTTGTTTAAATATTTTTGTGTCGGCTTAGTGGTCGAATGTTTGAGCTCGCTTTTTAGCCAACTAACCTTGCCGTAATAAACTGTTTCACCAGTAGATTCTTTGATGGCGGGCGAAACTGCACCAATGTTTGGATCAGATTCCGCAACGGCAACTAACTTATCAAGCAGATCAGGTGAAATAACAGTGTCGTTGTTTAAGATCAAGACATATTCTGCCCCCTGCTCTAGGGCGTACTTAATCCCAAGATTATTCCCTCCAGCATAGCCAAGGTTTTCTTTACTCTCGATTAGTGTGAACTTGTCCTGAGTCTGGCCGAAGGATTGACTGTTTACCCAATTTCTGGTATTATCTAAATGGTTTTTTTGTGAGTTATTGTCGACCACTATGGTATAAAGATCATGGTGGTCAAGTTCTTTAACGGAATTCAAACAGCCGATCGTTGACTCGGATCGGTTGTACTGGAGGACGACTATGAATGAGTTGGCTGGCATGTTTTTGAGGTTAAACCTGTTTTTCCAAACAGCAATCGTTCTTGTGGTGATCTTCCTGGTCTTCTTTATCGGCCTCAACTTGATTGAGGACTACCTCGAGTGGAGGGGCACAAAACTGTCTCGAATGAGTTCCGAAGACAGAAGGCTCTGGATTAGCCGGACCTGGCCTCAGGGATTGTTCCACTGGGCAGATCAGAAGATCCAGAGGGTCTGGGACAAGATCCTCTTCCTTATTTTCACGAAGTCGTATTGGTGGGGATGCTAGAAGAAACCAACTCCCCAATCTCTTTTTCGAAGCGGCGGCGAGAAAACCTCTCGACCGCCTTTTTTATTACCAAAGGGCTGTAATTTTTATAATTCTCGTTCAAACGTCGAACTCCATCGGCTAAAATCTCCGGCAACGGATCGTCAAAATACTCGCCATTTATTCCCGGCATAATATACTCCAAGGTTCCCCCACGACGCAATGCCAGCACTGGTTTACCAAAATCCATAGCTTCAATGGCAGTAAGGCCAAAATCCTCCTCCTGGGGCATTATAAACGCTCTGGCGGCTTGGTAATAGGCACTCAACTCACTGTCCGGCACAAAGCCTAGTAGTTGGATTAGGTTCGGATCAGCAATCAGTTTTTTTAGCTTTTTATATTGTGGTCCTTGGCCGATGATTACTAGGGGTAATTTTAGCTTATTAAACGCCTCAATAGCAATGGCAATATTTTTGAAGGAATAGAGCCGACTGACTATTAAAAAATAAGAATTAGGTATAAGGAATAAGGAATCATGGTCAGGATTTTTTTTCTGAATCCCTAATTCATAATTCATAATTCCTGATTCTAGTCTGTCGACCGGCGGATAAATGACCTTTGCCTCGGCTTGATAATATTTTTTAATGCGTTCACGGGCGGTTTTTGAAATCGCTATAAACTGATCCACCCGGCCAGCGGCAGAGTGATCCCACAGACGTAGGAAGTGTTGCAAAATCGCCACGCCCCAACCCGGGTGTTCTTTCCGATACTCACTCTGCCAATCCCACAACCAGCGCGTGGGGCTATAGCAGTAACAGATATGTTTGGTTTGGGGTTTGGTGATTAACCCTTTAGAAAAACCCACGGAAGAAGAGATTACTAAATCGTAAGCGCTTAAATCAAAAGACTCGATGGCGATGGGCAAGAATGGTAATAACCAACGATGGCGGCGAGTAAACTGATAGTATTTCTGTAAAAACGATGGGCGAATGTCGGCACCCGGCAAAAACTCTTTGGTGAATTTAGGATTATGAAAAAAAGTATAGATCGGCGCTTCTGGGTAAAGCTCATGCAAAACTTTGAGAGTCTTTTCCGCACCCCCAGTATTTAGTAGCCAGTCATGGACCAAACATATTTTCCATTTACCAATTTCCATTGATTTGGCCATTGTTTCATTTAGCATGGTATAAAAATGAATGAATGTTAAATGTCTAATGATGCTTATCTTTTAGTCATCACATTCTTTTTATAAACATCCAGGTTGTTCAATACTACGCCGGCGCCTTTGGCCACGCAGAGCAAAGGTTCGTCGGCAATGTGGCAAGGTACACCGGTAATACGCGTAACTAGGGTGTCGATATTTTTTAGTAACGCTCCTCCGCCGGAAATCATGATGCCTTTGTCTATAATATCGGAGCAGAGTTCGGGTGGCGTGTCTTGTAAAACATTGCGGACAGTTTGAATAATCTCACGTAACTGCTCCTGAATTGCCTCAGTCACATCGTTACTACCCAGTTCAATGGTTTTTGGATAACCGGAAGCAAGATCGCGACCGCGCACACTGATTTTTTCCTCGGTGCTTTGTTTCACGGCGCTACCGATGGCGATTTTAATTAACTCCGCGGTGCGGTCGCCAATCGCTAAACCAAACTTCTTTTTAATATAGTCAACGATCGCACTGTCAATTTTGTTGCCACCAATGCGCGCCGAGGAAGAGTTAACAATACCACCCAGACTAATTACCGCTACTTCAGTAGTGCCGCCACCGATATTTAGAATCATACTGCCGGAAGGGTTGTTGATCGGGATTTTGGCGCCGATGGCGGCCAGTACTGGCTCCTTCACTAAATAAGCGGCCTTGGCACCGGCGTTCATGGAGGCTTCGATTACCGCCCGCCGTTCGGTTGAGGTAATACCCGCCGGGACCGAGATTAAAACCTCCGGTTTAAATATACCAATCCGGCCGATTGCCTTGCGGATGAAATAGCGTAGCATCGCCTCGGTAACGCGGTAGTCGGCAATCACCCCATCCTTTAGTGGTTTGGCGACGATAATACTGTCTGGCGCTCGGCCGAGCATTTCTTTGGCCGCATTACCGACGGCGATAATTTTACTATCCAAAACTGAAATGGCGACGACCGAGGGCTCGTTAATAATGATTCCCTTTTTGGGAATAAAAACCAAAGTATTAGTAGTGCCCAAATCAATACCGATTTTCTTCACAAACATATGCTACACAGTAAAACTTAAAGTCACTTATCGCAACTTTACAAATAACCAATTTTTAGCCATAATACACCTCGATGAAGCGTAGCACGCGGCGGAAAATCCTTTATGGCAGTATCGTCTTTTTTCTCTTAGCCTGTGTCGGGGTTTTGTTTTATGCCCAAGGCTATGATTTTGATCCCAGCAATGGCCATGTCTCTAAAACTGGTGGGGTTAACTTGGTTAGCAATACTTCGGCTGAGATCTATTTAGACGGCAAGCTGGCTGGTAATACCTCACTCTTACAGCACGGTTTTAGTCAGTCCCGCCTCTTGCCTGGCAAACATCGGATTGAGTTGCGTAAAACCGACTACCAAACCTGGAGTAAGGAGTTTGTGGTTAGCGCGGGCTTTGTGTTTGATTTGGGTGAGGCATTTTTGCCACGTAGCCAGGCGGTCATCCAGACTTTATTACCGGACATTAAACCAGTTAGTTATTCCTCCAATAATAATTACTTAGTTGGTTGGGTAGGCGATGATTTAGTTTTTTATGATTTAAATCGACAACAGATATCGGTAACACTGGCCCAAAAAGAAAATATCGATTCAACGAAATTAAATATTATTTGGGCGACGGACAATCAAACCGCTGTGCTATACGATAGCAAACTAGCTTGGGCGGTAGATTTAGGCGGGCAAACTTACCAAGCCGTAAATCTTCCGCGCAGTTTTTTACGTAGCGATGCCCAACTTTTAGCTGGCCGAGTTTATGCTTTAAGTACCCAAAAAAGTACTCCCAAGAATCTAGTCTATTTCGATTTTAATAAGACTAGTAGTGGAACCTTGGCCAATGGCGTCAATTCATTCCTGGTTAACAATGGCTCAGTATTTTTCACCAGTATCGCTAGTAGCACTATTTGGCAAATTAAACCTAATCAGACTAATCCGGTACAACTCAGTGAAACCGCTCTACCAGCCAAGGCTAGTTTAATTAACATTATTATTACAGAGGAAGCCACAGTCATCTCAACTGATGTTGGCTTATTCACTTTGAACGCCGAGAAAAAATTACTGAAAATATCCGCTACCGTAGATAATCTTGTTCTTTCTTCAGATAAATCAATTTTGGCCTGGAGCGTGGACAAAGAGTTGTGGATGTTGTTATTGAAATCCAACCCCCTGCGTTCGGAGCTGGTTACCGGTAAGCCAATATTTTTATTACATAAAGGCGAACGCATTGATGACTTGTTTTGGCTTAATAATCAGTATCTATATTTAGCTAGCGTGGCTAGTCTAGACTTAGTTGAAGTAGTATCCCAAACTCAGCCAGTCACCTATCGACTAATTGATAAAAATAGTGAGATTAACTCAATTGTTTTTCCAACTAACCGCGAAAAACTTATCTGGCTGAACGAAGCTCGGCTAGAAAGCGCAGAGTTCTAATGTCCGCTCATTCCGCGAGCATGTAAATAGGTTACTACTGCCGTGGCACTACGCAGCTCAACCGGATTTAGATGCTCTCTACTCAAGTCAAATATTCTTTGAATAATATCCAGCGCTGCCAACTCACCTCCAAAATAACCATCCTTGCTGTAACGTTGAGTAAACTCTTCAATGGTGTTTAGTAAGTCCCCTCCCTTAAAAGCTGCTTCACTTTTTTCGGTCTTTCTTTCTTTAGCTATTTCTTCCACTAAAAATCTTTGAAAAGCTTGTTCTTGAGCATTATCACCATGTGCCATCATTACCAAGTCAAAACCAGCATAACGTGAAGCATTTAGTGCTCGTCTAATGATGTTTAAGTGCGATTCTTTTACTTCTTTCAGGATTATATTTAATGCTTTTTCTAATTTACCATTCTGCAATTTTTTTATTTCTTCCACGTCTAAACTAGCGACCAATCTTTCTAACGCTGTTAGTTCTCTCTCGGCCTCGTTGTTTAAGCTTACTAGCTGTTCTTTAAACGCCTGACTACGTTCTGATAAACTGGGGAAACGCACGTTAGCTAACAGTTTCTCTTCCTCATCATCTGTACCACTTGGAGTACCATCCAAAACAATTACCTGCGCCTTGTAGCTTTCCGCTGGCCAAAGTGCAAAGGATACACCATGGGAATTTTTATCGGTAAGGACGGTTTCCCCTGGACCAGGTTGTAACCCTTGGATCATTCCAGACACAAACCCACATTCACGCAATAGCGCGGTGGTGAGTTTGGCAAAATCGGCACACACCCCAGCATATTTTTTATTAGTAAAATTGTTTCTTTCTTCTGGTTTAGCAGTGCGTTTTAAATCTTTTAAGCGTTGCGTCATTACGCTAATTATTTCCGTGATATTTTTGCCAGACTTTTCTGCTTGTACCGTTCGATTATCAAAATCATAGTGAGCAATGGAACGTACAAAGCTTTCGATAGCTTCTAGTTTTTCTACCGGACTAAGGCCAACGATAGATTTCACAAAAACCTTTAATTCAGTTGGTAATTTGGCAATCGGTTGGCTTACTTCTAAACCAAAATTTTTCTCACAGCGCATTTTAAATTTTTGATATTCATCTGCGCCTATCGTCTCCGGCACTAGTGGTAAGTCCTGAATAGTTTGTGAGTAAATAACTCGCTCAATATCTTCGCCATCTTCATCTTCTTTCAGCTTAACCCGTGCTTCACCCATAGTGTTAAACTCTGGTGTAAGCGCCACTTCTATTCCACCCGCCTTTATCCCAATGACCCGTTCCGGAATAATGCTGGCATTGATACCTTTGGGTAAGATTACTGATTTCTTTCCTTTGGTTTTTTGTATTTCCGCTGTGACTTCTCGCGTTGACCCGATATGGTTAGTTGCTAATGGAAAAGGGGCTTGTTCCCAGAGATTTCTCTTGGAATCGTAGCGTCCATAAATACCAGTGGAAAGCATTTCATTCATTGGCTCACGCAAATGCAACAATTCGGTGTTGACTGATTGCTTAGGATCGCCATCACGAAATTCAGTCGTATTTTGTCTGCCATCGAATATGCCCGAGCCGTCACTGCGACTATGACCAGAACCACGATCAAAAAATGATCGTCTCTTTCGCCACTCAATCTCTCTCTGTAGGTCTGGGAATAAAGAAAAAATCAAATGATCAATGGCTTGGTTAGTGGTGTCATCTGATTTGGCTTTAATCAAATCCAGGAAAAGACTGGGCGATGCTTTAATTAATTCACTGATTGTGCCGGCCACCTTTTTAGAACGCTTTAGGTAGTTTTTTAGCTTATTCAAAGGCTCCACCTCTCTTTCCGGGTGATATTTGGCTAGATAGTCTTTGATTGGCTCAACTTCTTCTAACATTAACGCATTCAATAATTCCAGCTTTCTTTGCTCCGAATCAGTTAGTGTAAATTCTGGCGAGTAAAACAGGTAACGATGAACCTTACCATCATAATAAATTGGAATCCCCAGCTGGTCATTGTTAAGTGTTATATCTTCTGGATTTACCTGTTCTATCCCCAGGTCCACTGTCTCTCTACCCAGCAGTTTAAGTCGTAAATTTTTTACCTTACCATCGGACATTTTTGTGTATAATAAACGTCCGTTAAGAATGCCCACCGGATACAGTAAGCCACCCCCCTCAATCACCCGATCGCCAAAATGTATCGTTTCCGCCATTCTATCGGCAGAACGAACAGTATCAGTATTGGTGCTGTAAGTTAACTTGCCGTCAAAGGAGGGGAAAAGATTTAACTGCCGGTGTTTGTCTGAAACTACCTCTCCTTGCTGGTTAATGATGTTACGATACTCTCGAGTCATTGGGCCAGACCCTACTTTCACTTCCGTTGTTACCACTAAAAAAACCTCGTCACCCGCTTTGGTGATTTCTTGTACTTCCCCAGTCAAATTAATAGGCAACTCTTCTCCGTTGTTATAAATTATCTTTTCACCACTGTCTTTTTCTGCATAAAAATAATCAGTACTTTTACCGCTGGCCGTTACAAGATCGCGGTAGGGACCAAACTCTCTTTCGCCAGTAAAAAGTGATTGTTTAATTTCGTGTCCAACAAAGCCACGTGATATACGATATGAAACTACCCCATTTTTAACGGCTAGGTTGCTAAACCGGCCCTTGCTGATAGTGTTACCCTTTATTATCCTGCCGTTTTTAAAAATAACACTTTGGTACTCTGTATTTGCGTCATGCATGCCGGGTCTAACTAATTGTTTAGTTCCAATCCAATAAATATCATCCCCCTCAACCACACATTCATTCGCTGATGTTCCAAAAGAATTGTCAGAGTTAACAAATTCTCCATCTACCACAACCTGTTGCGAATTATCCTCAGGTTGACGAGACTCCAACACAGCCGTAAATAGTATTTTATCACCCTCCTTTTTTATATCCTCTATGAGTTTATACATTTTTGAACGCTTACCATTAGGATAAAGAAAAAATGCATTTCCAGCGCGATCATGAATCTTTTCCCAAACTTCGTCTCCAGCCTCTACAAATTTTCTCCACAATCTAAGTTTTTTTGTGTTAATATCTATCTCTTCCGGACAATCCTCAGCCATTTTCTCGTAATACGGATCGTCTGGGGACATTTCATAGATAGCCGGCACCTCTTTGGCTAGGCGTAGATTTTCTTTGGTAAAGCCTTTCTCTTGCTTGCCGGTCTTATCAATTACTTCATATTTTTTAATAGTTTTGTTAAAGCGCAGTTCAAAATCTTCTGGTTTATAACCACGGTTGCGTAAACTAATTTCTAGTTCGGCCTTTAGCTCTTTCTGAGCAGATTGATTTTCAATATTAAAAACTTGGCCAAGCGGTCGGAAGCGTGCTTTTTCTAGCATGACTTCCAGTGAAGTTTTTTCAACATTAATAAGCATAGCTAATATCTCTCTTGCTACCTCCTCACCAACAAGATTTGAACTAAACATAGTTGTTAGGTCTAGGACTACTTCCAGTACATCGGGGTTTTTATCGTTGGCTCGTAAGTATTCTACTATCGGAGCAGTATAGTAATGTGGCTCTAAAGCTAGCCGAGCTTGTTCAATGTTAGTTTCCCCTAATTGCTCACCCAAAGATAAACCAGTCAGTGGAGTTTCTTGTTCGACCACTTGTCGTAAACGAATAAAATTTTCGTAGTAGTGGTCTATCTCTTCAGCTAAGTCTTTGGTGGGTAAACTAAACCTACGATCGCCGATCTTAAACACCGCCGGCGTTCTTAGGCCAGACTCCCTATCTTTTAGATGGCCCTCCACAAACATTTCTAAACTCAAGAAGTCTGCCTCATCTGCGTCGTTCCTATCATCTAAAAAGGGTTTGTATTCTTTTATTTTGTTATTTAATTTTATCGCAAAATCTGGATGTTTGCTCAAAAAATCTGGAGAGTAAATACCAACCAGTCGTTCTGTCCGGCCCAAACTAAGCGCATCTGCTAATTCTAAGCCATCCTCTAGGGAGTGCTCGAATACTCTGTTAATCAAACAGTCACGCTCCATTACTGGTAGAGTTGGGCCAGTGTCTTTTAGTTTTTCAAACAAAACTTCTTTCTGTTTTTCTAAATCAAAATAGTCAACCTTTTCTGGGGTACTAGTAGTTGACAGATTTGGGGTTTCTTTTGGGTTTGGCATCTGTCTTAATTTAATCACAAAAATACCCAACCAAAAAGCACCCGAAGGTGCTTTTTGGTGAGATAAGTACACAAAAGTTTATCTTTTGGCCCATTGCGGGGCTTTGCGAGCTTTCTTGAGGCCGTACTTACGGCGCTCTTTTTCGCGCGGGTCGCGGGTGAGGTAGCCAGCCTTACGTAGTTTCTTGGAAAAGTTTCCATCAAATAAAGTTAGGGCACGAGACAAAC
>Ga0209542_10014945_pt1 | contig 13119 bp, 12 predicted proteins | sample RifCSPhighO2_01_FD_184028 | JGI IMG/M metagenome (GOLD analysis project Ga0209542, IMG submission 184028) | Soil microbial communities from Rifle, Colorado - Rifle CSP2_plank highO2_0.1 (SPAdes) (version 2) | ecosystem: Environmental > Terrestrial > Deep subsurface > Rock core/Sediment ... | reverse complement strand
TTTATGAATTTGGCAACCAAAAGACTGGAGTATTTTGTATCTGGCTCTACAAGTGTTTTATGTTTTACTGGTCTGCGCATGGGTTATATTTTAATATTTAAATATTTAAACCTAGAAATAAATTTGCTAAGCAAATCTATTTCGCCTTCTTGGCTCCGTATTTTGATCTGCTCTGCTTACGACCCTCAGCTCCGGAAAAATCCAAAACACCTCTTACGATGTGATATCGGACACCCGGCAAATCTTTTACTCTTCCACCCCTTAAAACAACTACAGAGTGTTCCTGAAGGTTATGGCCAATTCCCGGTATATAGGCGGTAACTTCCATTCCATTGCTCAATCTTACTCTGGCTATTTTTCTCAAGGCAGAGTTAGGCTTCTTTGGTGTAGTTGTTCTGACCGATAAACAAACTCCCCTCTTAAACGGGGCAGGATAATAAATTGGCCTGTTCTTTAATGAGTTAAATCCATAAATCAAAGCAGGCGACTTTGTCTTCGCTCGGGCTATTCTTCTTGGACTTTTTAGTAATTGTCTAAACGTCGGCATGTCTGTATAAAAATAAGACCCTTAGGTCTTAAAGAGTATATCAAATAATTAAGGCGGGTGTCAATTATTACAGACTGATGCCCGTTATGAGTTCATATGCAAACGATACTAGTGGGAATATTAAAGGAAAAATAAATATTATAAACACAAACAATAGGGGTAAGCTATATCTATATAGAAAAACCTTTATACCACTAAATCTGGCCGGCAGAAACGTCATCAACAACCAATGCCCGTCCAGGGGTGGTATTGGAAAAAGATTGAAAACGGCAAGGGCAAGGTTTAAAAAAATTATAAACGAAAATAATTCCGGTATAAGAGAAGATGTGAATATATCCGGCATTAAACGCAAACTCAATCCAAACACCAAGGCAAGGGCAATATTTGAAGCGGGACCGGCAAGGGCGACCTTGGCGGGACCGTATTTCTTGTCGCTCAAATTTTGCGGGTTATATGGGACAGGTTTTGCGTAACCAATTATAAACGGTGCCCGTGCGATAAATAATAACAACGGCAAAAGAACGGAACCGAACATGTCCAAGTGTTTTAGTGGATTCAGTGTCAGGCGACCCATGTTTTTGGCAGTAGGATCTCCAAGAGAATCGGCCATTAAACCGTGACTAACCTCGTGGATAACCACGGAGTAAATGAGAACCACTAGTTGAAATAGGGCCAGTAAAAGTTCATCCATACTTGAAATCCTATCAATTATACTGTAATATGTAAATCACTTAATCATATGGCTACTAAATGTCCGCAATGCGGGAAAAAACCAATAATGTCCACCACGCGAATTTTACTTCGCGGTCATTATAATCCAACTGCCAAGTCAAAGAGATACCCCAACCTCCAATGGGCAAAAATTGCCGGAAAAAGAATCAAAATTTGCACTGATTGCATAAAGACACTTAATAAAACAAAATAAAGTGCTCAAAGAAACGCCTCAAATTCCAGGCACAACAAACCATGATTGGCTCTCTGAAGCTGAAGAAAAGGCTTTTGGATTACTAAAAACTAAATATGAAAAAGCGGCCATCGACATGGCCAAGTTTGAGAAAGTTGCTGGTATGGCCCAGAGAGAATAAAAAGAGATAAAGAAAGGGTGGAAAGAAAAAAAAGAGAAATTGAGAAACTCGGTACCGGACCAACCAAAAAGGCCCAGCTTTTAGAAGCTCTCCTTATCGAACAAATAGAATTAAGCGAATGGTTTGGCGGAAATACGTTTACAATTATACCAGCTGAATTTGACGATCTATTTCATGGTGTAGATCTTGCGTTAGAAATAGAGGACGAAGAAAGTGTAAAACACTTGGCTCTCGGGGTTGATGTTACCTCCTCGCCGGTATCCATCAGAAAAAAACTTAAAATAATAAAAGACCACGTAGCCAACGGGACTTTGACGGCTATGGAATACTTCCACTCCGACGACCATAACCCAGACTTTTATGGAACGATGAGCAATATCCCCCAAGTGGTTATCGGAACTGATGGTAAAATGATAAAAGAGTTAGGGGAATTGTGGATGTCAGCTTATGGACTGGCAAAATTGCGAAGAAACTCAAAACAACCACCACTATCTCCAGAGTCCGAAGAAAATCAAAAAAATTCCGCCAAAGAAGCCAAACAAAATCTTGCTAATCACAGGGTTCAGATACTCATGCTAGAAGAAATTAAAATGCAATTAACTGTTTTCTATAAATTTGCAAAAGAAAAAGGCCAAAACGAAGTAGCAAATAAATTATCCTCCACCTTAAATCTTGTAGATTCAATCCTCTCCTCAAAAGAAACACCTTCAAGGGAAGATGTTTTTAAAAATCAAGAAGATTTTGTTTTTCAATCATTGACCGAAACTCTTAACGACTTTGATAATTTGTAATTAACCAATAAGGACAGAACAAGATAATTATAATCTCGCTGTAGTGTAGCGGTAGCACGAGTCGATGGGGTCGATTTAGCTGGGGTTCGAGCCCCCACAGCGAGACAAATATACACTATTTTTAGGTCATTGTTTTTGTTATAATTATGGAATAAATATGGCCCATCTAAGCGTCTCTTGCGATAACTGTAGCAAGAAATTCCTTCGCAAAAAGAGTCAATTTAATGAATCTGTTAAGTTTGGCTGGAAACAATATTGCTCCCCAAAGTGTCAATTCACTGCTCGCCTAAGCGGAGAATATAAAATATGCCAAACTTGTAATAAGAAAGTTTGGCGAATTCCTAAAGAAGTAAAAAACAATCTGACCGGCAGGTTCTTTTGTAATACCTCATGTTCAGCCAAATTCAATAATCACTTAAGAATAAGGTATAAAGAACCTTTAAAAACTTGTATAGCTAAAAATTGCAATAATCTAGTAAAACAGAGAGTGTGTCTTTATTGCTCAAGAAAGTGTGGAGCCACAGCAAGAAAAAGAACCACAGTAAGTCTCAAAAGAGAGGTTTTATCTAAAATAAGGAAATTCCACAAGCTTAATGAGAGAATACCAGTTAAGAAAGAAATGTATGATGCTTACAGAAAAGCTCGGGATGTATTTGGCACATGGAATAAGGCTATTGAGGCCGCTGGTTTTAAAGCAAATCCTGTTTTATTCGCAGATAGATGTCTAGCAAGCGATGGTCATTGGTGCGACTCATTTGCTGAAAAAATAATAGACGAGTGGTTTCATTCAAAGGGAATTGTTCACAAACGAAGTGTGCAATATCCACATAAATTCAAAAAGATGACTTGTGATTTCGTTGTCGGCAAATATTTTATTGAATTTTTTGGTCTTGAGGGAGAAGTAAAAAGATATACAAAACATGTAAATATAAAGAGGAGATTATCTAAAAAATATAATCTTAATTTAGTTGAAATTAAACCAATCGACCTCTTCCCTAAAAATAAACTAGACCGGATATTAAATTTCTTAATATAAGTTCCTCCCGACAAAACAAAATGAGTGGAAAAAGCTTCTTCTTGCGAATTAAATTTATCGTATTAAATTAGTTACGGTAAAATTTAGAGCATTGCTAGTGCCATTAGTGTTGGCGACTGAAACATTGTAAGAACCAGGTGGAGTTATGACCGTAGCAATCATACATGCTGGTTTAGAAAAATAACAGGCTGGAGTTAAGCTAGATGGAACTTGAAATGTAAGTGATGTGCCATCATAAGAATAGATATCTTTGATTATACCATTACCAAAATTAACAGTATTGCTGTAAAGTCCAGAAACTGGATCGCAGACATTAGGATAACAATTTGGCCATTTGATAAATCCTGAACCGTAGATAGTTACTATGGTGCCAACTGGACCAGAGGTTGGAGAAAGTGAAGAAATTTTAACACAGCCAACAGGTCCGCCTAAACATCCCGATAATGAATTTACTGTAACCAAAGCATTTGCTGTCTGTACAACCCCCGAAGAATTTGTGTAGGTTGCAGTAATTGTTGCAGTTCCTTCCGAAACACCTGTCACTACTACAGTCAAGTAGTCTAATCTTTTCGCAAAACAAACCGCGCCTGGAGGACAGGTGTCTTTGTATTCTACAGTAGCTACTTTGAGATTACTTGAAGTCCAAGTTGCTTGAACTGGAAGAGGACCAACAAAACACACGACACCAAAAGGACAATTGTCAAGTAAAGCCTGGAAGGTAGTTGCTTCTCCAACTTTGATTGTAGCGTTGGATGGACTAACAGAAAAACTGTTAGGCTGTTTTTCTTCACTTACAATCTTGAAATAACTATCGCTCGAGTCGCAGATATTTTTGCCAGTTTGGCAAATTTGAATCGTGTATGAACCATCAAGAGCTGTGTCACCATTTCCATATACGTCTAAAACCTTACCTACTGACCAGTTATACGAATAACCAGAGATACTTTTGGCAATTGTGTAAGACCTTTGTAGGTACCTCGGACAGATATTCCAGGTACATGGCGGACCGTATTGGTCTAGTGTGATATTATAAGTAGGATAAGCACACACTGATCCAACTTGGCAATTAGTAGTGCCACTGTCCTGCCATCTGATCGTTTGCGTTGTACCTTTTGTCCATGTTTCTCCACCATTAGGCAAAAGTAGGGTAACAGAACCGGAAGTAACGCCTCCCACATTCACACTCAAACTTGTCTTTGCGCTTTGTCCGCTATCATTTGTGACAGTAAATATCGGAGTATATGTTCCTGATTGTGAGTAATCATGAGTAAAGGTTGTTGATTGCTGCACCAAAACGCCCCTCGATGAATTTGACGTTCCATATGCGTAAACTTCGTCCCCCCAGACAACAGAATATGAAAGATTTCCACCATTTCTATTGTAAGCAGTCACTGTCCATGTTCCTTGCTGATTAATATTTAGTGTTTGTGGCCCAGAGACTCCAGAAATAACTACTGACGGGGTTGGTGTAGGATAGATTACCAAGCACTGCCCCACCGTATCGCCCTGAGCCAAATGAGCCTTAACCGCTGAAGCGTCAATAGTAATGGTATTTTCTTCCAAAATATTGCCGGATGGGCGGTGGCAGATAATAACCTTGCCTATATTTTTGATTTCAGAACTAACATCCACCTTTTTTGTCGTTGTTGCTTGGCTCCCCTCTTCCTTTCTTTGATAGTTGGGAACATCTTTAACAGTATTCAACTCATTGCCTTTCGGATACCAATTAAACTCTGCACTATTAATACAAAATACCTTTTTGAAGAAATCGGGGTCATCCTTAACTGCCTGGTCCCCAGTGGTATTGACCCAATGGAGCTTGCCAGTGTCTTCACCACTAGTATCAACGCCATAAACTTTCTGGTCCCCATTCTCACAGTCACGGAATAAACCAGAAGTCGGAAAAGCATCCACCACTTCTTTGGTTACCAGTTTTACGTTGAAGAACCCTCCCAAGTGGCCATAAAATTTGAAAATCTCGGGGTTAAGAAATAATCTCTTGTAACCCTGATTATTAATGATATATACATCTGGGTCGTCTGAAAATATGGCGCTGATCAAATCACCTTCCTTGAGACCGAAGTCCGATGGTTTTTGAGCAAAAGAAGACCTTGCACCAAATAACACAATGGCTATAAAGACGAAAATTAGATATTTTTTCATAGGTAAAGTATACTGGATACCAACAAAAAACACCATCCTGGTGTTTTTTGTTTAGACCCCGGCTTTTATTTTTCAAGTCTTCAGCTATTTATCAAAAATGGTCTCCGCAGGACAACTCCAAGGAATTGCCATCATGTAAGAGTCCCGAGATAATTATTTGTTCTAAAGCTTGGAAACAAAAGAAGGGCCTACTTCCATTGTAGCATAGCCACAACGGAAGTCCAAAGTCCAACCCTAGTCAAACATTATACCCTCGTCAACTCTTTTATAGCTAAACAGTTCTTTCTTTGAAAACCAGTGCTTAATTTCACGCTTAGCTTCTACTGGATCACCAGAAGCATGAACAATATTTCTAACAGGCCTCTTGTTAAAATTAGCGAGAATTGGTGAATCTACTGAAAAATCGCCTCGGAGAGTTCCGATCTCCGCCTTAAAAGGCAACGTGTTCCCTACTATCTTACGGCCCATCTCTGCGGCATTGAGTCCTTCAAACACCATAGCAACCAATGGCCCCGAACTTAGAAATTCAAAATTCCAGGCATTAATCATCTTTCCAATTTCAAGTGGACTGTCTGTGCCCATTTCTTTTTTTGGGTCTCTCCCGCTCGATGTTAGAGTTTCTAATGTTTTATTGCCCATTCCCTCTAACTGTTTCTTCGTTGGAAGATAATGCTGTTTTGTGTGAGCAACACTCGCCTTCATCATTTTAATCGCCACAAGTTTAAGCCCGCGAGATTCAAATCGCTTAATAATTTCTCCCACCAATCCCCTCTGCAAAGCATCGGGCTTTGCTAAAATCAATGTTTGTTCTTTTTGTATTTTATGCATTTTAGTTTTTTTCGATTTTGTAGCTTTTACCGTCTGACATTAGTTTAATTGTCCCATCCAAGTCATTACGATAATATTTTATTCCGGATTTTTCAAGTCGTGACAAAACCTCCGCCGTCGGATGGCCATAGCGATTCTTTGCTCCGACTTGAATAAAGGCCACCTCGGGACTTACTTTTTCCAAAAAGTTAGTTGTCGTAGAAGTTTTTGAGCCATGATGTCCTACTTTTAAAACATCGGCATCGATATCTTGTCCATTGTTTATCATTTCTTTTTCTGCTGATGCTTCCGCATCACCAGTCAAAAGAATCCTGAAATTTTTATACCTAAGCATGGCTATCACATTGGCTTCGTGTGGTTTCTTTAAAGTAATTCCGTCATAAGATTTTAAAGGATACAGGATGATTAGGTCCACATCTTCGCCAAGGTTAATTATTTTCCCCGCTATTGCTTCTATTTGATTGGTATGTTCACTTGTTACTGCTTGGTGCCATTCGTTAAACTGGGGAGAGTCATATAAATCCTTGGCCTCTAAAATATTATTCACATCATATCTTTTCAGAACTTCTATCAATCCGGCAATGTGGTCAGCATGAGGATGGCTTGCCACAACCAGGTCTATCTCTTTGTCATAAAAAGACATTACTTTGGCCAATTCCTGAATTACTTTACTATCCGGCCCGCCGTCAATTAAAATTTGATTTCCATTCGGGGTTTCGATAAATATAGCATCCCCCTGCCCAACATCGAGGAAATAAACCTTGAGAAGCCCGTCTTTCTGGGAGGCAGTAGAGTTTATAGAGAACGCAAAAACTGAGAGACATAAGGTGATGACTAAGTGTACTAACTTTAATTGCCCAGATTGCATGAAGTTTTAATAACACAATTTAGAACAAAAATAAAAACCGCTTTACGCCGTTATGCAAAACAAAAACTTTTTATGTAGAACCTGTCCAGATTCCGAGAAGAGAAAATACTAGAAAATTTGTGCAAAAAAATCAACTACCCATATCTGATAGCTTGTAATCGCCCAAGCGACAAAACCAATCACCTTGCCCAAAGGCAAGAAAATCATCCCGCCTATTCCAGAAAGAAAACCAGCAAGCATTGCAAATGGCACAAACGGAAGAGTTAAAATGTTTGCCGGTAGGGACCATGGAGAAAATTGACGAAAGTAGTAAATCAAAAGAGGCAAAACAAATACCTGAGCCGAAACTGTCATGAGTGCCAAATCCTTAATTCCACCCAGTCCTGGGAACTTAGTCATTTTTCTATTCAAAAGAGGGTAAAGATAAAGTAACCCCAAAACAGCCAAGAAAGAGAGTTGAAATCCGACATCAAAAGTCAGAACAAAAGGGTTCATAAATATCATCACGGCCCCAGCCAAAACAACTGAATTTTTGGCATCATAAAGCCGGCCATACCCGTTGGCAAACAAAAGCAAAAGTCCCATCAACGATGCCCTGACAACAGAAGCCGATGCTCCGGTCAAAATAGTGAATAAAACAACAACCGCTACGGAAATCCAAAAGGCTGTCCGCCTTCTGAAAAAATATACCAACCCTACGAGTATTGCCCACGAAATTATCATTATATTGTATCCCGATATGGCAAGAATATGAGTCGTGCCTGTTTTATTGAAAGCTTCTTTAATTTCTTCGGGAATATTCTGTCTGCTTCCAAGTAAAATTCCGTTGACAAAAGAGGCGTTGGGTTCTGCTATTGATTTATTAATTACCGATTCAAACTTATTTTTTAACTCGAATATTTTTTTATACAAACCCACCTTAACTTTCTCAAAAAATCCCAACTGTAAATCCTCCTTTTCGTTTATCTTTGGAAAAGGCACCGTGGTTCTTATGTTTTGTTTTTTTAAATAAGCAACGTAATCAAAATCCTCCACAAAGTTTTTCGGTGTTTTGAGTGAACCATCTATGGAAAGCTTATCTCCATAATTTCTTACCGGAAAAGAATTTACCGTAACCAATGTCCTCTCATCTATTTTTATCGTTTTGTCTGGCACAACTAACTCTTTAGCCCTGAAAACAAAACTCATTTTATTTCCAGACATGCTCGGCTCATCATCTATATAGCCATTGAGAGTCACCCCTATCCCCTTCCCACCAACTTCAACATCAGCAAATTCGTTTAAAATACTATTATTAAAATTAAAAGAATTAAACCTGACAATTCCGAAAATAAAAACAATAAATAAAAATCCCGTAAATAGTCCTCTCTTTGAGTATGTTTTTTGGTAACCTGAAATAGCAATCAAACCGATTGCAACTATTAAAAAAAATAATATCAATGTTTGGGGTACTGGCAAAAAAGATGCGACAAAAACCCCCAGAACAAAAGCCAGCAAAAGATAGAAAAATATTTGTGACTTATACACTAAGTTAAATTATCAGTAATCTAAGAAAAACAAAAGAGTCACCTTTACTGGTGACTCGTGTCTCGTTCCATGCATTTTTTAATCAGATCAGCTATTCCCTGACAATGGTTGCGAGTCTCTTCTCCAAGCTCCCGTTCAATAAACTCAGCAACCCATTCAGCGTCCGGAACTGTCCATGTGAAGTTACCATAAATATCTGAAAAATGACCGGTTTGAATCATAAGTTGACGCCACCGATTAACACCATTTGTGTTATATCCGTCAGATGGACCATCTTTTGGTTCCCATCCGACCACAAGTGTTTCTTTAATCAAATCCCGTAAACTTGGGTTCAATTTTAACCCATGCACGGAAATGAGGTTTTCTAGCCACTTATTAAAAGAATCTTCAAACCAAGCTGGAGCAAAACTTTCAGCATTCCGATAACCTACAAATCTCTCTAGAAATACTGTTTGATTTGTCAGATATCCCTCTAGTGCCTCGGCAATCTCTGCCGTCAAAACAAGCCAATTAAATGGTATGCTTTTCCTTCCCCTATCACTCGCGAGATATAAAAGGACATTAACAAGCTCGTAACTCCTAACCACATTTTTCTCCACATTATTAATGAACTATTTTATCTATACCACAAATCTTATCAAATTTAAAAGGTGGCACTAGTGCCATCTTTTAAATTTGATAAGATTCTAATTGCACACCCCTGTTGTCGCAAAGCAATTCGGGCATGAATAGCAGGAGCCGGCACGAACCATGAGAATTCCGCATTGGACGCAGGCTGGAGCATCAGTGATCAGGATGTGACCAGGAGCTTTTCCATTGCCTACTGCCTGGAACTGTACAACAGGTTTTGAAACCAGTTCAGCAAGCAAGGAGTCGCTCTTAGACTCGTGAACCGCCTCTCTTATTTCAACGGGTTCACTTTGAATGTGGCCAGGACCAAACAACTCTTCTTTGTCTTCCGGCTTTAAATATTTCATACCCAAATATCTAAACACGTAATCGGTTACAGATTTAGCTGTCGGAATATCGGGGTTAGTGGTGAAACCGGCTGGATCAAATCTTACGTCTTTAAATTTCCTTACCAAAGTCTTAAGCGGAACTCCTGACTGAAGACATATAGATATAAGGGTGGCAATTGTATTGAACAATCCTGATACTGTGCTTCCCTCTTTTGCGGCAACAAGAAATGTCTCCCCAGGTTTCATTGTGTCAGGATAAAATCCGACCGTAAGATAACTCTCAAAACCTCCGACGTTAAACTTGTGAGTTACGGACGGTCTTTCGTCGGGCAACTTTATTCTTGTGTAGCCGTTTACCTTTTCAACGAAAGCATTGTTCTCTTCTTTTTTGGTGTTAAGCGGTTGAATTGATTTGGAACCGTCACGATAAACAGCAATCGCTTTCAATCCGAGACGCCAACCTTCCATAAAAACATTTTTTATGTCGTCTACTGTGGCATCAGTCGGCAGATTAACTGTTTTAGAAATAGCTCCGGAAATAAACGGCTGAGCCGCTGACATCATTTTAACGTGGCCCATGTAGTGAATACTTCTTTCTCCATTTTGAGCCTTAAATGAGCAATCAAAAATCGGCACGTGTTCTTCTTTAAGATGTGGTGCACCTTCTATGGTCTCCCTGTCCAAAAGATATTTAGATATATCTTCTATCTGTTCGTTGGAATAACCCAACCTTCTCAACGCCAAAGGAATTTGGTTGTTGACCAGTTTTAGTGTCCCTCCACCAACTAGTTTTTTGTATTTGACCAAAGCAAGCTCAGGTTCAACTCCGGTAGTGTCACAGTCCATCAAAAAAGCAATGGTTCCGGTTGGAGCCAACACCGTCATCTGTGAATTTCTTATGCCATATTTTCTCCCTAAATCTAAAGCATCATGCCAAACAAAACGGGAAGCCATGTGCAAATCTCCATCCTCAATCCCTGTCATTTCTGAGGCTTCAAATAATTTTTCCGACTCACCAAGATGTTTAGCGACAATTCCCAATGTCGGTTCTTGATTCAATTCATATCCCGCAAACGGACCCTTGATATCCGCCAACATGGCCGACATTCTGTAAGCCTCTCCACACATCAAAGACGTAATCTGACCGGCAAGTGTTCTTCCTTTTTCAGAATCATAAGGCAGTCCTAGAACCATCAGGGTCGCTCCCAAATTAGCATAACCAAGACCAAGCTCTCTGTAATTTCTTGCGTTCTCGCCTATTTTTTCGGTAGGATATGAAGCATTGTCTACAATTATGTCTTGGGCAGTAATCATAACATCAACAGCCTTTCTAAATAAATCCACATCAAACTTCCCTCCCATTTTCAAAAACTTAAGAAGATTCAGAGAAGCCAAGTTGCAGGCGCTATTGTCTAAATGCATATATTCACTGCATGGGTTTGAAGCATTTATTCTTCCCGTATTCGGACATGTGTGCCATTCGTTAATGGTTGTATCGTACTGCATTCCCGGATCGGCACTATGCCAAGCAGCATCTGCAACCCAGTCCATCAATTCTCTGGCTTTAAGGGTCTCTATCGCTTCGCCGGTGGTAATACTTTTTAACGTCCAATAGCCATCGGCCTGTACCGCTCTCATAAACCCATCACTCACTCTAACAGAGTTGTTGGCGTTTTGATATGGTAATAGAGTATAAGGGTCAAAAATATCAGCGGTAATAGAATCTTTTATCCCGCTTCTGATAAGAGCCTTGGTCATGTCTTCAATTATTTTTTTGCAGTAAATAAAATTCTTTATGTCCGGATGGTCGGCATTTAAAACAACCATCTTGGCCGCCCGTCTGGTCGTGCCCCCTGAACGAATTGAATTTGCAACACCATCAGCGCCTTTCATAAACGAAACCGGACCTGAAGAATAACCACCTTTTGACAATGGCTCCTTGGACGAACGGAGTTTGGAAAGATTCGTGCCAGCGCCAGAACCATATTTAAATATCCAACCCTCATCACGATACCAATCAAGGATTGACTGCATGTTATCTTCCACTCCTAAAATAAAACATGCGGAGCATTGAGGCCTTTCATGCACTCCGACATTAAACCAAACCGGGCTGTTAAATGCCGCATACTGGTTTATCAGTATCCAAGTCAGATCCAAAATAAAATTTTCACAATCCTCCGATGAGGCAAAATAACCGTCTTTAAGTCCCCAATAACCTATTGTCTTGGCCACTCTATCTATCATCTGCTTTACACTATGCTCTCTGTCCGGAGTGTTTAGTTGGCCTCTGAAATATTTAGAAGCAACAATATCTGTCGCCGTCTGACTCCAAAAATTTGGAACCTCAACATCTTTCTGTTCAAAGACAACTGTCCCATCGCCTTTGGTAATTTTAGCGATTCTATTTTCCCAAATTATTTCATCGTAAGGATGTTTTGTGCCAAAAATTCTAAGCCACCTAAGACCTTGCCCAACTAAACCATTGTCAGTATCAGTAAATAAATTGTTCATGAAGAAATTTTAATCCCGCTTAAAGGCGGGACAAATTCTGAAACTTATTTTAAAACTTACTCTCACTTGTACGTTTAACTATATGGATTTATTTTATTTATTTCAAGCCCTCAAAAAGTTGATAAGTATCGCTCGGCCACAATTTGTTTATATTAAAAATTTAAAAAGCCGAGATATCTCGGCCACTAACTAAATCAAGCTTAAGCTTATTAGGGTAATCGGTGTAGCTTCCTTGGTCTTTGGGTTGAAAATGGCTATTCTTTTACCATCAACGGCCTCCATAGCGGCACGATGAAGAAGTGCAAGTGCGTCAAGAACAATAAATTCTCCTCTAGCACCTGTTATATTCAACAACTCTTGGAATCCCTTCTCTGCTTCTCCCGTCAATCTGACTTTCAGTTCTATCATGCCCACCACCCCTTATCAACGAACAATCAGCATGCATACACTATTCAAACTTTCAGTTGTTGTCAATAGTATCTCTCCTACAAAAGCGATCAGTCCGTCTCTAATTTTACCGTCTTAAAACAAGCTTGAATTCTTATTGCCAATCACCATCCAACATTAAAGCAACCGATGGAGGGAGACACTTTTTACAAAATTAGCAAATTTTTAAAAAGGCGTCTCCCTCCGTACGCATAGAGGTTGCATGAACTATTTATTCATTTTGCGTCTTATAAAAGCCGGAATATCAAATTCTTCGTCATTCACCGACGAATCAACGAGTTCTTTAACTACGGGTGTGCCATTAAATTGAACCAATGGTTTTTTTGCAACATCTTCAAACATGTTTTGTCTTCCGTT
>Ga0209542_10014944_pt1 | contig 13120 bp, 13 predicted proteins | sample RifCSPhighO2_01_FD_184028 | JGI IMG/M metagenome (GOLD analysis project Ga0209542, IMG submission 184028) | Soil microbial communities from Rifle, Colorado - Rifle CSP2_plank highO2_0.1 (SPAdes) (version 2) | ecosystem: Environmental > Terrestrial > Deep subsurface > Rock core/Sediment ... | reverse complement strand
GATGCACATCGCCCGCGAATGCGAAGTGCATCCGTCGGCCATCGTGCGGTTCTCCCAGCGTTTCGGCTTCAGCGGGTTCAGTGAGATGCAGGCGCTGTTTCGCGAGGCGTACACCCACAAGACCACGCCGGTGCAGAACTATCAGCAGCGCATCCGCAGCATGATCGCCAACAAGTCGCAGAAGGCCAGCGGCGGCGACCTGGCGCGCGAGTGTGTCAATGCCACGCTTTCGGGCATCGAGCGCCTGGGCCTGGAACTGGATGACGCGGCGTTCGAAAAAGCCGTCGACCTGGTGGTCAACGCCGACAACATCTACGTGGTTGGCGTGCGCCGTTCGTTTGCGGTGGCCGATTACCTGGTCTACAACCTGCAGCACACCAACAAGCGCATCCACCTGATCTCAGGCCTGGGCGGCAGCTACCGCGAGCAGATGCGCAGCGTGCGCGCCAATGACCTGGTGATCGCCATCAGCTTCACGCCCTACGGCAAAGAAACCCAGCACTGCCTGCGTATCGCCCAGCACCACCAGGCCAAGACCCTGATCATTACCGACAGCAACCTGTCGCCCCTGGCCAAGCGCGCGAACGCAGTGCTGTTGGTCAATGAAGGCTCGTCGTTTGCCTTCCGTTCCTTGAGCGCCACGTTGTGCCTGTGCCAGGCGCTGTTCATTGCGGTGGCGTATCGCCTGGAGTTGAAGGTGGATGAGATTCATGAGCAGGTGGGCTTCGACGACTGACTCGCCAGGGATCTGCAGGCGCGGGCTTGTTCGCGCAGAGCGTTAACGATGACGCCCGAGCGCCGCGTCCCCGGGCGCAGGCCGGTCATTGCACAAGGGGACTGACGACTTGGGCTTGATCAAGCCTCAAACCTACTCGGAAATATCAAAATTCACCCTCACCGCAAACGGCGTCTCCTCGTTCCTCTGCACCATGCAATCCACACTGCCCACTGTACGCCCGGTCTCAGGCAAGGCAGTAAATTCAAGGCTGCCACTGATGGAATGGGCAAAACCGAAAGAGTTGATTCGGCCAAATTGAACTTGCACTTCCTTGCTGGTGGCCAGGTCAAACGCCATACCCTTCGCCTCTTCTCTCACCACAATCAGCACCAGATTCTGAACCCGTGAAAGATCGTCATATTGGCGACCGATTACCTGCCAGTAAGTAAACGTGCTTACAACCTTCCTGAGACTCACTTCCGTCGCGTCGAACTCAGGCGCCGGCATCGGCCCGCCGGGTACTGACCCGCGCATATAGCCGGTGCCGGTGATCTGCGGTGTGCACATTCGCGAACTCAAGCCGATCAGGTTAATCACGCCCTGCGTGATTTCAACGTCCTTGCTGCCATGCTTGGCCGAAAAACTGAACGTGCCGACCAGCCGGTCCTGTGAGTCAAGGGACAGACTGAGACTCCCTGTGAACGCTACGTAGGGTGCACTGCCGAGGTTTTCGTGCGCCCAATAAGTGCCCGTGGCCTGACTTCCAAGGGAATACGTTCGCTCCTCGCCATCGTCCAGGACGTCCGAAACAACAAAATCGAAGCCGAGCCGCTCGTTGATATCGGGGCCGATTTTTTCGGTCGCACTGATGTACAACTTGTTATCCAGGAAATACATCATCATCTGATCGGCGTCCCCTTGAAAGGAATGCTCGGGAGGACTGACCTGAGGGTTATTGATCTTGGCGGTAAAACTTCCTGTTGTCTGGTTCATGGCTACGCCCCTTGAACATGATTGGTCGACTCACGCTATTTGCTTCGAGCGAGGGCGTAAACTGTCAAATCTCACAGGTTTAAAAACCACGGTTTTAATAACGATAAATAACCGACCTGCGGGGGCTGGCGCGCCAGGCGGTGTTTATGAAAACTGTGTCAGTTTTGCCAACATGAAGTTTTATTTAGGAAGCGTTCAGCCATTTCTTGGCAAAATGCCCACACTTCTAGTGTGAATCGCTCACCAGGTAATCCTATGACCCGCATTTTGACCATCGAGGATGACGCCGTAACGGCCCGCGAGATCGTCGCCGAGCTGAGTAGCCATGGACTGGATGTTGATTGGGTGGACAACGGCCGCGAAGGCCTGGTCCGCGCCGTGAGTGGTGATTACGATCTGATCACCCTCGACCGTATGTTGCCGGAACTCGATGGCCTGGCCATCGTCACCACCCTGCGCACCATCGGCGTGTCGACGCCGATCCTGATGATCAGCGCGCTCTCCGATGTCGACGAGCGGGTGCGCGGCCTGCGCGCCGGTGGGGATGACTACCTGACCAAGCCGTTCGCCTCCGATGAAATGGCCGCCCGCGTCGAAGTGCTGCTGCGGCGCAAAAGCACGGTCAAGGAATTCGAAACCGCGCTGCGCGTGGCCGACCTTGAGCTGAACCTGATCAGCCGTGAAGCCAGCCGCGCCGAGCAGCCGCTGAGCCTGCTGCCCACCGAATACAAACTGCTGGAATTCCTGATGCGCAACACCGGGCAGATCCTGTCGCGGATGATGATCTTCGAGGAAGTCTGGGGTTATCACTTCGACCCCGGGACCAACCTGATCGATGTCCACATCGGTCGCCTGCGCAAGAAGATCGATCCACCTGGCCTCACGCCGCTGATCCGCACGGTACGAGGTTCCGGGTATGTCATTGCTGAACCCCTCTAAGGGCTGGCGTTCCTCCAGCAGCCGCTTGCTGGCGCTGTACAGTTCGCTGTTCGTGGCTTGGAGCTGCATCCTCATGGGGGTGCTGTATTACGAGGTGTCCGGTTACCTCAGCGACCTCTCGCGCCATTCGCTGATGCAGCGCCAGCACCTGTTCCAGCGGTTCGACGGCGAAGAACTGTTGGAAGCCCTGACCACCAGCATGACCTTCGACATGAAGGGCGTGGACGCCTATGGTCTGTTCGATGAGCAATTTCGCCCATTGAACGGACCGATCCAGGCGATACCGCCCGACTTGCCCCTGGACGGCAAGATCCACGCCCTGGCCAATTGCGTCGATTCCGACGACCCGAAACTGCCCAAAGACAGCTGCGACGCCGTGGTCACCCACACCGCCGATGGCCGCTGGCTGGTGCTGGTGCGCGCCAACGGTTCGCTGTTCGGCGTAACCCGGATCATCTGGCACGCGCTGCTGTGGGCGGTGTCGCTGACCATCATCCCCGGCGCCGCCGGCTGGCATTTGCTGCGCCGCCGCCCATTGCGACGGATTCGCGGGATCCAGGCCAGCGCCGAGGCCATCGTCGCCGGCGACCTCACCCATCGCCTGCCGCTGTCGAACCGGCGTGACGAACTGGACATGCTCGCCGCCATCGTCAACGCCATGCTCGAACGCATCGAGCGCTTGATGAACGAGGTCAAGGGCGTGTGCGACAACATCGCCCATGACTTGCGCACCCCGCTGACCCGCCTGCGCGCGCAGCTCTACCGCATGCAACAACAGGCCGGCGAAGGTTCGCCACAAGCGACGCAATTGGACGCGGTGTTGGCCGAGGCCGACACCCTGATGGCGCGTTTTCGCGGGCTGCTGCGGATTTCCGAACTGGAGGATCGCCAGCGCCGGTCCGGTTTCGTGCAATTGGACGCAGTGTCCTTGCTACAGGAACTGCATGAGTTTTATCTGCCATTGGCCGAGGACGATGGCCTGACGTTTGAACTGCAACTGCCCACATCGCTGCCTTCGCTCAATGGCGATCGCGCCCTGCTGTTCGAAGCGGTGGCCAATCTGTTGAGTAACTCGATCAAATTCACCCCGCCCGGTGGCCAGGTGATTTTGCGTGGGGTCAATGAGAACGGGCATACCCGCATCGAAGTACTCGACTCCGGCCCCGGCATTGCGGAGGCTGAACGCGAGGCGGTGTTCCAGCGCTTCTACCGCGCCGAGGCGGGGAATCAGAAAAGTGGTTTCGGCTTGGGGCTGTCGATCGTCGCGGCGATTGTCAGCTTGCACGGATTTGCGCTGGAGGTGGGGACAAGTGAGTTGGGTGGAGCGCGGTTGGTGCTCGATTGTCGGGAGAGTCTGATTACCCCCGCATGATCGTTCCCACGCGCCGCAAAGGAATGCCTCAAGGGACGCTCCGCGTTCCAGCTTGCGAAAGGGACGCGGAGCGTCCCGGGCTGCATTCCCACGCAGAGCGTGGGAACGATCAGTGATCAGGCTGGGTAGTTCGCCCGCAGGGCCTCAAGACCACCCTGGTAAATCCCGGTGAATAACGCCACGACTTCCTCATGGCTCACACCCACCGGCTCAAACCGACCGGACCAGGTCACCCGGGCGCCCTGCCCCTGCGCTTCAACGCGGATCGTCGCCAGATAATCAGTGGCCGGAAACGGCGCCTGCAAGATCGAGTAACTGTAGGTCTTGCCATCGTTGTCGAACGTTTGCAGGCGCTCAACCACCACCGCGCCGTCCGCCGTTTGCAGGCTGCGTACCCGCCCGCCTTCGCTGAGCTCACTCTTGGGAATGAACGGCAGCCAGTCCGGCAGCGAATTGAAACCGCCAATCAATTGCCAGACCTGATCGGCCGAGGCCGGGATGTCGATGGATGCTGAGGTTGTTGCCATGAAAAATACTCTCCAGATTCAAAAAGGTTCAGATCGCCAGGCTGTCGACGACACCGCCGTCGACCCGCAGGGCGGCGCCAGTGGTGGCCGAGGATAGCGGCGAAGCAATGTAGGCCACCAGGTTTGCGACCTCCTCGACATCCGCTACGCGCTGGATGATCGAGCTCGGCCGCGCCTTGCGCACGAACGCGTCGGCTTCTTCCCGAACGCTGCGTCCGGAGGCGGCAATGGCGTCCTTGAGCATTTCCTCCACGCCGTCAGTGAGGGTCGGACCCGGCAGGATCGAGTTGACTGTCACCCCCGTGCCCGCCAGACGTTTGGCAAGGCCATGGGACACGGCCAGGTTGGCACTTTTGGTTACGCCGTAGTTGATCATTTCGGCGGGGATCGCCACGCCGGATTCCGAAGACAGGAAGATCACGCGGCCCCAGCCCTGCTTGACCATATCCTGCACGTAATGCCGGGCCAGGCGCACACCGGAGATCACGTTGACTTCATAGAAACGTGTCCACTCGCTGTCCGGGGTCTCGAAGAAGTCCACGTCGTTGTAGATCCCCAGGTTGTTGACCAGCACGTCAGCACGGGGTTCGGCGGCGAACAGTTTTTCCGCGCCTTCAGCCGTACCCAGGTCGGCGGTCAGCCCGCGCAGTTGAGCACCGGGCACTTGCTGACGAATGCTCGCCAGCGCCTGCTCGACTTTGGCCGTATCGCGGCCGATCACCACCACCGTGGCGCCGCATTCGGCCAGCGCCTTGCTGATCCCCAAGCCTATGCCGGCCGTGCTGCCGCTGACAATCGCCAGTTTTCCACTCAGATCGATTTTCATGCTCAAGCTCCAATGATGGGTAATGGGGCACGCTCGGAGACCAGCCTGGCGTCACGCAGGTCCTGCCAGAAAGCGGCTGGAACCACCTCCGCCAACGCCGAGATATCTTCGGCAATGCGCTCAGGACGGCTGGCACCTGGAATCGCCGCCGCCACCGCCGGGTTGGCCAGGGAGAACTGCAAAGCAGCCGCTTTGATGCTGACACCGTGGGCAGCGGCGATGCGCTTGATCTGCTCGACTTTATTGATGATCTGCGGGCTGGCCTTCTGGTATTCGAAGTGCGCGCCACCGGCCAGGATCCCCGAGCTGTACGGACCGCCGACCACGATCTCGACGTTCTGCGCCAGTGCCGCGTCCATCAGACGCTGCAAGGCACGATCATGGTCGAGCAGAGTGTAGCGGCCCGCCAGCAAAAAACCGTCCGGTTGCGCTTCGCTCAGATCCAGGGTCAATTCGCACGGCTCGACCTTGTTCACCCCCAGGCCCCAGCCTTTGATCACGCCTTCTTCACGCAAGCGAGTCAGGACTTTGAACGCACCGGTACGGGCCTGGTTGAAGTACTCCAGCCATTGATCGCCGTAGAAGTCCTGGGCGATGTCGTGCACCCAGACGATGTCCAGGCGATCGGTTTGCAGGCGCTTGAGGCTGTCTTCGATCGAACGCAGGGTCGCATCGGCGCTGTAGTCGTTGACGATCTTGTTCGGGCGACCATGCTCGAACACCCCGCTCTTCTCGCCCAAATCGCGAGCGGCGGCGTCTTCGACCTCGTCGAGAATCACCCGGCCGACCTTGCTGCTCAGTACATAGTCATCGCGGTTGTAGCGCGACAGCGCCTGGCCGAGGCGAATTTCCGACAGGCCCGAACCGTAGAACGGCGCGGTATCGAAATAACGCACACCGGCATCCCAGGCGGCGTGGACGGTGGCTTGCGCTTCTTCCTCGGGAATGGCGCGGAACATGTTGCCGAGCGGTGCAGTGCCGAAACCCAGTGCGCCGGGCAGTTTGTCTTTCAAGCTCATATTCAGATCCTCATCAGTTCAGTGGTCAGGTGGTGACCGTTGAGCAGATCCTAGATTGCGACCATCGGACCGTCCAAGACATAATATGCAGCACTTGAGTCCTTGGAGGTCTTACATGATCGACATCCGTCAATTGCGCTACTTCGTCGCCGTCGCCGAGGAAGAACACGTCGGTCGCGCCGCCGAACGCCTGCACATTTCCCAGTCGCCCCTGAGCCGGCAGATCGCCCAGCTCGAAGAACGCCTGGGCCTGACCCTGTTCGAGCGCAGCCAGCAACGCATCCGCCTGACCCGCGACGGCCAGACCTTCCTCGCCGAAACCCGCGCCCTGCTGACCCACGCCAACCGCCTGGAATCCCTCGGTAAACGCCTGGGGCGTGGCGAAGAAGGCGGCCTGTGCATCGGCTACATCGAAAACGCCATGCACGCCGGCGTCTTGCCCAATGCCTTGCGCGTGCTGCGTGTAAGCCGCCCGAACGTGCACATCGCGCTGTACAACCAGAGCTCCGCCGAACAACTCGAAGGCCTGCGTCAGCGTAGTCTGGATATCGCCCTGGTCAGTGAGCCGCCGACCGATGACGACCCTGACCTGCTGGGTTTCCAGGTGCTGGACGACCCTATGCTGCTGGCACTGCCCGAGCACCATCCGCTGGCCCGAAAGACCGTGCTGACCCCGCAAGATCTCGCCGATCAGGAGTGGATTGGCGTGCAACACCACCAGAATGTCAGCAGTCGCGAAAACTTCGTCAGCGCCTGCATCCGCGCAGGCTTCACCCCGGATATCCGTATGGAAGCCACCGGCCCTTTCACTGCGATGGCGCTGGTAGCGTCAGGACTGGGCATCGCCATGATTCAGAAAGGCTTGAGCCGCAACGCCCCCCCGGGCGTGGTACTGCGGGAAGTGCCGTGGATTGCCCTCACCAGACCATTGTGGGCGGCGTGGCACCGGATCAATCTGCGGCCGTTGGTGGAGACGTTCAGGAAGGTGCTGACGGAGTCGGAGCCGTTGCCCGCATAGGGCCGAAATCTCTGTGTGGCGAGGGGATTTATCCCCGTCAGGGCGCGAAGCGCGCCTCAAAACTATAAACCGCGAAATACACCCTTCAAGTCGCCTGGCCTGCCGTCTTCGCTAGCAAACTCGTTCCTACAAGGTTTGGTGCTTTACTGAAAAGGTTCCCAACCCCAGCGAGCCTACACCATGAACCGCAACGACCTACGACGCGTGGACATGAACCTGTTGGTGATTTTCGAAACGCTGATGTTCGAGAAGAACCTCACTCGGGCCGGCGAGAAGCTGTTCCTCGGCCAGCCTGCCGTCAGTGCGGCACTTGCGCGGTTGCGCGATCTGTTCGACGACCCGCTGCTGGTGCGTAACGGCCGGGTGCTGGAGCCGACGCCGCGGGCGTTGGTGATTCTCAAGGAGCTGCAACCGGCCATGGACACCATTTCCGGGGCGGTCAGTCGGGCCAAGGATTTCGACCCGTCCATCAGCCGCGATGTGTTTCGCATCGGCCTGTCCGACGATGCCGAGTTCGGCCTGTTTCCGCCGCTGCTCAAGCAGATTCGCGAAGAAGCGCAGAATGTCGTGGTGGTGGTGCGCCGGGTCAATTACCTGTTGATGTCGTCGATGCTTGCCAGCGGTGAGGTTTCCGTCGGCATCAGCTACACCACGGAGCTGCCGGCCAACGCCAAACGCAAAAAGCTACGGGACCTGAGCGTCAAGGTGCTGCGTGGCGATGACAAGCCCGGCCCCCTGACCCTGGATGAATTCTGCGAGCGTCCCCACGCGCTGGTGTCGTTTTCCGGGGACTTGAGCGGCGCCATCGACAATGACCTGGCGCGCATCGGCCGCTCCCGCCGCGTGGTGCTGGCAGTGCCGCAGTTCTCGGGCCTGCGCGCCCTGCTGGCGGGTACCGACATGCTGGCCTCGGTGCCCGATTACGCCGCCTGCGCGCTGATCGAGGGCAGCAGCCTGTTGCGTGCCGACGACCCACCGTTCGAGATCAACCTGTCCGAACTGTCCATGGTCTGGAACGGCGTCAACGATAACGATCCGGCAGAACGTTGGTTGCGCTCGCGAATAGTGGAGCACATGTCGGCGCCACTGCCGGGGCATTGAGCGCGTTGAAGTGCGGGTCGGTCTCGCGCAGGTAGATCGGCATGTCCGTCATCGGCGGCATGGCCGGGATCTCGAAGTACATCTGGATCACCCAGCCACGGTGGTAGCTGGCGTGGTTGACCACGTGCATCAGCATCGCGCCGGCAGTCATGGTGCCGCTTTCGCCGGAAACGAAAGTGAACCTCAAGGGTTTGTCCAGCGAGGCATCGGTCTGCCTTGCGCTCCAGTTGCAGTACCAGCGATCCACGTCCTGTTGCGCCAGGCGCAGCACCGCCAGTTCAGGATGTACCAGTTCATGGGAGGTCTTGAAGCCGTGCCCTCGGCCTTCGAGGTGAGCCTGCCAGATACGGTCCACCACATAGATGTGATTGAGTGTGCCGATCATGTTCTTGAAGACCCCGGCGCGTTCTTTTTCGACTTCGCCGGGTGGCAATAGCGCCAGGTTATCGAAGAGGCGCTGGTTGGCCCATTGTTTGTAATCGGCAAGCATGCGGGCAGTGCGTACGTTGATCATCAGATGTCTCCGATGGCGAAGAGCACATCTTCCAAGGATAGCGCTATCTGCGCGTTGCGGTGCGGGCACTGATTATCGGTCACCCCGCACCTGCACCTTTACCTTTACCTGTAGGAGCGAGCATGCTCGCGATGGACTCGAATACTGCGTTGGGTGTCAGCCAGCCAGCGTCATCGTTGACGACCATCGCGACGGTGCGACGATTCGACATGCTCGCTCCTACAGGTGCAGGCTGTTCATCACGTGCGCGGCCAACGCCAGGCAACTGGTCAGGCCTGGTGATTCGATGCCGAACAGATTGACCAGCCCGGGAATGCCATGCTCGGCGGGGCCACTGATGCGAAAGTCGGCGGCCGGCTCGTTCGGGCCGCTGATTTTCGGGCGAATGCCACTGTAGGCCGGTTGCAGGCTGTCATTCGGCAAGCCCGGCCAGTAACGGCGGATCGCCGCGTAAAAGCCGTCGGCCCGGGCTGGATCCACGCGGTAATCGACCCTGTCGACCCATTCCACATCCGGCCCGAAACGCGCCTGACCAGCGAGGTCTAGGGTCATGTGCACGCCCAGCCCGGCGCTTTCCGGTGCCGGGTACACCAGATGGCGGAACGGCGCGCGGCCGCTGAAGCTGAAATAGCTGCCCTTGCACAATCGCGCCTGGGGAACGTATTGCACTGGCAGGCCGGCGATGCGGCTCGCGACTTCCGATGCGGACAATCCCGCGCAGTTGATCAGCTTGCGGCAGGTCAAGGTCATGGGCTCGGCGCCGCCCATGTGCAGCTCGAAACCCTGTTCACTGCAGCGCGCCGACAACAGCGGCGTGTGAAAGGCCAGCGATGCGCCCCAGGCCTCGGCATCGGCCTGCAACGCCAGCATCAGGCCATGGGAGTCGACAATGCCGGTGGATGGCGACCACAGCGCGGCAACACAGGACAATTCAGGCTCCAGCGCCCGCGCCTGAGCGGCCTCCAGCCATTGCAGGTCATCGACGCCATTGCGCCGGCCCTGCTCGAGCAAACCCTGCAAGGTCACACGCTGCGCATCATCGATGGCGACGATCAGCTTGCCCAGCGGACGATAATTGACGCCGTGGTCGTCGCAGAAGGCGTAAAGGCGTTGCTTGCCCTCCACGCACAACCGCGCCTTGAGACTGCCACTGGGGTAATAGATACCGGCGTGGATCACCTCGGAATTGCGTGAACTGATACCCACGCCAATCCCTTCGCCGGCCTCGACCAGGATCACTTCGCGTCCGCCCATGGCCAGGGCCCTGGCCACCGCCAGCCCGACCACACCAGCCCCGACCACCACACAGTCGACATCAACGCTCATCAAACCAGCCCTCGCTCCCGGTAATCGATCAGGCTGGAGAATATCGCCAGCAGCATGGCCATGACCACGAAGAAGATCAGCACCAGGAAATACGAGCCGGTGAACTGCACGATCAAACCGATCAGGATCGGCACGATCACCCCCGCCATATTCCCGCAGAAGTTCATGGTGCCGGCCAGCACACCGGTTTTCGACGTGCCGCCGAGGATCGATGGAATGCACCAGTACATGCCGCACCAGCGAATGAAAAACATCGCCACGCACAGCAGGCCGATCGCCTGGCTGGCCTCGGAGGCGTACGCCGTTCCCAGCATGCACAGCGCCGCCACCAGTGCCGAACCGCTGAACATGCTGCGCATTACCAGGTTGGGCGAGGCGCCGCTGGATTTCCACTTATCTCCCAGGTAGCCGCCGACCAGTTCGCCGACGAAGCCGCACATGAAGATCAGGAAAGTCGCGCCACCCATGCCGGAAATGTTCAGGCCGTGGGTCTGGTGCAGGTAGCTCGGCATCCAGGTCAGCAGGCCGTAGAACACGCTGAGGATGCAGCAGTAACCGGCGAACATCGCCAGCACCGAACGGTCCTTGAGCAGTTCCTTGAACGGGATGCTGGTGACCGCGCCGGGCTTGTTGACCGTGGCGTTGCCCTCGGTGATGTGCGCCAGTTCCGCGGCATTGACGCCGGGGTGTTCGCTGGGGTGGTTGCGAATGTACTTCCAGGCCAGCACGCCGGCGAGCATGGTGCCGACCCCGGCGATCACGAACGCGATGCGCCAGGAGTCGAACCAGCCGATCAGCCCGGCAATGATGATCGCGCCGAAGGCACTGCCCAGCGGCGCACCGCCGTCGACCAGTACCGCGCCACGTCCGCGTTCGTTGGGCGTCAGCCACGCGCCGTTGAGCTTGGCGCCGGCGGGCATGATCGGCGACTCGGCAATGCCCAGGCCCATGCGGGTGAGCAACAGGGTGATCCAGTTATGCGCCCCGGCGGCCAGGGCCTGGAAGGCGCCCCAGGCCACCGTCGCAACGACGATGACGCGGCGGGTATGGAATCGATCCAGCAGCATGCCGCCGGGGATCTGCATCAAGGCGTAGGACCAGAAAAACGCGCTGAGCATCAGGCCCTCGAGGGCCGGCGGGATCTGGAACTCGCTGGATATCAGCGGCAACGCCACCGACAGCGAGGCGCGGTCGATGTAGTTGATCGCGGTCAGCAACAACATGATGAGGAAAATTCGCCAGCGCACGTTGGTGGCACGCATCGTTGCGTTTGCTGCTGGCAACGCCAGGCTTTCGGCACTCGGATTGTTCATGTGGGGCGCTCTTATTGTTGTGGAACAAGCGGCCCCACTCTAATCACGCCCCCGAGTGCTGAATAATGATGGGATCTGATTGGGGGATCACCGGATGTCATCCCCTGGAAATGCCTGAAGGATTTGTGTTGGATCAATGGCCTCTTCGCGGGCAAGTCGAAGGGGCCGGATGAGTCAACACCAAACCGGAAGACTAGTCAGAACGTTCCCGGGTAACTGCCACCATCGAGCAACAGGTTCTGCCCAGTGAGAAAACCGGACTGGGCACTGCAAATGAATGCGCAATAAGCACCGAACTCATCGGGCTGGCCGAAGCGTTGGGCCGGGACGTTTTTACGCCGTTGCTCGGCGATGCTTTCGACGCTGGCGCCCTTGGCTTCGGCGGCGGCATTGAGGGTCTTGTGCAGCCGTTCGGTCTCGAACGGCCCCGGCAGCAGGTTGTTGACGGTGACGTTGTTGCCGGCCAAGCGGGCCTGGCGCGCCAGCCCGGCGATGAAACCGGTCAAGCCACTGCGGGCGCCGTTGGACAACCCCAACACATCGATCGGCGCTTTCACGGCGCCTGAGGTGATGTTGACGATGCGTCCGAAACCGCGCTCGGCCATGCCATCGACACAGGCCTTGATCAGCTCGATGGGCGTGAGCATGTTGGCATCCAGCGCCTTGAGCCAGTCTTCGCGCTGCCAGTCGCGAAAATCCCCCGGTGGCGGCCCGCCGGCGTTGTTGACCAGGATATCCACCTGCGGACACGCCGCCAGCACCTGTGCGCGCACCTCAGGTGTGCTGATGTCCCCGGCCACTGTGCGCACTTCGATGTTCGGCGCCAGAGTGCGCAGCTCAGTGGCCGCCGCCTGCAAGGTGTCGTTACCACGGGCATTGATCACCAGGTTCACGCCCTCCTTCGCCAAGGCCCGCGCACAGGCCAGGCCCAAGCCCTTGCTGGCGGCGCAGACGATGGCCCAGCGCCCCGAAATACCCAAATCCATGACGATGCTCCTGACGGTTGGAAAGGCTCACGTTACCACCGTGCACCCGCCACTCGGGGGATGACAAAGGGTGATCGCTGAATCAGGTCTTTTCATTATCGACAGGCGGCGGTGCTCATTACTGTTTCGGGACCCAATAAGAAACCGGAGACACACATGAACCCGTTCCAGTTCTATTTCCCCACAACCTTGAAAAGCGGCAACGGCCTGGCGCGGCAGGCCGGCGCATTGCTCAAGCCCCATGTTGGAAAAAAACTGCTGGTGGTCACCGACGAAGGCTTGATGGCATCGGGAGTGATGGAGAGTTTTTTCGCCTCGCTGGCCGAGCGTGACATTGGCTACGAAGTGTTTGCCGGCGTCGAACCCAACCCCACCACGGATGTGCTGGAGCGCGCCGTAGCCTTCCTGAAAAACCACGAATGCGACGCGGTGATCGGCGTAGGTGGCGGCAGCAGCATCGACACCGCC
>Ga0209542_10014941_pt1 | contig 13123 bp, 8 predicted proteins | sample RifCSPhighO2_01_FD_184028 | JGI IMG/M metagenome (GOLD analysis project Ga0209542, IMG submission 184028) | Soil microbial communities from Rifle, Colorado - Rifle CSP2_plank highO2_0.1 (SPAdes) (version 2) | ecosystem: Environmental > Terrestrial > Deep subsurface > Rock core/Sediment ... | reverse complement strand
AACCCGCGACCCAGTTCTTACCAAGAACGTGCTCTACCACTGAGCCACCTGGGCATCAATCCTTCGACAGGTCTTCGACTCTGAGGCTCAGACTCGAAGAGCTCAGGATTGTGCTGAGCGAAGTCGAAGCACAACTTTTAAAATGGTGGGACGTCAGACGTCCCTACCACGTTTGACGTGGTGCTGGGGGAGGGATTCGAACCCCCGTAGCCATAAAGGCGGCGGTTTTACAGACCGCTCCGATTGTCCACTCCGGCACCCCAGCCCCAATGGAGCCGGGAGAGGGATTCGAACCCACGACTACTTGTTTACAAAACAAGTGCTCTGGCCACTGAGCTATCCCGGCTTAATTTAAAAATGCAAAACAAGTGGATAGATTATATCTCTTTAGGCTCCCATTTTCAAGATAACCGAAAAACTTTTAGAAAATGATAATTTGACTTTAAATGTGGTTAAGATTACGATTATTAATAGCTGCCCATGAACGAAAAAATCAAGAACCTTTTTTACCCATTTGAGCCGCAGGACTACCTAAAAATTTTTGGTGTATTCTTAATACTCCTAGTAATTCCCTTTACCATTTATTTAAATTTATCCTTCAAAGACTTACGGTCAAGAGCGGCCACTCAAAAAAACGTTCCGGAAATTGTCCCGAAAAAAGAATCTAAAGTTACGAGTGATAAATCTCCTAAAATTATTCGACCGAGCAATTTAAGCAAAGTAGCCGGTTTAGTTACAATTGAGCTTTCCGGGCAAATAGAAGGATCAAAAGTCGAGTATTGGCTAAATAACACTAAATTGATGGGATTCGCCTCCGATCCCCCTTACAAATTTATTTGGAATTCTCTTACTGTTCCTGACGGCAGCTATTTAATTGTTGCAAGATTTGTGCAAGAAGCCACTATTATTTCAACTTCGCAAGTAAGACTCTCGGTTTCAAACCCAGCCAACACCACCCTAGAAGAAGCCCTATCGTCTTTAATTTTAATGCAGCGGGATTTAAATAAATTAAACCCTCTCCAAAGAGATCTAACTTTAACTACAATCGCCCGTGAAAGAAGCCGCGATTTGGTTGACTCCCTCCTCTCTTCTAAAGGTAGAGAACAGAAAGAGCAGTTGTTACTTCTTCTAGAAAAATACTCTTTAAAGCCAGCCTTTGCGGAAGAGATTTTAATCCGAGACGATTCGCCTCACTTCGCTTCACCGCAAAGTTCTCTCCAAGAGATAAAGAGGGACCAAGAAAGCCTTAATCTTATGTTGAGGCCTGATATAGATAAATTTGGTGTTGGGGTGGTAAGAGACGCAAAAGACGCCAAGTACTATACGATTATTGTGATTAAAGAGTAATTTGAAAAAACAAAAAAAGAACCCCCAACCTAATGTACTAATAGTCAAAGGTTCTTACCCTCTAAACTAAAATAATTCCGCCCTACAATGAGAAGGAGCTTTAAGAAATTTCCTCCCTATTTGTACTAGGTGGGTACCCTGCCAGGTACCCCAAGGGGTACTTGGACTTCGGGCAAACCCTTTTGTTAAAGGAAACAGCGGAAGAAAAGTCTTCAAGCCTGTCCTTCCGGTAGGGCTGGCACCTTAGTGCCTTACCCAGCTAAGCTGGGATTGTCTAGTTTTATCGGCTAGACATCTCTATTTTTTCACTTTTTTTATTTAAAGTCAAGAGACAAGGAGGCGACAGATTGATATTATGAATTCAGTTTAATTACACCTCGTCTTATAAAGCAGGGGTGGCAAGGCAGGTGTTACCGCCTTGCGAAAGAATATCGCTTAAGTCAGTGCCACTGATTATTCCATCAGGTCCAGTACCCGGTCCTCTACCAGCAAAATCAAGCTCTCTTCCATCCTCAATGCCATTATTGTTGTTATCACTGTCATAGTCATTCCCATACGTATTGGGAAGACTATTGTCTCTAGCGCCACCCCAACGAAGTAAAAGACTTAAATCAACTCCTGTGACGGCATCATCTTTTTTACCCAAAATTCCAGTGCTATTAGTAATGTCATAAAAATCATAAGGGTTGAGTGGGTTTCTTTTCCCGCCTTTTGTTTTATCTGGTCCAATCTCTTCACCATCACTACAACCATCTTTATCAGTATCAAAAACTAAAGGATTGGTTTTGTAGGTATTAACCTCTTCACCGTCTTTAAGACCATCGCCGTCTGTATCAGGTTTAAGAGGATTAGTAAAGTAGGTGTTAACCTCCGTTCCATCAATAAGACCATCGCTGTCACTATCTGGGTTAGTGGGATCAGTACCAAACCCAGACTCCTCACAATTACTTAGCCCATCATTATCGGTATCAGGATCAGGATTAGGGCAAAATGAAACCAGGCCGCCATAAATACTATCTATTGGATTGACTAACTCACCCTCATACCAAATTATAAAGCTCTTCCTTTTAACCGTTGCTACTTTTGGGAAACTTTGACCCCCCTGACCTCCAAATAGCCTAAATCCTTCTGGATCAATAACTGTACCATTGTGGTTAATCCTCGCGCCATAAATATCATACGCATTTAAAATTTGACCATTACTTTCCCTCGTATCTTCCCAAACTATAAAAGCATCGCGCCCCATTATGGTCATATCTATAAAAGGACTCGACCAATAAGACAGATGTCGGAGTTCTCCATTTAATACTACTGGTATACCTTCAGGATCAAGAGGATTGCCATTTCTATTAATCCTCATCGCCCAGATATCCCAACTGCAACATCTAACTTGATCATCTCCATAAGCTAATATATAGTAATCAGCATTGAAATTAAAGACAACAGCAGCGGGAAGTTGGTTTCCTTGAGCACGCACAAGAGGAATACCTTCAGGATCAAGAACAATACCATCCTTCGATACTCTAGTACCATAAATGTCGGCCTTAAAATCATTACGTCCATCTCCCCAAACAATAAAGTAATTAGTCCCATCAAAACTAGAGATTAGTGTTCTATCATTAATTATTCCTGCTCGCAATCTTTCAATTTGAGCTTGTGATGAGACAACAAACCCAGCGGTATTTAACACCACACCGTCAGCCTTTACCAAACTTCCATAGACACAGCAACCTTTAATCCACGTTACCAAATAATTATCTCCGTCAGTAGCTACTGATACTGAACTAACCCTAATATCAGGAGTATCATGGATGAGAAAGCCGTTTGGATCTAGTAGGTTTCCTTCTTGGCTAATTCTTACGCCGTAAATATCAGCACAGAATGAATTCCTACATCCTTCTGGGTAGCGAAGAAATACTACTAGGGAATTAACGCGTCCAGAAGTAATGCTGACTCTACCAAAATCGTCAGGATTAACATTATTTATTTCTTGAACTCCAGGGGCTAAGATTTCACCTTCCTCACTAAGTCTTGCTACTGCTATGTTATTCGACTGCCCATGATACCTATTCCAAGCTGCAAAAAATATATTACCATTAGAGCTTATAGTAGGTATACCATACGTATTTTCTTCAATTGGGAATGAACGGAGTTCTCCTGGAAAGTAAAAAAACTGTTTTTGGCTGTAAAATACAAAACCGCTGTCTTGGGTTACGGCGAGTTTCACCGTATAGTCACCAAGGCTTAATAAACCTACATCAATTTCAGCAAGAAAACCGCCTTGAATAGGAACAGTAGACGTTTTTATTGACTGAAAACTTGTTGGGTTGGTTCCTTTCCCAAATAAGACTTCGTAAGATACAAAGCCTGGCCCAACGGCTGTTCCTTCAACATTAAAGATCATAGATTTTGTTGAATCTAATTGAATCTTATCAATCTTGCTTGTTAGAATGTTTTCTACCTGCAAAGCTCTTGTCGCGTTAATCCTACCGTATCCAGTATAAATATCAAATCCTGGATAAGTTTTCCCATCATCTATAGGGTTAACTATATCATCAGCACCAACCCGCAACACTTGCCGAATATCTTCATTACTGAAGTTCGGTCTTAACCAAAGAATTAATGCCGTAAGTCCCGCAACATGGGGAGACGCCATTGAAGTTCCTAAGACTCGGCAGTAGTTTGTTCCTACAGTCCTAGTTTCAGTACACATCGGACTCACCGCTGATTTCAATGACAAAATATCAACTCCTGGAGCAATAACATCTATCTTATTTCCGTAACTAGAAAAGGATGCTTTTTTATCATTACTATCTGAGGCAGCTACTGTAATCACTAAAGGGTGACCAGCCGGTAATCCCTCAACATTACTATTACTGTTTCCGGCTCCAGCAACTACAACCACATTCTTTGAATGAGCGTAATTTATCGCATCACCAACCGCTGTAGTAGCAGGCCCTAGCCAACTATTATTAAGAACCCGAGCACCTTTGTCAGTAGCGTAAACAATGGCGGATGCTCCATCTTCAACGCTACCGCTACCATCTGCCCCTAAAAACTTAACTGGCATTATTTTAACTTGCCAATTAACGCCGACTACTCCAATATTGTTATTACCGATTGCTCCAATAGTTCCGGCGACATGAGTACCATGACCATTATCATCAGCTGGATCATTATCGTTATTGTAGAAATCCCATCCCTTTGTATCATCAATAAATCCGTTAAGATCATCATCTATATTATTTGCTGGTATCTCGTCTGAATTAGTCCAGATATTAGAGGAGATATCAGGATGGTTATAGTCTATACCAGTATCAGCAACAGCTACTGTTACTTGGGCACTACCAGTAGCAACATCCCAAGCTTTTTCCATTTGGATCTTTTTTAGTCCCCAGAGATCATCGTAGGCTTGTCCCCAAGAACCAGTAGAGGAGTAATAGGGATCGTTTGGTACAGCAGTGGTACGAACAATATAGTTAAATTCAGCTGATTCAATATTAGGGTCTTTTTGATAAAGGGCTAGGGTAGATTTCAGTTTATTTATTTTAGCCGCTTGAGGCGATGTATCTACTAGAGAACTTGGAGGTTTATTCAAAGATTTACTAGGATCAAAAGTATCCGGAGGAAGGGGCGGTGGGGGTTCTGTATCCTTTAAAATCTCCGTTTTACCCGGTAAGGTTACCTTGTACCATCTAAATACTTCGTGATCTTTTTTTGAATTATTTCCTTCCTTAACTACCTTCTCTAGCTTAGCGACTTGATTATCTTTATTGAGTTTATCTAGGCTAGAAACTCCAGTACTAAAGGCAGCTGCTCCTTGCAAAGAAGTAGCGCTTGCTTTACTTTTGATTCTCCCGTTAGCTGCTGGTTTTAGTTTAATTAGAATTTCATTGGAAACGTATTCTACTTCTGGTTCTGTTTGAGTTTGAACTGGAGGAGTTTGAGCCCGGCTTCTGGGCTCACGGACATTAATAATTCCTAAGACTGTGATCGGAATGAGTAAAAGAATTAGAAGGGTTGTACCAATTGATAGTAGGTTAATGTTTGAGTAAGGCGGATTGATGCTTTGTCTGAATTTATAAACTAAATCAGAAAGACTCATTTGGGCAGTTTGGTTGTCTACTAGTTAATCTTAATACAAAAAAAGTGTGGAGTCAAATTAAGACTAAATAATATTATTTCCGGCTAGGAGGAGATTGAGAATAAAGCTGATAATTGGAAAAATGAACCTACCAATAATTGAAAAGCCGCCGAAGGGTAAGATAAGAAGTATCAGAAAAAAGATTCCGTAGCGTTCTAAGCTGTACCAAGAAAGGGCGGTTTTGGGAGGCAGGAGACCACCAACAATCTTAAATCCATCTAAAGGAGAGACAGGCACTAAATTAAAAATTGCCAGAGAGACATTAATTACAATTATTAAAAATAAAAAGCCGGCTAAAGCCGGAACAAACCTAATTATGAGAGCTAAAAGCGCTGCTAAAGCCAGATTAGAAATTGGACCAGCCAGGGAAATCAGAGCCGAATCTCTTCTAGGATTTTTCAGGTTCCAGGGATTAAAAGGCGTGGGTTTACCCCAACCAATCCCAAAACCCTGCAAGAGGGTAAAGATAATAAACAAAGTTCCGAGCGGATCAAGATGGGCAATTGGATTTAAAGTAACTCTACCTTCGTACTTTGCGGTTGGGTCCCCAAGCTTCCAGGCGGTCCAAGCGTGAGCGGCTTCGTGAACACTAATCCCAATTATTATTCCAATAAGAGCGGGTATAAAACTAATATCCATAAAGGGTTGATCTTTTGAACATACTCTTGTATAGTATAGCAGATTAAAATTATGGCCATCATTTGCGATCGCTGTGGGAAAAGGAGACAAGTTGGTTACAACCTCTCTCATTCTCACCGAAAAACCAAAAGGCGCTTTTTTCCAAACCTTCATTCGGTACGAGTTTTTATTGGGTCGGGTCGGGTGAGAATGAAGCTTTGTACTAAGTGTCTACGGATTGTTAGAGAGGAAGAAAAAAAGCGACTTTCGGCTATCAAGAAACCAAAAGTTACTGTAGAGATCTCGGCTGATCAATTAATCACCAACCCAAAGTAAAATCTGAATGACCGCGTTTGAAATCTTCTAAAGAAACCGGGCTCTTTCCTTCAAGTTGGACTTTTCTTTCTGGCAAAAGTTTTAATATCTTTCCGTTGTATCTACTCCAAACTCCCGGCCAGGGAAAATAAGCCCTGATTATCCTTTCTAAATTTTCGAGTGGGTTTTTCCAATCAATAAACCCGTCTTCTCTTTTCAGAAGTTTTGTATAAGTAGCCTTTTTATGGTTTTGGGGAGCTCCCTTTGTTTGCTTTCCAATCAAAGCGAAAGTGGTTTGATTTAAAAGTTTTGAAGATAAAAGCGCTAATTTTTTACTTAAAGAAAGATAGGTATCGGTTGGGTCGATTTTGACGGCAGCCTTTGCTAAGATATCACCTTCATCCAATTTTTCGTTCATTAACATTATTGTTACACCAGTTTCTTTTTCACCCTCTAAAATAGCGGTTTGAATTGGGGAAGCACCTCGATACTTAGGCAGAAGGGAGGGATGGACGTTGAGAGAACCAAATTTAGGAATATCGAGGATTTCCTTTGGTAATATCTTTCCGTAGGACGCAAGAATAATTAGATCTGGTTTCAGTTTCGCTAAGTTCTCGATTAAAGGCTGGTTACCTTTTAGAGTTTGGGGAGTTTTAACTTTGATACTGAAGCTAGTGGCTAATTTTTTAACCGGACTAACCGCTAACCCCCTGCCCCTACCGGCTTTTTTATCAGGGGAAGTGATAACTAAAGGTATTTCATACTCACCAAATATACTTAAACCAATCATACTTTTGAGGATTATTTCGCTAAATTGGGGAGTACCGAAAAACACGATTCTGATCGGTTCAAATTTATATACCTCTTCTTTTTTAGCCACTCTTTGAACGTAAAAGAGGCAGTTGAGATGATCGTATTCATGCTGAATTACTCTAGAGAGAAAACCGTTTGCAACTATTTTCTTTTTCTCAAACTTTTTATTTAAATACTCAATTTCTAATTCCTTTGGTCGGGAAACTGGTCCGCGATAGCCAGGAATTGAAAGACAACCTTCGTCAAAAATATTTGCCTCTTTTGTCAAAAAACGAATTTTTGGATTGATAAAAGTTTCCCGAACTGCTTTTAGAGATTTTTGGCGACGGTGAGATTGGGGGACACTGACAATAAAAAGTCGTAAGGGGATTCCTAATTGAGGAGCTGCCAAACCAACACCACCGGAAAACTCCAAAGTCTCTTCCATGTCCGCTATTAACTTGCTAATCTCTGGGCTAATTTTTGAGACGTTAGAAAATTTTTTCTTCCAAATCGGATCTGTACTTTTAGTAACTTTCAAAATCATAAGTCTCCAATTTTAGCACTGCTACTTTTCTTTTTAAACTCTTTTTCTAATTCAGCTAATTTCCACATAAATAATCGGCCACGGTTAGTTGATCGAGAAGGATAATCGATTGCAAATATTCTGGCTTCGTCCAAAAATTTGCGCGGTTTTTCCTTGGCAAGTTTTATATAAAGGGACTTATGGCGCTTATCATGCAAGGTTTCACCTAGCCAAATTCCGTATTCCTGGAATTCATATTTAGCGTGAGCGCCTGATTTTTTTGCGAATCTACGTTCTAAAATTGCTTTTGCAGATTCAAAAGTTTTACCAAACCTTTTTACCATATAATTATATTTTGATATAAAAAGATATGATATGCTCTGTAACCTACATTCTATATCTTAGTGTTACAAAATACATCCTTTTGTTTACAAAACAGGCTTGGCCTTACTTAGACCATTCTTTTAAATTTTCGCGAGCCTTTTCATCATCTGGATTTGCTTCTAATAAAGTTTTAATATGTTCAATTGCCTTTTCCTTATTCCCGTCCATAAAATAAGTCTTGGCTAAAAGGAAACGAAAATCACGCTCGGGTTTCAACTTGATCGTTTCTTCTAATGTTTCGATCGCTTCTTTTAAAGATCCGTCTTGAACTAAAATCACCCCTAAATTATAACGTACTTTCGGATCGTTAGGGGCTAATTTAACCGCTTCTTTAGCCGCTTTAAGACTTTTCTGTAGGAACAGAGGATCTACATCATAAAGTTCCCAATATACATTCGAAGCCGTTCGCCACCAATTAATGTTTTTTGGACTTTGCTTTAGAACTTCCGAAGTTAAACTTATTGCTTGGGACACCAAAGATTCTTGCTCCTTGATTTGCGAATCTTTAGCTAAAATTACCGCTGAAAGGGCAAGTTCACTTTTGTAAAATGGCTCGAGGGGATTAAGCTTGGTAGCTTCTTTAAATTTAAAATAACTTTCCTGATACAGACCATTTTTTTGTAAATCTAAAGCTTCTTCAAATTTAATATCTGCAAGCCAAATGCGGCCTGTAAAGACAAGTAAAAGTGAAATTAATACTACGCTAGCTGAAAATAAGGGCCGAGTTAAATAATTAAGAAATTTTGGGAATCTAATCTCCGTGATTTTAAAGTCACTATTTATTTTAAAAGCGATTGCCGGAAATAGATAAAAAAGTAAACTTATCGCCACCACTCCAAAACCAAAAAAGTTTTGGACAAGATAGCTAACATAACCAGCTAACAGTGCTAAAAGAATAATTTTGTTCCCCCCTTTTGTTATTTGGCTAAAGCAATACCTAAGAAAACTAATAATCAAAAAAAGATAGGTTCCAAACCCAAAAAGTCCCATTGTCGCTAAATAATTTAGATACTCGTTGTGAGCTTTGTTGTAAAGGAATTCCCACTCACTTGTTTTATTGTGTTCGCTCGGACGAAATTGATAATAGGAATAGGCAAAAGTCTCCACACCGCTACCAAAAATTGGGTAGCGGTTGAAAATATTCAAGGCTCCTTTCCAAACGATTAATCTTATTTGTCCAGATTCGCTTCCACCGCCGATTTCACTTGATCCTCCGTTTTTGCCAACGGTTGTTTCCTGTTTTTGTCTTTCTTTTAAAAGAGTAGTTTTAAGATCAAAAAAAGCACTACCCCAAATTATGTTTATAGTGGCAACGATAATTAGGAAAAATAGTGGCAATTTTACATTTAATTTAAGAGAATTTCTTAGCAAAATTAGAAAAAGGTAAAAAATTCCTAATCCTGCCGCAAGACCTAAAGTAGCACCTCGAGAATAAGTAAAAGTAAGGGCTAGGTAAAGAACATTAACAAGTGAAAAGTAACCGGTAATAAGTAATTTATTCTTCTGTACAATTAACAAAGATAGAGGAATTGGGATAATCATAGCTAGATACGCCGCGAGCCAATTCGGTTGTCCTAAAGTGGAAAATACCCTAGCTTCAACATCCTGCACCCAATAATCTTGATCTATCCCAAAGTGTTGTAAAACTCCATAAGTACCAACCAAAAAAGAACTTGAAAGTATTGAAATAAATAAATAATTAATTTTTTCTTTGGGGAAATTAGTTACAAAAGCATAAAAGAGCAGTAAGTAACTTATGGTTGAAAGTAATCCTTGGTTAAATCTTGAATAGTAGCCAAAGATACTGGTGTGGGGATCGATTGAAAAAAACGTTGAGAGTAGGTAACTAAATGAAAGTAAAGTAATTGGTATATCTAGGGGAGTTTTTGCGATTTCAAACTTTCGATTATTAATCGCTTTTAAAATCCAGAAACCAGTGATGATAATTGCTAAAAAATGCACCGCCATCATTTTATTAAATTCGAAAAGTTCGTAATTTTTGGGGTAAAAAACTAGGGGAACAAGAAAAAACAAAGCGTAAAAACAATACTCCATGCCTTTTTCGGAAATTATTGAAATCTTCATCGATAAGATATTACCACAACTTTTGTATTTGTTACCTTTTACAAAATAGATCGCTTCGTAACTTCATAATTTCGCTTCGCTCATTCTTCAGGTACTCTCGCGCTCTGCGACCACTAAAGTGGGCTAAGGAACGCCAAAGTTGCCGCCAGACTGCGCGCGCTACTGCGGTGCAAGTCGCTCGTGTGAAATTACCAAACGCCCCCGAGCTTTGCTCGGGGTTGGACGAGGTAATTTACACATCTTGCTTTATTGCACCTACGTTTAACGCGTGCTCGTAATGGCGGTTATTAATCTGAATTAAAGCCTTTGCGAAGTTGGCGTATTTGGACTTGCAAAAAGGCGAGAGGAACCTGGAACTGACCCCGATTTAATCGGGGGAATTCCAGAGGATGTCCCGAAGCCGTTTTGCTTAGTTCCAACAGCTAACGTAGCATTGGCTAGCCTTTTCTTATTACTTCTTTTTGGCTAAACAAAAGAAGTAAGAGAAATCTTTGCCGTGTTCGTATAGCGGTGTTCTAGCTTCGAGGAACTTGACAAATAACCCATAGTGTGATATAATCGAAATATCTTTTGGGGAAAGGAGAAGAACGGTGATCTGCCCAGAAGTAGTAACCATGCTAGCCGATCTGGAAAGAGCCTTCGCGATAAGGGACGTCCAAGTCGTGGAACTGATCTTCTTTCCAGATCTGGACGGGAGCAGTTGGAGGGAAGGCGACCACGACTTCCATCCCGAGTGCTCTCGAGTAATTGCCGATGCCCAAGACTCACTTCAAGCGGTTCTTGAGGAGACGGGCGAAAGCCGATGGTGGTTCCTGCCCGGGGACTACCGAAAACTGTTTCGGGAGTTTACCCCGGAGGAGGCAGTTCGCCTCTTGGTACTCCACCAGCGTCTTCGGCAAAGGTCGGTCGCGTGGTAATCCTTCCCAAACGCGGGTCCGGAACTTTCTGACTGTAAAAGCCGGAAAGACCCGAACCCGCGAATCCTAAGCAAATCAATCTGCCAGCCGGCGGAAATGGTTTTCTTAGGAAAGAGCGTGATCCTTCGACAAAGCTCAGGATCGTGGTCTTTGAATTATGAAAGGAGGAGATGAAGGAACTAGCACATTAGGAAGTTTCATTTAAGAAGAGGCTGGTTCTGCTATTTTCACAGTGGTTTCAATGATTTCGGAATCATCGGAAGGGATTGGATCACCGTATTTTTTTGCTACTTCAAGATAACCCTGCAGTGCTTCTTTAAGATTTTTTCTGGTTTCCTCGATAGTTTCGCCACTAGTATGGCATCCAGGTAAAGCTGGGATAAAACCGTGATAACCCGGATCATCTTTTTCGATTACAGCTCTAAAGGTGTAGGTTTTCATAACAGGCTAATGTTACTATAAAAGATTATAGTGATGCAATAGACTCTATCAGACAGCTGGCGAATGGTCGTTTTTCTTTTTGTTGATATTTTTTAGTATTAATTAGGTAGTTTTAGATATCTTTCGAAAATCCCCTTATTGAAAGAGCGTTTTTTAGGTGCTAAACTAATTCGGTAATTGTAATCGGAGGATAAACAGCAGGTGTTTTTAATTGACGATTTTCTGGGGATCTTCTCCCATGACATTGGAATAGATTTAGGTACCGCTAATACCTTGGTAACTGTCAAAAATAAAGGTATTTTAATCCGCGAACCAACGGTTGTCGCGATCCACAAAAAAACAAAACAAATCTTAGCAATTGGCAGCGAAGCTAAAAAAATGGTCGGCAAGACCCCAGCCTCAATTGTCGCTGTTCGGCCCTTGAAAGACGGGGTAATTTCGGATTTTGATGTTACTGAAGAGATGCTACGTTATTTTATTAACAAAGTTCATTTTAACCCAAGCAGATTTCCAAAAATACCAAGACCCAGAGTAGTGGTTAGTATCCCTTCCGGAGTTACCGAAGTAGAAAGAAGAGCCGTCCAAACCGCGACCTTGCGTTCTGGCGCTAGAGAAACATATTTGATCGAAGAACCAATGGCGGCAGCAATCGGTTGCGGTCTACCGATTGAAGAACCTATCGGGTCGATGATTGTCGATATTGGTGGCGGCACAACCGAAATAGCGGTTATTTCTCTAGGTGGTATTGTTATTAACCGCTCAATAAGAATTGCCGGAGACGAGATGGACGCTGATATTATCGCTTACGCCCGTTCCCGCTATAATCTTTTAATTGGCGAAAGAACCGCGGAAAGTGTAAAAATCAAGATTGGTAGTGCGTATTCGGCAGGAGAAGAAACTAAAGAAACCCTTGCCGGTCGTGATTTGGCTAGCGGGTTACCATCGAAAATTTTAGTCAGTAGCGGCGAAATAAGAGAAGCACTTAGTAACACTGTTAGGACAATTGTTGAGGAAATTAAAGATATTATCGAAGCCACCCCTCCGGAACTGATCAGTGATATTTTGGAAAATGGAATTACTTTAAGTGGTGGTGGTTCTCTTCTGCGGGGTTTATCAGAATTTCTTGCAAAAGAAACGAAAATAAAAGTTATTTTGGATGACGACCCCCTTACAAGTGTAGTCCGCGGTTCTGGCAAGGTTTTAGAGAATATTGAATTGCTTAAAAAAGTGCGAGTAAGTGGCGGGTTACGATGAAAGTCGCGGGTTCTAGAATTTTTCTAATCTTATTTATTTTAGGTGTTCTGATTTTCATTCTCGACTCAAAAGAGAAAATCAACTTTTTGGTTGCGCCAATCTCAAAAGTTTTTATACCCTTTCAAACGGCTACTCTCAAAGTTAAAAACGATCTTTACCAGTTTGCCCAGGTTATTACTAGCGCCCAAAACCTAAGAAGAAGCGTTTCGGTTCTTGAAGAAGAAAACGCCACTCTTTTAGCGGAAAATGCCCTATTGAAAACTACCGAAGAAGAAAACTCTGTTTTAAGAGCCCAACTTG
>Ga0209542_10014940_pt1 | contig 13123 bp, 15 predicted proteins | sample RifCSPhighO2_01_FD_184028 | JGI IMG/M metagenome (GOLD analysis project Ga0209542, IMG submission 184028) | Soil microbial communities from Rifle, Colorado - Rifle CSP2_plank highO2_0.1 (SPAdes) (version 2) | ecosystem: Environmental > Terrestrial > Deep subsurface > Rock core/Sediment ... | reverse complement strand
ACTGATTTGGATTTCAATGGTTCAGAGAGAAAACAATTTGAATCCTCACACGGAGTAGTAAAAACAGGATCAATACTCGATGCCACCATCACCAACTCGGATATTTCAACGACCGCTGGAATTGATTGGGCAAAAATCTCAAAAACCGGTGCTGATCTGAACGCTTTGAAATGGGGTTCGGATTTCAATAACATTTACGCGCGCAGAGGATCAGATGTGAATGTTACCGGAGCATGGAATTTCGCAAACAACACAACCTACGGCGGAGGATTCGGCTCAGGCGGAATAACCATCCAAAACGGAGTACTCTACACACAATCACTCGTAATCCTAAACGATTTGAACGCAGCAACAGTCACAGCAATAGATGTAAACGGAAACTACACACCATTCCTCGACGCCACATGGAGCCTAGGATCATCATCAAACAGATGGCTCGGAATATTCACGCGCGACCTAAACGCAACCGACATAAACTCAACACGCGCTTCAATTGGGACACTCTCGCTACCAATCACTAGCGGAAGAATACCATTCTCCGACGGAACCAACATCACAAGCGACGGAAACCTCTACTGGGACAACTCAAACAAAAGATTGGGAGTAGGAACATCTAGTCCGTCTTCAATCCTAACTTTGCTTGGCAATAATTCTCTTACCTTTAGCGGCGTATCTGCACAAGATCAAGCTAGCACCATCTCAACTGATAGCAGCGATAATTTGATAATTAATTTTGGGGGAGGTTCAGGAAAGGTTCTTCAAATAAAAGCATCAGGATCTACTTTCTTACAGTTGGCACATCCATCAGGCACTAGCCCCCACAGCCTTAGCGGTGGTTTGACATTAACCTCAGGAGCCACTACATCAAAACCACTGGTTGTTAGAGGCATATCATCTTCCCAGAGCGCAAATTTACAAGAATGGCAAAATAGCGACACAACAGTTTTAGCTGCTATAACACCTGACGGAAACCTAGGAATCAATACATCCACGCCAACACAAAAACTTGATGTGAATGGCAATGCACGCATTTTAGGTGATTTGAACGTCACCGGCACATCTTATTTAGGAAGCATAATCCTCAACACCACTGATTTGAATGTCACCAACATCAACCCCCGCGACCAAAACATAATATTCAACAACACAAGCGGAGGAGAAATCGCAAGAATAGTGGGAGCAGGAGGAACATCAGGATATATTGGAATTGGAACGACACTTCCAACAGCCTTACTCTCAATAGCAAATAATTCGACCATAAGGATGGGGGCGAGCTATGTTTCGGATAATGGAGGTTTAGATATAACCTCAAGATCCGGAGGCGAAGGAGGAATAATCAGATTCTACCACAACAGAGTAAATGATGGAGGCTCCGGAAGGGCCACTATAGATGCAGCAAGCAGCGTAGGTTTTCGCATCAGCACAACCTCATGGGGAAACCTAATGCTCGGTTCTGATAACAGTATCATATTCGGATCATCAGCAAGCGTCAACACCGTCTCAGAATACGCAAGATTCACAAGCGACGGAAACCTAGGCCTCAAAGACACAACCCCCGACGCTCTACTAGATGTGAACGGAGTGAACCTTAACTCAGATGTTTTCAGAGTTGATGCGAACGGAAATTCAAGCCCGGTATCTTTTGTAATTGATAAAAATGGAAATGTTGGTATAGGTAAAAGTGCCCCGACTGTATATTTAGATATTGTAGGCGGTTTTATTGTAACTGGAAGAGATCTAGGCGTATCCAATTTTGATAACTGGAGTTTGACTGGAGGCCATAACGGCAATGGAAAAATAAATTCCGTAACAAATGGAGGTTCTGGTAATTCAGGAGGAGTTAATGTCCCTGCAGGTTCACTAGGGGTCGGTTATACAATGTCATCAGGTTCTGGCCCCGCATGGGCTCACACTGCTCAATTTGCAGTGAGGGGCAGATCGGTACTTCAACTCACAACTGGAGATTACATAGCTATTACAGACCAGGCATCGGATGCTGGAAATGACCTGATAAGAATCACAGCAGACGGCAACCTCGGAATTGGTACATCAACCCCCAAAAACAAACTCAACATAGTGGGCGATACCAATCTTTCCGGCAACCTTATTTTCAACAACAATACTGACCACAATATTTGGATGCCGAGTTCTAGTTTGGCTACATCTTATTCCCTGACAATTTCATCTAGCAGCTCTGAATCTGGAAATGTCAACGGTGGGGCGCTTTCGCTATATTCAGGAAATCCAACCGGGACAGGTGCTGGAGGGCAAATAATCATTAAATCAGGTTCATCTCCCGGTGGGGGAAGAGGAGGGGACATAAACCTTTCCGCAGGCCTTGGAGGAGGAAACGGTGCTAGTAGTGACGGAAGTATTTTGGGCGGGACACTCTATCTAAATGGAGGCCACACACTTGCAGCAGGCCCAACAGTTGCTGGCGGAGTGGTAATTGCCGGTGGAAATTCAGCTAATAGCAGAGGAGGCACAATAATAATCAATCCAGGCTCAGGTTCATCCGCATCCGCTGATGGAAATATTGTACTTGCAAATTTGCGAGGGATGGTTGGGTTAGGTACAGCATCCCCTGCAAATAAATTGAATATTGTCGGCGATGTGAATGTTTTTGATGGCAATATAATTGTCGGCAAGGCAAATAATGCAATGCAGTTTAGAAGCGATGGTTCAGCTAGCCAGTGCGCCGGCCTTGCAAAACTTGCTTCAGGCGCAGTTACAGTGACAACGAGCTGCATGTCGGACAATAATGCAATGGTGCTGATAACCGGGCAAACACAAGGCTCGGGAATGGGAGGTCTGCGTGTTACTTCAAAGACCACCAGTGCTTTTACAATCTCCTCCACAAACGCATCTGATGATGCTGATGTGTACTGGAGAATTGAAAAGGTACTCAACTAAAATTAGACATCTCACCTATGCTCCGGGCGTGGGAGAAAATATTTCAATAGAAATTTATCAAGGCTATCTTTCTCATCGACAATTTTTCCTTTTTCGATATATCTTATTATTCTGCGCGATATATCAAAATATTTTGAAATGACCCTAGGAGCATGGCTTCCCACAATTTCTTGTAGTTCAGTTCTCAAAATTGCCCTGTCTTCATTTACAGTCAGGGGTTGTAAATACTGATCTAGTTCTCTCTGCTGTGGGTTTTGGAAGTGTGACCTGAATTTTGCTTCAATAAGTTTAGCGGCCCTTTTCCTTCCATCCCCTTCAAATCCAACGCCTGCAAAATCAAGGGCATATTTTAGGGCAAAATCGCTAATGGACTTGAACACCCTAACTTTATGATCAGCTTGGATTGTAGTTTCCTTTTTTGCTTTTTGTGCTATCATTTCACAGAGCAGGCTTAAATTTTTTTCATATTCTACATCAATATAATTCTTTCTCAACAAAGTTCTGCTCTGCTTAATAGCGCTAGTACGCTCTTTTCTAATTTCAACAGAGGATTTTCTAATTTGAGGGCTCATTTCCAATTCACTTTTTTTCATGCATTGGGTGGGAGCAGCAATAATTCACTTCAACTGTATTGCCGCACTGCACGCATATAAGGCTTGATCCGCGCAGATCCATTTCCTTCCCATGGCACTTTGGGGTTTTGACCTTTGAAGTGCAGTTGTCGCATACTAGTATTGCCATTTTTTTGCCTCCTAGAATAATTCCTTTGCAATAAGCCCTGATAAATCTATTGCATTGCTCTTGTGTTCAATTGAATTTGTACTAATGATGCTTTTTGCCCCGGATTTTTTCAATTTTTCAAAAGCCCCTTCTGCAAATATTCCATGCACGCAGATGCAGTGCACAGATTTTGGTTTTCTCTTTTTTATTTCTCTAACTGCTTCAATCATTGTATGTCCGGAGCTTATAATGTCATCAACAATGACAACATCTTTTCCTTTCCACTCTTTTTCTTTTGTCACGTGGATTTTTACATGGCGCGAGCTAAAACGCTGCTTGAGAAAAATTACCGATTCAAAGCCAATTGAATCTGCGATTTCCTTTGCCCACTGCGAGCTCTCAATATCTGGGCCAGCTATTACTGTTTTTTCTTTTTTGAATTTTTTGCGGATATATTGCGCAATCAGATCATTTGCAGTTAGCTTTTTGCGCTCTATATGGAAGAGGTATGCCAGGTTTGTAATCCTGTGCAGGTGCGGATCGACAGTGATTATTTTATCACAGCAAGAATTCACCAGCCATGCCATTATGCGGTTTGAAACGCACTCGCCTGGATGGAACCTCTTATCCTGCCTCAGGTATGCGATGTAGGGGATTGCAGCAATCACTTTTTTTGCCCCGAGTTCTTTTGCGGTTTTGCTGGCAAATACAACTTCGAGCAGTGCTTCACTTGGCAAAGGGTGCATGCTACCTACAAGAACAACAATTTTGTCGCGCACATCATCTTCAAAGCGCAAATGCAATTCCCCATCGGGAAAATGCTCGATATTTAGTTCTCCTAATTTTGCCTTGGAACGTTTTGCAATTGAAGCGGCAAGTTTTTTGCCGTTTTGCAAGGGGAAAATTATCATACTAGCACTAGGGCTTTGTTTAATAAAAGAATTTGTCAAGGCCTTGACGGACAAACAGGACAGGGGGTCTTTTAGTGTTAAATAGTACCACTTATTAGTTGCAATTCTTCGTTTTTTGTGCCGGTTTGGGGTATTGGTTTAAATTCCTTTTATGATCAGCATTATATAAATTTGACCATCCGATGTGGTGTCTCTAGGGGTGTATATAATGAAGAATGTTGTTTCCAATGCCATCAAGCTGGCAAAAGAGAGCGCGGCAAAGCCAAAATCCAGTTCTAGCGGATCAAAAAAGAGGGCTGGCGATAATGATGAAGAACTAATTAGCCTACTTGAAGCGAGCAAGGCAAAAATAAGGGTTGTTGGATGCGGCGGAGGAGGCTGCAACACAATTAATCGAATGACTGAAGTCGGGATTCTTGGCGCAGAAACAGTTGCAGTTAATACCGATGCCCAGGATTTATTGAAAGTAAAAGCCGACAGAAAAATTCTAATTGGAAAAAAACTAACAAGGGGATTAGGTGCTGGTTCAGACCCATCAGTTGGCGAAGCATCAGCCCAAGAATCTGTTGAAGAGCTGCACGAACTTTTAGAAGATTCGGATTTAGTATTCATAACATGCGGAATGGGAGGAGGAACTGGAACCGGTTCAGCTCCTGTTGTTGCTGAAATTGTAAAAGATAAAAAGGCACTAACAATTGGCGTTGTAACACTTCCATTTAGTGTTGAAGGGAAAAAAAGAATTGAAAATGCAATGCACGGGCTTGCAAACCTCCGGGCGCACGCCGACACTGTAATAGTAATCCCAAATGATAAAATTTTAGAAATAGCACCAGACCTTCCGATAAATGCGGCATTCAAGGTCGCAGACGAAGTTCTCACAAATGCAGTGAAAGGAATAACTGAAATGATAACAAAGCCGGGCCTAATCAATCTTGACTTTGCTGATTTGCGCACAATCCTTGAGCGCGGAGGGGCGGCAATGATAGGGCTTGGAGAGAGCAGCACCCAAGGTGGCAGTTCGGATACGCGAGCACTTGAAGCAGTTGAAAATGCACTCACATCACCTCTTCTTGATGTTGATATTTCAAATGCAGGAAGGGCCCTAATAAATGTTGTCGGAGGCTCTGATATGACACTTCGCGAAGCAGAAATGATAGTTGAAGCAGTCAGCGCAAAAATCAGCTCAAACGCGCACATCATATGGGGGGCAATGATTGATGATTCTGTTCCCAAAAACCAAATCCAAGCAATGGTAGTAATTGCGGGCGGAAGGTTTCCCTACCTTGATGATGACGGCAAACCGCACCAAGGCGGCCCAATAGATCTTGGAATACAGTTTGCCGATTAAATTGAACAAAACCAATACTTTTGGGCTAGTTTTTCTTTGCTAGCCCTTTAAATTCCTTTTCACACACCTCATCTTTAGATGTTTAACCTAAATGAGTTCATCCAATCAAGCATTCGCATATTCACGGTTTCAAGAAAACCCGGGACCAAAGAATTTGAAGTAATGGCAAAAGTAACAGGCATTGGAATAATTCTAATAGGGGTAATAGGGTTTGCAGTAAAGCTTATTTTGGAAGGATTCCTAAAAATATAGCCAAAAGCCTTTAGGTAAGCTTTTTAAAACATTTTCAATGGTTTTTTAATAGAGAATTGGAAAACAAACACTCAATTCTAATGTTTACAAGTGGTAAAAAATGATTTTCACCGTAAGGACAACAGTGGGGCAGGAGAGCCTTGTTGTTGATGTACTCTCAAATAAAATAAAAAAAGAGGAACTCAACATCTACTCAATTTCAGTAATCCCCGGGCTTAAGGGCTATATTCTAATAGAAGGGGACAATGAAGTTACAATTCGCAGGGGCATAACAAACACCTCGCATGTAAAGGGCCGGGGACTTGTTGGCGGTGGAATGGGCAACAAGATGAAATCAAGAGGCCCCACAGATAGCTCCGTTCGGGTTGTAAATGTAGAGGAACTTTCAGGGCTTTTAGAAGCAAAACCACTAATGAAGAGCATAAAGGAAGGGATGAAAGTTGAAATAATTGCAGGCCCATTTAAAGGCGAGAAGGCAAAAGTGATGAGGGTAAATGACACAAAAGAAGAAGTGACGGTTGAACTAGTCGAAGCTGCAGTAAAAATACCTGTTACAATTCATGCTGAACATATAAGGATAATCAAGGAGTAAAAAGGGGTTTTGCAAAAATGGCAGAGATAAGCGCATTAATTGAAGGCGGAAAAGCAACAGCAGGAGCGCCACTAGGCCCGGCACTTGGGCCACTTGGAGTAAATATCGGAAAAATAGTATCTGAAATAAACGAGAAGACAAAAGGCTATGCCGGAATGAAAGTTCCTGTTACAATTGAAGTTGACAAGCAAAAAAATATAACAATAACAGTCGGTTCGCCCCCTACAAGCGCGCTAATTACAAAAGAAATCAAAGCGGCAAAAGGCGGGGCAAACCAACGCACAGATACTGTTGGAAACCTAACAATGGAGCAGGTAAAAAAATTAGCCCAAGCAAAACTTGAAGCCCTAACTTCAACTGATATATTCCACGCCTCACGCGAAATAATCGGCACATGCAATTCAATGGCAGTTACAATTGAAGGCAAGAGGGCTAAAGAAATACAAAAGGAAATAGATGTAGGCCAGTGGGATAGCGTACTAAAAAAATAATTCACAAATGGGGGGAGTAAAAAATGGCAGCAGAATTCGGGGAATTTAAGGGAAATAAGGTAATAACCCTAAAAAGGGATGAAAACGACAGGTATCCTTTTACCTTCGGAAAATCCAAAGCAAAACTCATTGTCGACCACTACGAGCAAATAAAGCAATTTGCAGAAGAGCAGTAATGCAACTTTTTCAAATTCAGTGGCTTTTGCACAAAGGTGTGCTTTTGCCACATTTCAACTTTACTTAGACTCTGTCAAGCCTGTCATTTTCCTTAAATTCCGGGATGTTTGGCATTGAGCCAAAATATGATTTTCTTTTTTTAGTTTTTTTCATATATCCTCACACTACTTAAGGTAAATTGTGTTTTGTCCCTTCATGTGGAAATCCTTTGTCACTATTGTTGCATTGTGCTTTTTTGCAAGAAAAATTATTATTGCATCTGACATGCTTATGTTTTGAAATTTTTTTCTGAGTTCAGCGTGCAATTCTCCAATCTCAAAGTAATCTTCCATATTCTCTTCAACAGGGATACAATTGTCTTGGATGGCCTGCTTTGCTAGCCCGGGGTGCATATTTTTTCTTATTAATTTGCTAATCACTTCAAGGGCAACAATGTTGGGGGTCATTATCTCGTTTGAGTCGTCAGAAATAAGTTCTCCGACCTTTTCTCCTATTTTTGAACCTTCAAAATGTTCTATCCATGCACTCGAATCAAACATCAATCTATATCTTGTCAAATCTATCATCCTCTGTAAACTGCCCGATACCCTTGTATATTCCAAGGTAGGTTTTACGCGGTTTTTTCATTTCTAAATGGATAGAGTCGTTTTCCTTCAAATTGAGTTCTTTTACCGCATCGGAAGGTATCCTTGCCATAAATGAGCCGCCAATTTTTTTGACTTTCACAATCACTTGCATTAAACCACCTGTTAAACAAATTAAACACTATGTTATATTTAATATTTTGTAGGGTTTATTGCCGCTGCAAAAGCCAGCTTTAAAAACCTTCCCGAAGAAATTATAGTTAATTAAATGCTCTTTTTAGAGCCAAAATGCACCCTATTTTGGGTTGAGTGCCAGCTTGCTGGCAAGTCCTGCCGAAGGCAGTGCACCTCCTCCCGAAAGGTTTTTCGGGTGCAGTACCAATTCGTTGGTAGGTCATCAAAATGGATAAAAAACAGGTTGTGCAGGCACTAAAGTACGCCCGTGATCTTAGCAAGAAAAGGAAATTCGAACAATCCTTTGAATTCATAATAAATTTCAAGGGTGTTGATTTCAAAAAAGCAGAGAACAGAATAGAACTTGATGTAAAATTACCGCACTCAACCGGAAAGCAAGCCGATGTCAAGACACTTGTTTTTGTAAAAGACCCAAATTTTGCGCAGGAAATAAAATCCAAAGTCTCACGCATTATAATGGATGAAGAAATACCAAACATCAAGAAAAAGGATGTTGACCTGCTTTTGCGCGACTATGACCAGTTCTTAGCTGAAGGTGGGGCGATTTTAACAGTTGCAAAATATTTAGGGCAGCAGCTTGCGCCAAAAGGAAAAATGCCAAAGCCACTCCAGCCCTCTGTTGCAAGCCTTGAACAGGCACTAAAAAATGTGAGTACTTTTACAAAAGTCACAAACAAGAAAGGCAAATTCATGCCGGTAATCCATGTGATGGTCGGAAAAGAAGGGTTCAAGGATGAGAGCGTTGCTGAAAATATTATGGAAATATACAGTTCCGTGCTAGGAAGTTTACCTGCAAAAGAAGGGAACTTCAAATCCACTTATGTAAAGCTCACAATGGGCATTCCAATAAAAATCGGGGAGAAATATGAAGCTCAAGCCGCGCAAAAGCCGCTTAAGGGGGAGAGCAAATGACATCACATACCCGAAAATGGAAAGAAGCACAATTTGCCGAGCTAAAGGATCTAGTTTCAAAATACACAATCATTGCAGTTGCAGACATTAGAATGTTTCCGGCAGCGCTATTCCAGCAAATCAGAAAAAAATTGCACGGAAGGGCAGTTGTTCGGGTCTCTAAAACAAAGGTAATCAAAAAAGCACTTGAGAGCGCCGGCAATTCATCGCTTCTAAAGGATTTTGCAGCAGCAAACTGCGCAGTCATATTTACCCACATGAACCCATTTGAACTATTTTCTTTTTTGAAAAAGAATAAAGGCAAAGTTGCGGCAAAAGTGGGGGCAATAACAGAAGAGGATATTGTAATTCCGGCAGGCGACACGGGCCTTCCTCCGGGGCCGGCTCTTAGCGATCTAAAAGGAGCCGGGTTAAAAGTTGCAGTACAGGGGGCAACGATTGCAATAATGGAAGATAAGGTTGTAACAAAAGCAGGGGAAGCGGTTTCAGCCCCAGTTGCCGGCACGCTTGCAAAATTGAACATCATGCCATTTAAAGTGGGAATGAAACTTGTTGCAGCACTTGAAAAAAACCAGATATTCAAATCAGATGTACTAGATATTGACACCGATAAGGTATTTGCAAATTTTATGGCAGCGCACAAAGGGGCATTCAACCTAGCGTTCAATGCAACAATTACAAACAGCGCAACAATAGAGCTGCTTTTGCAAAAATCATTCAGGGATTCAAAATCAGTTGCACTTGAGGGCAATTTCTTAACCTCTGCAACAGTTGGCGATGTGCTGGCAAAAGCAGCGCGCACAGCAAAAGAGATCAAATCCCATGTAAAAGATACTACAGTGGAGGGCGCTTAACTACTAAGCTAACCGAGGTGAAAAGCAATGGAGTACGTATATGCAGCAATGCTCTTGCACTCTGCAAAGAAGGAAATAAACGAGGCAACAGTAAAAAAAGTCCTTGACGCAGCAGGAATTAGCGCTGATGAATCAAGGATAAGAGCACTCGTGGCTTCTCTAAAAGATATAAATATAGATGAAGCAATCCAGAAAGCGGCAGTAGCAGCTCCAGTCGCAGCAGCGCCAGCAAGCGCAGCAGCAGGCGGAGAGGCAAAGAAAGAAGCAAAGCCGGAAGATACCAAGAAGAATGAAGAGGAAGCAGCTGCAGGCCTAGGAAGCTTGTTTGGATAGATCAGTTCTATCCTTGCTTTTCTTTTTTTTATTTTAGCTAGTTGTAGGACAGTCGAATTTCTACTTGCCAAATTCTAGAGGTCGGCTGAATAAAAACCATGCTGCCAGGCCTTCAAATGAGCCTAGTGGTTTTTTAGGGTTCTCTTAAAATTGTTAGTAGAATTAATCTCTCTCACTATTGTTTTTTCCCTCTTTTACTTTTCACTTGCTTTGCAATGTCCCTAATTCCCTTATGCGCCTTTGGCTTTTTTGAACTGTGTGTAAAGGCCCTTTTGTTAGGAAGAGTGCTGATTTTTTTTAGATCAGTTCTGAGCTTTTCAATATCCGATAAATACTCATTGGATTTTTGCTCAAATTCCTTTCTTGTAATTATCCCTTCATTTAACCTTGCGCGCAAGAGGGCAAGCCTCTCTTTATATGAATCTATTTCGGAATGTTTGCTATCCGCTGCAATAATATTACCTGCAAGCTCTTTTCGTTGCGCTTCCAAATCCACTGTTCCCTTGCGGTGAATTGCCCCAACTAGCAGTAGTGAGAGGGCAAGAGTAATTGCAACCAAGAATAATCCACCTGCTATTAAAATGAAACCATTTTGCGAACTGCTCTGAGAATTAAAAGGGTTTCTTGACCCGGATAGCACATCCTGGCTGCTTAGCACAGGTTCATTTTCATAAGCAAGGCTCACTTCACTTGATGCTGTAAATATTTGCCCGGCTAGAGTTGCAAGGCCAATTCCGCTGCGAAGGTTTTCAGAAGCATTTTCCGAAAAACCCTGCTGTTCATAATAATTTGCCGCTGCAAGGAAATATTTGGCATGATCCAAATAAAGTGATGCCCACCCAGAGTTTGAAGATGAAAAAATTGAATCATCAAGATTTTTTATTTTGGCCTCTAGTGTTTCTTTGAGTTCCTTTTGATCCATACCCTGGACCGTTTTTTGGGCTTCTGCAAGGGCCATAGCCGACGCCGCATCAAAATACGATGCCTCAAACCATCCGGAATCCTTCTCTTCGCGCGCTGAATTTACCCTTCTTTCAATGTCCTCTTTTTGTGAATCGTCATTTATGGAATTTAGATCTATGAGGGCGGCAGCAATTAAAGGATCCATTGCAGTTTCAAACTGATCTGTCCTATTCACATATTCTGTGGCGCCTTTTGAGAGGTTGTAGAAATCCTTTGAAACATCAAGCCAGGCAACTGCAAATGCATAATCCTGCACATTTGCAATTTCAGCAGAATCCTGTTCCGATTCGCTTGCTCCGACAACAATGGTTTTTGTGCTCATTAATTTATCGACTGTAATAGTTGCATATGTATGCCTTTGCTGGGCAGAAGCGTGCCATTCAATCCCATTTTTTGGCAATGGCCCGTCTAAATCATTTTTGAAACTCTCAAGCTCTCTTTTCATATCAATTAGCCGCAGATCAAGCGATGTAGAATCATCTTGCAAGAGTTCGGGGTTTGATGCAACTTCCTTTACAACTATTGCATTCACGCGCGAGAGGAATGCAAAATTTGCGGCAGAATAGAGGTAGTTTTGCTCATTTAAAATCTCGGCACGTGAGAGGGCCTGTTCCGAATTGTTCAAAACCTCAAGCAGGGCATGCGTTACAGTAGCATCTTCCAGAAGAGAAGATGAAAGGGCGGTTCTGGCTTCTGAAGTTACTTGTTTTGTTTCTGCAATGTAATTTGATGTAAGGGTTTTGAAGGGGGCAAGGCCTTGTTTTAGTGAAATTTTTTCCGGGACAAATTCAGGCACAGATCCGCTTGCCGAGCTATTCACATCGATTTTTTCAATATCTGCATGGGCAAAATTTATGGCCTGCTCTATTGTTTGCACCTCTGCTACCTTCATGTCCCAATTTTGCGGAGCATACTCTAAAATATTAACGCTGCGCACACCTTCCGGAAGCTTTACAGTTTGTATAGCCTCCCCTTTTGGTATCAAAAAAAGCTTTGTCCCGGTTTTGCTCGCTTCGCGCGCCTTTTCAAATACGCCTCCCACAGGACCCACCCTTCCTTCGGGAGTAATTGTTCCTGTAATGCTGACATTGTCAGGAAAATCCCTGTCAGTTAGCATTGAAACTACAAGAAGTGTCATTGCGGCCCCGGCGCTAGGCCCATCGACAACCGAGGCAGTGGAATTTATTGTGAATTTGTAATCATACGAATCCCACCTATTGTAGAATTTTTTTGCAACATTTATCGCTGTTTTTTCGGCGTTCTGTGTAGAGGTCCCAACAAGCGGGGTCACAGCGCTCCACACTTTCCCGCTTCCGGGCTCTATTTTAATGTCAAGGGTAGCAACAAGCCCCTCGCCTTCACTTGTTACGGCGTATATTTTCATCGAATCTGATTGCACTATTGCCGATACACTTGAGACAAAGAGCAGCAAAAAAAGCGCGGTTGCAATAAAACGATCCATTTTCTCTCCTTCTTAACATATTTAGCTAGTATTGGGGCTTTAAATCTTTTCAATATTTTAGTTTTATTCTTCCCCGCTATCTTGCGCCTCTACATCCTCTTGGGCCTGTTGCACATTTTGAATGGCATTTCCTTTTTTTAAGCGCAGCCCAATTACCGAACTCTTATGCTTATTCATGGCAACCCCAACTATTTGGTCGGCTTGATTTATTACCGAATCATTATGGCTAATTGTAATGAATTGGCTAGTTGAACTCTGGCCGCGAATCATCTTACCAACTTTTACTGAATTCTCCTTATCAAGTGCTGCATCCACTTCGTCGAATATGTAAAATGGGGCCGGTTCAAATGACTGTATTGCAAATAAAAAAGCTAGGGCTGTTAGGGACTTTTCCCCCCCGCTCATCGCATCTATAC
>Ga0209542_10014938_pt1 | contig 13125 bp, 14 predicted proteins | sample RifCSPhighO2_01_FD_184028 | JGI IMG/M metagenome (GOLD analysis project Ga0209542, IMG submission 184028) | Soil microbial communities from Rifle, Colorado - Rifle CSP2_plank highO2_0.1 (SPAdes) (version 2) | ecosystem: Environmental > Terrestrial > Deep subsurface > Rock core/Sediment ... | reverse complement strand
GAATGAAGAGGTCGGCTTCGTTCTCGCGCTTCGGATCATCTACGATAATGAGCATCTTGCCTCGCCGAGCGGTATGAATGGCTTCTTCGACTGTAGTAAATACTTTTTTCATATCTCTGTTATGAGTCGCACCATCCTGAGTGCCGACTCTGCGGCCTCGACCCCCTTGTTCTCTTTCTTTCTCGTCGCACGCCCGATAGCATCCTTGATGTCGTAGACCGCGAGCACTTCGAAGATGACAGGGATCTCGTACTCGAGCGACACCTCCATGCACCCGCGCGCGCACTCGTTCGCGATCTGCTCAAAATGGTAGGTCTTGCCTTTCACGATGGCGCCAAACGTGATGAGCGCGTCATACCTATGCTTCTTTGCTAACTTCTTTGCGAGGAGTGGAATTTCCATTGAGCCCGGCACTCTGAATACATGAATGTTCTCCGTCTTCATTCCCCTACGTTTCAGTGTCGCGATACACCGCTTTTCAAGCTCGCTCGTGATATCTTCGCGGAACGAACTCCCGATGATACCGATGCGTACATCTTTGATATTCTTCATATAAGTTTCTCAACGTATTTTGCGAGCACATCCACTTCAATGTTCGCCCGTGCGCCAACTTTCATAGTCCGGAAGGAAGTGCTCTCCCATGTGTGCGGAATGATGCCAACCGTGAAGTAATTCTTTCCCGTTTCGATGACCGTGAGCGCGGCACCATTTACCGCGATCGATCCTTTTTCGACGATGTATTTGGAAAGCGCGGGATGGACGGAAAGCTTTAGCACTCGGCTGTGCGCTTTTCGCGTAAGACCGACGAGGATGGCGAGCTCGTCCACGTGTCCCTGCACAATATGGCCAGAAAGAAATGTCGTCGGCGTCGCCGGAAGCTCCAGATTGACGAGCGAACCGCTTGCGAGCCCACCGAGAGTCGTGCGAAGTGTCGTTTCCGGCATTAGGTCGGCAGAAAATACGCGCCTAGTTTTTCCGACGACGGTGAGACACGCGCCATCAACGGCCACGCTCACGCCACGCGAAAGTCTGCGGAGAAACGGGCTCTGCGCGCGAACAAAAATACGCGACGGCGAACACGTCTCGACAACCCCTGTTTCTGTGATGATTCCGGTAAACATAAAACCCCGCTCCTGCGGGGCCTTCATAACATCCGAATGGATGTCTCCTTCTTTCATTCCGACTTTACGGCCGGTCGCGGGATCTAACCGCAGTCGTTCCCGCTCTTTGTCAACAAAGGGCGGGATCGCGGACTCTCCAGCTCCAGTTTTGAAGGACAGAATCTATCGTCCAAAACTGGGGCTGGATTTACCGCCGATTGGGACTTTCCAGCTCTTTCTTTAGAAAGGGCTGGATCACCCTACCCCGAAGGAACATTACTAGCATAACATATCTCGTGAGCCACCTCCGAGATTTGAACTCGGGACCCCGTCTTTATCCCAGCACTATCCGCAGGAGCCGAAGACCGGGGTCGAACCGGTGACCTACCGCTTACGAAGCGGTCGCTCTACCAACTGAGCTACTTCGGCATTCTCCTGCGGAAAGTGCGGGACCCTGCTCCAGACGTGCGGCATATACCCCGCACCAAATTGCTGAAGTATCGGCATTATGCAACAAGAGATTGTTTTTGATAAGCAGAGATTGTCTACGGCAGTATCGCGTGAAAATTTTGGTGCTGGGGCCAACTGCTTGCCCGTCCGAAGCTCAAATGCAATTTGAGCGAAGGAGGGAGCTAAGGTGGCGAACAGCAATATCCTATGCGATTTTCCTCCGATTTCCAATCCCCGAAGACGTCTCCGGAGATACCGGGTCAACTAGTAGACCGAAACTGTCACTTGCTTGGTGGCCATTGGGGAACCATCCTTAGCGCCCGCACTACACATGAGCGTATACGTTGCCGTAAGAGCTGGTGTATAGGTCACGGATCCGCTGGCACCCGTTCCCCCGGTGATATGAATTTCCTGATTGTAAGACGTCAGAGCCGAGATAGAGCAGAAGCCGCCGTAATATGAAATGTCGTTTTCAGTCAAATTCGAATTCCACAAGAACGTGACAGGTTGACCCGAGGCTACCGAGTTTTGGTTGGCGCCGAAATCCACCGTAACCGGATTTGTTTGAGGTTGTCCCACGTTTACTGTTATCTTCTTAGTCGCGCTCGGAGAGCCGTCCTTTGCGCCGGAGGAACAGAGCAGCGTGTAGGTCGCAGTTGCCGGTGGCACGTAGGTGACAGTACCGCCGCTTACAAAACCGGGCGTAACTTGAAATGCCACGTTATTCTGGGTCAAACCCTCAATACTGCATCCGCCGCCGTAGTGAGAGATGTCATTTTGAGTAAGGTTCGAACCCCACATAAACAGTACGGCTCCGCCAGCGTTTACTGACGAGGGCGAGGCGGTGAATGAGTTGATCACGACGGAATTGGTTTGGACATTTGAACCTGCTTGGAATGAGCTACTTTGCCCGATCGTCGTATTTGGATTGTAGTAATCCGTTGCGCGCAGGAAGTAGCTGCCGTTCGGCAAATCGTTCGGTATAGGAATGCTCAATTGGCCAGAGCCCCCGGCCCATACCATCGTACTTTGGGCGAAATACGGTTGACCAGTAGTTGAATTCACAAGCCGTATTTGTGAATTGGCGGGAAGATTCGCGTAAGAGCCTATCACGTTGCCCGAGGAAATGTGGCTAAAGATTATGCTTGGCGAAGTGTTCACCGGTAGTGGTGTCGTCGGATTACCTGCAGTGATGGTCGCACTCCGCGCAGGATACGTTGTATTGTTGTGAGTAATGTTTAATACCGCTTGATATTTCCCGGCTTCATTCGGTATCCAATCGAACGTGTATATGCCACCGCTTACCGAAACGGGAGTGTAGCCAGAATTAGTCGTATCAGTTCCGGCGTTTACGATCTTACGTTCGACTATCGCCGGATCGCTTGCAACGATGTTCCCTCCGACGCTATACGTTATGGTGATTTTCTGACCGACACCGATGTTTGTATCGGAAGACGGATAGGTAATTTTGAGCGTATCGGGAATAAGATTAGATTTTGTGTTGTTCGATGCCAGAGCTATATAGCTGCTCGGTGCAATATATGATGCGGCTCCGGATATCACTGCGCCTGCACATGCCAGCAGAGCTCGCGATTTCGGCCCCACATAACCATAACCAGTCGTATCTGGCGAACCCGTCGATACAACTCCCCTTGCTGCCTGCCAGCGCTGAACTGCTTGAACTGTCGCAGGTCCGTAATATCCCGTGATTTCAGGGTAATTAAAGTACCCCTGTGCCTGAAGGAATCGTTGCAGCTTGGAAATCTCCCCGTTCGTCTCTTTGTCCGTGAGATCGAGATAGAGATTGAATGAAAGTGCTAGACACGCGCTAGGCGTCACGCTCGGCAGTCCTTGCAGCTGTAAAAGCAGGGTCTGCAATTGGCGGACTTGTGCGAGAAGAGAGGCGATCTGACTCTGGACGTCAGGCGTCTGCGCGAAGGCTGGTGCTGCAATGAGCAATATCCCGACAGTTAAGCCAACAATTTTTGCGGTCCGCATGGTTCAATAGCGATAAAAGGTAATACCTAATGATAGCACCCTGCGGGCATGCGCACCTGTTTTCTGTGGAGACGTGAGCCGATGTCCGGGATTGAATCCCAGTACCACAATGCTTCGCATTGGCTACGGGACAGGCCGGCGACATCGCCTTTGAGCCGGAAGAGAGAATCGGACTCTCGGCCTCCATCTTACCAAGATGGCGTTCTACCACTGAACTATTCCGGCGTTTTATTCTCTACCAACTGCCTGCCCCGTAGGAAGCGCGGAGCGCTTTCCTTCGGGGAGCTACATCGGCAAAAGGAACAAGCCGGCGCAGATAATATCACGCAACTGCGCGCTCTCTCAATTGCTCGATCGATGGTGCGATGGCCGCGTCGGTAATGTCCGCAGCGGTGATCGTGGAGAGTGCCATTACCTGTCGCTCAAGCTCTTCGGCCGCACTGAGCAATTGCTGGAACTCCGTATCCGTTTCGTAATACGCGCGGCCATTTCGGGTTTCGGTGTATCGTTCCCTACCCTCATATAATCGCTCTCGTAGAGACAGAATTCCGTGCGGACCAACTCGGATATCAGCGTACTGCACTATTTTTCTGTCGAGCGCATCGTCCGCGGCCACCTTTCGAAGCTGTGAGAAGCCAATATTTCCAATCAGCTCGATCGAGCGCGCGGGCAATCCGATCTCTCTTGCAATCGCGACATTTGCGTGGTGATGATCACTGCCATACTTCTCAACAAAATCATTTTTAACGCGCTGCCAATATTCAAGCCCCTCCGGCTCAACAAATTCAGAAAAATAACGGAGGTCTGATTTGATGATGTTGCCCATGTCGTGAAAAAGACATGCGAGAACTACCTCGTTTTCATTCGCGGAATGTTTAAGATTGCCGCAAATACGTTTGGCAATAGCAGCAACGCGCAGCTGGTGCAGTTGGAGCGAGGGCATAATGCGGTATTCCGCGTATATCTCTTCCGCTGTTTTCATCTGCGCGACGGACGGGATTTGAACCCGCAACCTCTTCCGTGACAAGGAAGCGCTCCACCGGGTTGAGCTACCGCCGCATTTGTGAGGAGTGAAGCGTGAGCTGTCACCTTCTCACGTTCTTCAACGTGCCGAGCGATCTTCGGCGAAGAACGATACAAGGGTACACTAAAAATAGCTCATTTCAATGCCGGCGGCAGGAATCGAACCTGCGACCTAGCCCTTATGAAAGGCTCGCTACTACCACTGAGCTACGCCGGCAACACCCGCACGATATCAGTTTCTCACCAACCTCTCAATAGATGCGGTATAATTTTAGACATGCGTGGGTATTTTTGGAATACCGTTCTTGCCATAAATTCCGTTCTCTGGTTCTTCGGTGTCGCATTCCTCACGTATGCGACCGGTATGCTCATCTTCGGCGGAGAGTGGCGGCAGTTCCTTTTCGCACTTGCCACATTCGTCGCACTCTCCCTGATAGAACTCATTCTCGCCGCCCTCGCTCACGATTGATCTTGTTGCGGGTACCCGATTTGCACCAGTGCAAGTCTCGTGCCCTTATATCTTGTGTTAGAGCCACATTTTCGATGTCGAGTTGACAATCGGATGTAATCGTATACAATCACACACATTGGTTATTATATGAATCCTCGATTTAACAAAAGAATACACATCACGCCGGACATGGTTCAGAAAATCGCCCGTATCGATGAGCTGAAGGGCGTTTGGCGTGGAAGTGCGAAACTGAATCCGCATATTCTCAAACAACTTAGGCAGTCGGTCATTATTACCTCGACTGGCGCCTCGACACGCATCGAAGGATCGAGGATGAGCGACGAGGAAGTTGCGCGTCTTATTCGAGGACTCAAGACAAAGTCGCCAAAAGGTAGGGACGCCGAAGAAGTCGCAGGATATGCCGATCTCCTCGGCCGAATCTTCGACAATTATGCGACATTCAAGCTAATCGAAGGACAGATTCTGCAGTTCCATGAGATCATGTTGCACTTCTCCACGAAAGACATAGTTCATAAAGGAAAATACAAATCTTCCGACAATGTCGTGATCGCGCGAAACGATGTAGGCGAAGAAGTCGTGTTGTTTCGACCGACGCCCCCGTATCTCGTGAAAAAAGAAATGGACGACGTTCTTCTGTGGACTGCTGATGCGATCGACCGTAAAACGATTCATCCGCTGCTTATTATCGCGAATTTCGTATTTGAATTTCTCGCGATTCACCCATTCCACGATGGCAATGGGCGGCTTTCTCGCGCGCTTACCAACTTCCTTCTCTTGCGGGCGGGATACGGTTATATTCCATACATATCTCTCGAGGAGATCGTCGAGGATCAGAAGGAGCAATACTACCTCTCGCTCCGCGAGACACAGCGGCATCACAAGTCGACGCGCGAAGACGTAAGTCCGTGGGTTAACTTTCTGCTCGACACTCTACTTGCTCAGGCCGAAGCCGCGCGACATTTGATCGAACGCGATGAACCCGAGCAGAGTCTTTCTGAAAAACAGCTTGCCGTCCTTCGACTTTTCGACGAAGGCGCAACGCTCTCGCCAAAAGAAATATCACATGTGCTAAAAGACATGCCGCTTCCGACCATCAAACAAGCACTCTCGCGTCTCGTGAAAATCGAACTCCTCAAACGCATTGGTCTCGGCCGCGCGACGCGGTATCGGAAGTTCTAGCGCTTGTCGTTAGTCTCAGTCGTAGTTTGGATATTGCTGTGGCGCAATACCACGCTGATCAGTAAGAAGCGGGAATTTCTTTTTCAAATCATCGGAAGATTGTGCCCTCGTGCCGCGAAATGTGATGTCAAACCGATGTCCATCGCCAAAGTCGAAGATGAATTCGAGTTTGGGAAATTTCTGGTAATCGATCTGGCATATACGAAAGCCATCCGACTTGTATGTCGGATACGGGTCGTCTTCCCAATGCGGAGCGAAGAATTCGAGTCGCGCGGGCCGTACCATAAGCGGATCGACGGGTTTGCGTTTCGGTCCGATGACGGTATAGCCATGCATATGGTCATAGCTCCAGTTCATAGACCTTACAATGACGCGCGCTAGCTTCTCGAACGTTTGCGTTCCGAGAATCTCAATATCTCGGGTGACGCCCTTCTTCAATTTGTACACAATATGGAATACATACACAGCGTCCTGCGGCTGGTCAGATGAAAACACTTTTGCAAATTCGGCACAGTACCATTCGTATTCTTCCAAGACCTTTCGCAAATATTTCGCATGATCGCCTTCTCTGATCGTAGCTGCTATGGATTCACGAAAGTTAGGTTCGTCGATATCCGGAAGGGCTAAGGGTGATTTTTTCATACCTTGTGGTACTTCTTCAGCAGTCTATCCAGAAACCTGAGGATCGGCGTACGCCAGTGATGTTCAAGTTGAGTTCTTATAAGTTTGATCAGGATTTTATCGTTCTTAGACAATTTCCTTCCTTCGAGTTCGTATATTTTCCCGAGAATAATATAGTCTTGATCTGTCGATAGGATGTATTTCTTACTATCCCCGGACTTTACTTGAAATTTTTTCCTCAACGTCATGCGCCTCTTTTTCAAAATCTGCACATACTCCCGATCACTCTGCGTCGCCAACCGCAACTCATCTCCCCATAGCCCTTTTTGATAATAGAAATCTTCAATTGCCTGTAACGATTTTTTCCGTTTGTACGCCATAGCAGCTGGTATGTTATTGGTTCAGAAATAATCGTGCAAGGCGCAACTCGTCGTACGAATAACTCTCGTCGAGAAGGGCGCGGGCTGGGGAGAGGAGGACTTTCCCTTTGGGGTCGCGCACCGCTTCAAGAGCGGCTCTCATCGTCTCGAATCTCTCCGGCCTCTGAAGATGTGCGAGGTCGCGCACTGCTTCGATCTTTCCTTGCAACTTTATTTCTTCGAGATGATTGACGATGGTTGTCGCGGCAATCCCGCGTTTTTTTGCAATCTCTCCAATTGATCGCGCGCTTTTGAGAAGGGCGAATGTCGCTTCGAGTGTAGGGATGCGAACTACTTTCTGTTTCGGTCCCATACCCGGCTTTCCGCCGCAGGCGCGGATGAAATTTGAGTGCATTGTTGCAAGTTCCTTCGGATCGATTGTCCTGAATTTTTCTCGCGCTTTTGCCGATTGCATCCGGAATGCCTCGTCGCGCGCGCGTACTTCGGGATGCACTTCGAGCGCGCGCTGGTTTAAGCCCGCAAGTGAGAGCCCCTTCAAGGTGCGCACGCGCGAGAGCGCGACATATCCTTGGCCATACTCGAAGGTTTGCGAGAGGTCCATATGCGCGGCATCCAAGGACATCCCCTGGCTTTTATGCACCGTCATCGCCCATGCGAGCCGGAGCGGTACCTGGATGATGCGCGCGAGAACACGCCCGCTGTCTTCGATGCGCCATTCGTCGGGCTCGGCGTATAGCGTCCTTCCGGCGTTCGTTTTCACGATCAGGAATCCGGAATCCGAAAATCCGGTCACGATACCGAGCGTGCCGTTTACATATCTATGCGTTGTTACATCGTTCTTGGTGAACATAACGCGCGCGCCGACTTTGAGCGAGAGTAGCTCCGGAGAAAGACAGCCGCGCTTCAAGGCGAGCACGAGCTTTTCCGGGCCGCGGCTTTCCATTGCGAACACGCTCGCCTTGCCCGGAAGCTTCTCAAGTTCGCTTGCGTTTATCGCGTCAACATCGGCATTGTGGCTGTAGAGCTGTGCAACATCATCTTTCCGCGTCGGCGAATAACGCGTGCGCAGAAGCGCGCGCTCGCGCTCACTCGCCGCGCCGCGCCGGATCGCCGAAAGAAAATCAAGAAACACGGGGTCTTCCTGCCGGTGCTGTTCGGAGAGGTAGCAGACGAGTGGATTGAGCGCCTCCCATGCGGGAGAGGAAAAGGCGAATCGTTCCTGCTCGGTGTTTGGCGAGAACGATTCTTGCGCATCTTCGTCCTCGTTCCTCTTATTGACAGGTGGCAGTTGGAAAAAGTCGCCGACGAGAACGACCTGTAGTCCGCCGAACGGCTGCTCATTCCGGCGTATCTCTCGACACACTGCGTCGACCATGGAAAGCGCACGCGTCGAGAGCATTGAAACCTCGTCGATGATAAGAATGCGAGCATTACTCACGCGTCGCACGACATTTCTGTTCTGGCCGATTCGGTCGAGATCGTACTTCGTGAGATCGCGCCGTATGCCGATCCCGCTCCACGAATGGATCGTGTAACCACCAATGTGCGTAGCGGCGATACCGGTCGAAGCGGTGATGGCGGGCTCGATACCGCACGAGCGCAGATGCGCGACGTATTGATTGACGGTGTGCGTCTTCCCGCTCCCCGGCTCGCCGGTTAAAAAAACGTTCGCGCCAGTTTTCAAAATCGCGAGCGCCTCCGCTTGAGTCATTGCAACATAGTACACTCATCGTCCGCTTAATCCATGCGTATTAGCTCCGAGGAATGTACGATGTTCAAACACTGGATTGGGCTAAGAACCTATCCCGATAGGAACATTGCGGCTGCACCACTGCAAGGCGCGCCTAACGACGCGCCTTTTCATCAATGAGACACGGATCACGGTCCCCGATTACCTGTACGAATGTAGATTTGTTCTCAATCATCACAGCGGTGATCGAAAAGCAGTATTGGCCACTCTGTACCAGCATATATTACATATTTCGTCGCTTCAACTGTAGAAGCGCCGCGTAATTCATCTTGCCAGTGTGCGTATGGCAGTCCATAGGGTTCGTGGTCGTCTCCAAACAGCACCCTGACGGGCACTTTCTCAGTCCAAAGGTTGACCGTTATATCGCGATAAAAGTCTGTGATTTCGGGCTTTGAAAGTGAGCTTGAGCGCACCTCTCCCACTGCATAGACACACCACGGATCTCCATGTGTGGATATACCGCCAAGGTATACTTTCTTCTCCAAGAGTACCGAGTCTACGGGATGCGAAATGTTCTTTACGTAAAAGTTTTTTTCCAGAATCCACGTATTGAGATCGTGGATAGGGTTGCCGAAAATAAATAAAATAAACGGCAGACTCAAAAAAACTAAGGTAATTACGAACCAAATACAAATGAGTTTAAGTGCCGACATATTTTTCTAATCAAGCCACTTTTTGGCAAGCGGATAAAATTCTTCAGCGATTTGATCCCCACGCTCAATCGATCCTGGATGTGTATGAGGACTACCATACCCTTGATGATAAAGCGTACCAATTATCTCCGGTCGGCTTGAGAGATCAGTATATTCAGACCAAAAATCTATTACATATCGAGTAAATGCCGCGGCAAAGCGGATGCTATGCTCCGGTTGCACAACATACTGGTACAGATGACGACGGTCGGCGTTTGTAAGATTCCCGGAGAAAGGAATCTTTTTGTCACTCGGGCGCGGATTGTACACGCCCTTTTTAATAAGGTCATTCGCGGTCTCGATTTTCACCTGCGCTACGCCAATACTTGTATTTACCCCAACGATATCGGCGCCTACTTTCTCTAAAATCGGTTCAAACGGAGCTAGGCGCGCGATTTCATCAATGAGAATTGCTCCGAGGATGTATTGATCAATGTTGAATTCTTGAGCCGCTTTTCTAATAGTGTTTTTGTGACTCTCAAACACGCTCCGTACCACTTCCGTCGGAATCTGAAAACTTTTGACTGGCTCAATAAACGATTTTGTAGTGCCGATTGAAGCGAGATAGCTAATGACATATGTTTGTATTGCCAGTGTTGGTGCGACAATCCCTTGTGCCGCCCTGATGAGCTGAGGGCCAGTTATGGACAAGACATCTATGTTGTTATGTTTTTTCCTATCAGGATTTGAGCGAATGTAGGTTCCCGAGATGCCGGAGATTAAATATACATTCTCAAAGAATTTATTTTCGACAGCTTTAATGGCTTCACTGAGAGAGAAAGTATCGAACGCGTCAGTAACAAAAGCGATACTTTTTCTTTTTGTATCCGTAATGACAAATGAGATCTTCATACGTGTTTAGCCGTATACACATCGTATCATTGACACATGCCCGTAGGTCGGGGCCTAAACAAAAGGAAGCTTGTGCGAATTATGTTTACTTCTTTTGCGCTTTCAGAGCCTCTCGGAAGGATCCTCGGCATCACAATGCTGTTGCACTCGTAGGACGGGATTGGCACCTTATTTCTACTTGGATTACCGGACTTCGGGTGGCCAAGCTAGCGGGAGTGTGAGCGGCGCTGGAATTTCCTCGATTTCAGTGGCACCGCCCTGAAGGCCGCCATCCCCTATGATACAAATTCCTCCATTGTCATATCGAGAGAGGTAAGAATTGGGCACGCTTTGTGTGTTTATTGACTTGTAAAAGTGCGGCCCGTTTCTTCCATATCCAAACGGATAAAGGGGAAGAGATGGGGTGTGCGGAGTTCCAGTGCAATTTGTATGTGGCCTTATGCAGTTCCGCAAGATATTTCCGAGATAGTGTCGGAGTTGCTTTTTGAGGTATCGGCGTCCCGAGCCACTCTTAAGAAATCGCTCACGACCTTTTGCGTCCTGTTCATTCTTGTATGCTTCGTAGTAGATCAATTCCCAATGTTGCTTTCTTTTTGTTGTTCGCGCCCCATCCCTTTTCTTATGACGCTCAATTCGCTGTCTGAGATCGGCACTGTAGCCGATATACCAACTTTTATCGTCTGTGCATTCTAGAAGGTATACGTAATACATAGAATATATTGTCGCGTAAAGCTCATTGCTTCGCAATTCGCCACGCGCCTAACCACGTAAAATCGCTTTGCTCTCACGCGGCGCAGCCACGTGACGAAAAAGCACCCGAGGGGTGCTTTTTCGTTTTACGTGGTTGCGGGGGCTGGAATTGCACCAGCGACCTCGAGGTTATGCATCCTACTTCGGCTTTCGCCGCTTCGTCATCGTGACGAATTCGTAGTCTGGACTATACCTTCATCCTTTCCCGCTTTTTTCAAAAAGTCGGGACGAGGAGTCTGCCGTCTAGTCTCTACACCTTCTCATCGCGCTATCGATGAACTTGGTTCGGTATTACCATTTCAGGCTTCACCGACTTTGACAGAATGTCCCTACAAAATTTCTTTCGTAGGAGCCCAATTGAGCCTCGCGAGCTACTTCTGCTCCACCCCGCTCCGTCCAGTATACCGTATCTATCCAATATAGTGAAATTCTTTGAAGACACGCTCGTAGAGGCCGATGACACGACGCGCTTCGCGCGCATCAAGATCAGCCGTCGTTCCCTCGTGCGCCACGCGGTTCCGTATTTTGTGCGCTTCCCAGGCCGCATCAATGGAATTGAACTTGGCGCGATCGACCTGTTTCATCTTATCCGCTATTGTCTCGCCTTTGTATCCCTGAAGGTCGAGAAGCTCGTTGAGCATGATGTCCGCCTCGAGGATAGCAAGCCGCCAACTCTCCGGATTCGGTGATGCGGCTCCTTCGGTGATCCGATTCCATCTCAATTGCGTTCGCGGAACATCCTGTGTCACGACCGTGCGCCGCACCGCTTCCACCTCCCGCCGCTCAGCACGTCTGATCTGTATGATGCGGATCCAGCAGTAGAGCACGAGACCCAGGAACGGCGCGGAGAGGGCTAGCGTGATGACAGAAAATACGAACCAGCTTTTAACGAGTGCGAGGTACGTCCCAGAGTTTGAGGTCTGCTCCAGGAGTGCGGGCACATTCCAAGCGGCAACGGGCTCAGAGAAATTTTCATAGGGCGAGGTCGTGCCCGACACGTTGGCGATAAACACGGAGACTGTCGCCGGCACCCACCGGAATATCACGTCGCCAATGAAACTAAAAGCACCGGGGATCGCACCAAGAAAGGTCTCCTGCCCGCCATCCATGCGCTATAGTATAACCTCCCTACGCAGCGGTCTTTTCAACATCGTGCCCGATTTCACATAGAACATCTTCCCTCCCGTGAGATGCAATGAGTTGGAACCCGACAGGAAGCTCTCTGCCGTCGCGCTCAACGTGTCCGCTTGGTACGGATATCGCTGGCACACCGGCGAGATTGACGGGCACCGTAAAGATATCCGCCGCGTACATGGCGACTGGATCGGATTTGTCGCCAAACTTCCAAGGTGGAACTGGGCTCGTGGGAAGCGCCACGGCATCTACCGATTCAAACGTATTCCTAAAATCGGAACGGATCAGTTCGCGCACTGCGCGCGCTTTGCGATAGTACGCATCCGCATAACCGGCCGAGAGTACAAATGTACCCACCAAAATGCGGCGTCGTGTTTCAGCACCGAATCCCTGCCCGCGTGTTTTTGCATATACGGCACCTATGTCGTCAGCCGGTATAGAGAGTCCATAGCGGATACCGTCAAATCGTGCAAGATTGGTGGAAACTTCGGCGGGATTAATTATGTAGTACACAGCGAGGGAATGTGCGAGCGACGGCAATGCAACATCCACAATATGATAGCCGGCGCGTTCAAGCGATCCGAGCGTAGTCTCGAAATTTGCCAGCATGTCCTTCTCGATTCCCTCTTTTAGAAAAGCCCTCGGCACGCCGATCTTTTTTTTGTTCGCTGTTTTTTGTTCACTGTCGTCCGCCAACGATGTACTGTCTTTCGGATCATTGCCA
>Ga0209542_10014936_pt1 | contig 13126 bp, 13 predicted proteins | sample RifCSPhighO2_01_FD_184028 | JGI IMG/M metagenome (GOLD analysis project Ga0209542, IMG submission 184028) | Soil microbial communities from Rifle, Colorado - Rifle CSP2_plank highO2_0.1 (SPAdes) (version 2) | ecosystem: Environmental > Terrestrial > Deep subsurface > Rock core/Sediment ... | reverse complement strand
AGTTTTATTCCACCTCCAATCCAGATAGCTATCATATCTCTTTCTTGAGCAGTTAATTTTGTATGATGGTTTCCCATAACCCTGTATTCTATCTCAACAGGTGTTCGGATTCCATTTAGAACTTAGATTAAAGCTAAATAACAATAAATGTGCTACAATTGTTGTTGTGAGAATAGTAATTTCAGCACATTTCGATATCGCCCGGCCTGTAATGTCTATAAAAATGGACAATGAAAATCTAATGGGATTGGTTGATAATTTTGCGGGAGTTTTCGTAGCATATCAGACAAGTAGAAAAACAGGCACGCCTGTATATTTCACTAATTATGAAGAATTGGAGTTTGATGGGGCAGAAGACGTAGCAAAATCATTAGATAGAGACACTCTGGTTATTGTTGTTGATGCAACTATGGACGCAGAGAATAAAACTGCATATCTGGGAAATGCTTATGGTTTTTCAACGGAGCCGTTAAAAAAAGACTTCTCAGATAAAATAACATTTAAAGACGGGATGTTTGAGGAAACGGAAGATGAAACAATAATTTATGGAGGAAAATACGGATTAAAGACATTCTACTTTGGTGTTCCAATACCAGATCCTAATGCGGGAATTGAGAATCCATTTCCAAAGCCTGGAGCATACCATACCACGGACAATAAAGTTTCACTTGACGCAATTGATAAAGCAAGCGATGTGCTTACGGAGCTAATTCAATGGTTTTCCAAAAATAACAAAAGCTAAGCTCTAAACCTTCTTCAGTAAGCCATCTAACTCTAGCTCAATATTTCTTGTATCATTTTGATCTGTGCCTATGCTAACATATCCAAATTTTCCGCGGTCATACATAGACCTAAATGATTGCGTAATTACTATTCCTCTTTGCTGTTCTTCCATCGGATACAAAACGGGCTCAAGAATTGTTTTTAAATCTCGGTAGGATAAGCCCTTCATATTTGGTCTTATATACTTATCGTTTGACCTCATAGCCATTTTATCTTCATAATTATCGCCAAAAAGTAATTTTGCCAAATCTAACATGTAGCAAATACTTGTTCTTCTTAAATTAGCCTCCGTTGCATAGAAATCACCAGATTGTGAAAGGATATAATCTACGTCATACCAACCTCTATAGCCTACTTTTGACAATTCTTGACCTACAGACATACTCATTTCTTTTAATTTTTTATTTTGGTCTTCTGTAAATAATCCACGACCCAATACGCAACCATAAAAACTAACTTCATCTTCATCGTGGTGAATTACCATTGCATCTACCATTTGAACATCTACTGTTCCATCTGGACTTACTACTGAATCAACGCTTGGAAAAACACCATGGTGAGAAAAATCTGGAGGTATATATTCTTCCATAAGAATTGGCCCATTTACTAATAAAGGATTTTTTCTTATTACTGCTTCCATTTTTGCTTTATTATCATCCATATTCCTATTAAATTCTGTTGGGGGAAAAACATGGACACCAACTCCAGCAGCTCCTAAGTTAGCCTTAAACACTATTCCTCTTCCTGTTCTCAGAAAATATTCTGCAATTTGCATTGACGAATTTATGTCTGGGCAAACAAATCCTTCTGGTACTTTAACATTAGGGTTTTTGTCCTTTGCTCTAAGTAGTACTTCTCGAGATCTCAATTTGGTATCTAAATATTCTGGAACCCATAACGAATTTCGCTCTGGTGTCTCTGGGGTAGAAAAAATAAGCCCAGAATCTCTTAATCTATCGGTCAACTCTTGGTATTGAGAAGTGTGTCCCCAGGGAATAACTTTAGATTCATGGGATAGTCTAAGGCTTGTAGAAATCATATCGTATACCCGTTGGTCTTGGATAACGTTTCTCGATAAACCATTACCTTTATCATGAGGAGCAAAAACATGAATATTTTTATAGTCAAACAGTTGTGAAACATCCGATATAAAATCGGGATCAATATTTTCAGGAAGAAGAACAATTTTGTTATCTCCGTGCCACATGACGTCCATGTCTGCCTCATCAATATCTGATTGTACGAATTCATCTCTTATTGCGTCTGGCACATGAGGATCAAGAGGAGAGAAATATTCTCTATTGTTACCGACAATAACCGTATTAATGCCCGCTGGTGCAAAACGTTCTATCATAGTTTGGGCATTTTAACATAAAAGCATACCTAAGACAATAAAATTAGAACATAGAGACTCTTCTAAAGGCGTACGCTATAAATATATCAAACTATATCATCACTTGAGACACCCCTTTTTATAGTGTCTCATTTGTCTCATTTAGCCTGGAGAACGAGACAGTAGTGCTATAATGACTAAAAGGGTCTTGACCGACCCTCACAGCAAGGCACAATTCTGCACCTTGCTCCGCAGGAGAAAAAGCGGAATGCGCATAATCATATACTCATATATTTTCTTGCTGATTAGTTTCTGAATCTACTTTTAATCTATAATCCTTTTGACGTATTTTGCGATGTATTTCAAAAAGTATTTTTTCAAAATTGATTTTATCCTTTTATTTTTAATTTCTCCTATTTTCATTATTAAACCCTCAAAAGTATCCACTTGAACAAGATTCTCCAGTTGCTTTAAATCACGAATCGAATTGATCTCAATTCTGCCGGATTCCTGAAGTACGCCAATTATTGAAAGCATTCCTTGTTTCAAAGCCAGTGATGAAGACCATTTACTTCCTTTGAACGGCTTTTTTAATCCTATTAATGGAACAATTTTTATTTCTTTTCTCCTAAATAAAGTGTTTAGATAAGCTTCACTGCCTCCTGCCCCCTTGGTCCTGGAAAGTTTTGAGACGTGAGGGAGCAAAGCGTCTCTCGGATAAATTCTTTCACCGGCAAGAAATACTTCATGTCTCCAATATTTCCCGGTTTTATCTTTAGTAGGGATGGCAAAGACAACACGTACTTCTCCTTTCAAAATTGGACTGAGCATTTTTTCGATATGCTCAGATGTGAAGTTTATTAAATCGCTGTCACAAAAGAATAAAAAATCTCCCCTTGCTTCTTTAATTCCCTCTGCAACCGCTGTACCCTTACCTTTATTTGTTTTAAAATTTATCAACTTTATCTTTTTACCGAATTTCTTTAAAATCTTAAGACTCTTATCGGATGAACCGTCATTTATACAGATAACTTCATCGATCAAATTAGATTTAAGCAAGGTGGTGATAACCTTTCTGACTCTTTTTTCTTCATTAAAAACAGGAACAATTGCGGATACTTTTAGCGGTTTTTTATTATTTCTCATGGATAAATTCGCTGATACAAAACAGTTTTATATTATATCATTTATAAATTTAATTTTATCTAAACATTCTTACTATATGGGGGGTGAAGATGAGGATGCCGACGATTACTGCACCGATTGAAGCAACAAGCACCATTCCTGCTCCGACATCTTTGGCAATCTTGGCTTCTTTTCTATGCTCGTTGATAATAAGGTCGACCATCTCCTCAAGTGCTGAATTAATCATCTCAGTGCAAATTACCAAAATAATCATCACCCCTAAGATACCCATCTCGTACGCACTGATCTTGAAATAAATACTCGCCAGAATTACTAAAACTGCAACTGTTAAATGGATTCTCATATTCCTGTTATGTCTTACCGAAAACAAAATTCCTTCGAAAGCGTATTTAAATGATTTTATTAAAGACCGCTGCGTTTCCATTAAAAAATAAATCTCCCTATTGTATAGACAATTATAGTTAATACAGTACCCAAAAATCCACCTACAATCGCTTCTTGTGGCGTATGTTTTTTAATCTTAACTCTCGCCCATGCCATTGCCGGAATTAATAAGAGTATAGGAATAAACATATAACCAAAGAGAATAACAAGAGAAAGAGTAAAAGCAGAAACCGTAGCTGTATGAATGCTTGCTTTAATCCAATTATTTACAAGACTGATCGTAAAGATTCCCAGAATAATTCCAAAAATTACCAAATATAAAACTTTCGGACCACTTAAGAGTATCAAAGATCCCAAATACAAAAAGGTTGTTATTCCTCCAAACGCAAAAAGCTTTGGTCTTTCTTCTTTTTTAGAAACGTCGTAGTCTGAGAAAAATCCAAGAAGCATTCCTAAAATAACAAAAAAAACAACAGAAAATAAAAAAATATAGGAAAAAAATGTCCATTTTAACGAATAGAAAATGTTGCCCGTCTCTTTGAAAACAAGAATAAAAGGAGTCGGGAGGAGAAGAATAAATGGGCTTGATGAAAGAGAAATGAGCCTTGCTAAATTCTTAAGCATCTTTTAAATTTTTTATAAAAAAATCTTTACCGTAAATATCACTGAGCTCCAAAATTCCTATTCCCTGTTCCTTTCCGGTCATAAGATAATAAATTTTTTTAAATGAAGTTTTTTCGCTAGAGCTGAAATCTTTAATTGCAGAAAGTAATTTTTCTCCGTTCCAATTTTCTCCTAATTCTTTTTTTAAAAAATCAAGTAATTTTTCTGCTTTCTGTTTTTCTTCTTTAGAATATTTTTTTTGTTTTCCGGTACTGATTAAATTTTTAAAATCTTTTAGAGTTTTCATTCTGGATTTTGCCGCCGTTATCCAGATATCTGATTTATCAGAACTTAGGATATCTTTAACTTCCTTGTCTTTTTGATAAAAATCTATCAACCTATTTTTGAGATCTTCTATGCTTCTTATCCAAACACCGTTGAGCCATTCAAGCTTTTGAGGATCAAAAATAGGATTTGCGGTATTTACATCCCCAAGATCAAAAAGTTCTATCATTTTTTCAATACTCATTTGCTCTTGTCCGCCCAAAGGAGTCCAGCCCACAAGCACCATGTAATTTAAAATAGCTTCTCTTAGGTATCCATCCGCTCTATATTCTAGAACTGATTTTGCTCCTTCTCTTTTAGAGAGTTTACTTTTGTCTTTTCCTAAAATAATCGGAAGATGTGCAAAGATAGGTTGATTCCACGCAAAGGCTTTGTATAATTGAACATGTTTTGGTGTCGAGGAAATAAATTCCTCACCTCTTATTACATGGGTTATCCCCATAAGATAATCGTCGATTACATTTGCAAAATTATATGTCGGGTATCCGTCGGATTTTAAAATTATAAAATCTTCCTGTGTTTCATTTTTAAATGATATTTCTTTTTGTCCAACCGCATCAATCCAAGTTGTTGCTCCATCTTTGAGCATCTTAAATCTTAATGCTCCATCATCTTCGTAGGCAAATCCATTCTTTTTTAGAAGTTGCGCGTGTTCTTTATAAATTTCGAGTCTGTCTGATTGAGTATACTTTTCATCCCATAAAAGCCCAAGCCACTGCAGAATTTCAAGAATTCCTTTCTCGGCATTTTCTTCGTATCTCGTCCGATCGGTATCCTCAATTCTTAAAATGTATTTTCCTTTATTTTTTTTGGCAAACAGAAAATTAAAAAGTGCTGTTCTCGTATTTCCTATATGGGGAATTCCGGTTGGACTTGGGGCAAATCTGACCCTAACTTTTTCCATAAACATACTTGAGACGTACCAGTCGGCACATCTCTAGGGGGGCACCGTATGGTGCTCCCCTTGCATTGTACCCTAAGATTCTCCTATACTCAAGATACGCTCATTAAATGAACGTATCAAGACATGCTAACCTTAAATCAGGCAACTTCTTTAACAAAAAATGTTGTCAAATGGTCAGCTGTAATCGTTGGTTCAATAATTCTTCTTTTAATCCTAATTAGGATAGGAACATTTCTTAAAGAAATAATAGCTCCAACGCCCCTGCCTCCCCCAACAGTATCTTTTGGCAAACTGCCACCTATTGAATTGCCAACCAGCTCTTCGGCACAGCAATTAAACTACTTTATAGATACTGTTACGGGGGTTTTACCAAAATTTCCAGATAGAGCCGAGGTTTTCAGGATAGAGAAACCAAGTCCGGATCTTCTGGCTCTTGCAAAAACAGGGGAAAAAGTAGCTCAGGCGGGATTTTCCTCATCTGTCATTCGGGTTTTGGGAAACACATATCAATGGACAGATCCCCAAAGTTCTACTTTGCGAAAAATAAATGTTGATATATTTACCCTGCAATTTAATGTTTCTTCTGCTTTTTTAGAAAATCAAGCGGTTATTTCGGGAGTAAATCTTCCAGATCCAAACAAGGCAAAGACAGTTGCCCAAAACTTTCTCTCAAGTTTGTCTTTCTTATATGATGATTTGGATTTGGAAAAAACAAAAACAAATTTATTTTCCATTAAGGACTCTGCTTTGGTGCCTGCCACAAGTATTTCAACTACACAAGTTATAGAGATTGATTTTTTTCAAAAAGACATAGATAAACTTCCTGTAGTTTATCCAAAAGCCAATAATTCCACCATAAATATTTTCGTAGGAGGGGGAGAAAATCAACCTCAAGTTATAAAGGCAGATTTTTTTCATCAAGGTATCTTAAGTGAATCCGCTACCTATCCCATTAAGACGGCTTCCGATGCTTTCCTAGAGCTTAAGAATGGCAACGCCTATATTTTATCGCCGTCAAACAATAAAGATGTATCTATAAGGAATGTTTATCTTGGATATTATATGGAAAATAAAGAACAAAACTTTCTAATGCCTGTTGTTGTTTTTGAAGGAGATAACGGTTTTATCGCTTATGTTTCCGCAGTTACCGATGAATGGATAAATAAGTAAGACTGTCCGAAACATAGGACATAAGTGCAAGAGTATCCCCAAATCTGTCTTCGCTTCTCATTACAACTATTATTAATGTGTGTCCATTCTGTTTTTTTGAAGTAACCAAAACTCCCCCTGCCTCATCTGTAAAACCGGTCTTTATTCCCGAAATTCCATCTATTCCTAAAAGTTTATTTCTATTTAAAAGAGAATAAGTATTTACTGCATAAATATCGGAAATAAATCTATATTTTGTAGAAACGATTTGAGAAAAAATCTTATTATCCAGAGAGTATGAAGCGAGTCTTGCTAACTCAAGAGGTGTTGTGTAGCCATCCTGATCCAAAAGTCCCGCAGGATCCTGAAAGTGGGTATTATTAAGACCAAGAAGCTTTGCTTTCTGATTCATCTTTTCTATAAAATTTTTTTCTTCCCCCGGATAATTTTGTGCTATTACAAAAGCCGCATCGTTTGCAGATGGCAACAGCATTGCGTAAAGCAAATCTAAAAATGTCATTTTCTCACCTCTGATAAGCCCAAGAATGGATCCCTCATTTGATATTCTCTTAACTTCTAAAATATCTGTTAATTTAAAATAATCAAGTGCGGTCAATGCTGTCATAATTTTCGTTGTGGAGGCAGGAGAAAACCGAAGGTTTTCGTTTTTTGCATAAATAGCAACGCCTGAGTCTTTGTCTATCACAATCGCTGCCTGAGCAAGAATATCAGGGCTAAACTTATTTTTTAGAAGAGGGTAGCTTGAGCTTTGATAATTAGCGATTGGAGAATTTAATGTTGATTTTAGAATGATTTCTCCTTTTTGATAGACATCAAAAACAGCTAAAAAGAAGAGAAGTGCAACAAGAATTATAGGAAATAAAAATGGGTCTGGTTTTAAAAGATGCTTTTTAAAAATCTTAATCAATTGCAGAAAATCTTTCATCTATTCTCTCCATGTCTCTTGGGAAAAGACTTGCTTCTCTTATATTTGAAAGTCCCAGAATATCTTTTGTTATCCTCTCAAGTCCCATTGCAAAACCGCCTTCAGGAGGCATTCCGTATTTGAATGACTGAAGATATATTTGGAAATTTTCCGGTTTATTTCCCCATTTCTTAATATTCCCAAGAAGCATTTTGTAATCATTTATTCGCTGTCCTCCCGTAACCCACTCTTCGCTTACTCCTAACAAATCAAAGCTAAGTGTATAACCTGGGTCTTTTGGATCCGGCATTGTGTAGAAGGGGCGTTTCTTTGTTGGATAATGGGTTATAAATACAAATGGAGAGCCACATTCTTCGTTTGCCCATTTGCAGATCTCTTTTTCATCTGCTGGGTCAAGATCCGGTTCGTTTCGGTGATCTCTTTTGGTTCTTTTAAAAATAATTCCAAGTGCATCTCTCATCTTCATTCTCGGAATTGATTTTTTAAACTCGGGAAGAGTTACTCCGAAAAGCTTCAGTTCTTTTTGGTTTTTTTCTCTAACATCTTCGATCATAGACAGAACAACTTTTTCCGCCCATTCCATAATCTCTTCCCAAGAATTTATGAACCCAAATTCCGCATCAAGACTTACATATTCAGAAAGATGTCTCGTTGTGACAGATGGCTCTGCTCTATATGCATGGGCGATCGTAAAAACTCTTTCAAAGATAGAAGTCATTATTTGCTTATACATTTGAGGTGATTGTGCAAGGTAAGCTTTATGATCATAATATTCAACAGGAAAAACTTCTGCGCCCCCTTCTGTTGCAGTCGGAACGAGTGTCGGAACAAAAATTTCTGTAAAACCTTCTTCTTTAAGTGTCTTTCTAAAAGATTGCGCTAAAGTTTGCTGAATTTTAAAAATTGCAGAAACTTTTGGATGGCGCAAGCTCAATGATCTGTTATCAAGAAGGGTTGGCAGTTCCAGATTTAACACATCTGCGCCTATGTCAAATGGTAGGGCTTCGGCTTTTGAGATAATTTCGATATTCTCAACTTCTATTTCGACACTTCCAGTATCTAATTCTTTATTTATTGTGGCCGTTGGTCTTTGCTTAACCGATCCTTGAACTTTGATGACATATTCGGGTTTTAATTCCTCGGCTTTTTTGTATGCAACTTGTGAGATTTTTGGATTTATAACTAACTGAACTATTCCGGATCTGTCTCTTAAATCAAGAAAAATCAGCTTTCCGTGATCCCGCCTTGTCTTTATCCACCCCGCAAGCAAAACTTCTTTGCCAAGCCGGCTAGGGGTTTCCAAGGTAAGCACTCTTTTTTCTGAAGATTTGACATTTGACATTTGACATTTGACATTGTATCCAATTTTTACCCTCTTGACAAGCTGTGATACACTGATATAGATTTATATTGTATGAATTCTTTCCAAGTTTTTAAGCACACTTCCTTTCTCATTGATTGAGATTGGGGCTTGTTGGAAAGAAACCCTCCCAATTTTAGTTTAAATGGGAGATTTTTATTTTAAGGAGGTGATTAAATTGAGAAGTAGAAGTGAGGCAATAGAAATGTTCGGAGGACACGTTCCATCAAGGGGCGCTCTAGATTTAGTTCAAAGGGCACTTGATTTTGGGATTGATCCATCACGCCATGTTAGGGCAGCCGTAGAGAGCACAGAGGCACATGGAAGAAGAAAGGTTATAGTCAAACCTGATAATCCCTTAGGTGCATTAAAAAATGCAGTAACAGATAGAAGATTTGCTGGTAGATAACGACCAAAAAGAAATTATTCAATTTTCCTAAAATCTTTTATCTTAAGCTGAATTCTGCTATTTCCATTCCATCGATCTTCATCAATCGTATAAACTAAATCGATTTTATCACCGATTCTTATTTCGTTTGCTCTATCTCCCAGACCAAACCCAATTGCATCAAAATATTTTCCATCTTTTTGAACTCTTAATTTTAAGTGCAATCCATCATTACCAACCAGCCTCATATCCTCAACCGTCAGATTTTTTGACAAAAAAACTGGAGTAGGATTTCCAATTCCAAACGGAGCAAGTTTTTGAAGTTTTTTATAAAATTCAAAATTTATATAAGACAACAGAACTTCAAGGTCAATATTTAAAATTCTCTTTAGTTTTTCTGTATCCAAAAGTTTTACTGCTAACTCTTCGAATTTTTTCTCAAGAACCGCTATCTTGGATGTTTCTACGGTAAAACCTGCTGCCATAGGGTGACCCCCTGCATCAACCAAAAGATCGGACGCTCCTCTTATAAACTCGATAATATTAAAACCTGGGATGGAGCGGGCTGATGCCTTGCTGTATTTTTCACCTATAGAGAGAACTATGGATGGGCGATAAAATTCTTCAACCAATCTTCCTGCTACAAGACCTATTACTCCCTGCTGGTAAGATTCATGAGCAATAAACAGCAATTTTGGGATTTGTGATTTGAGACCTGCCTTGCCGGCAGGCAGGTTTGTGATTTTTAATCTCGCATGCTCAAACGCCGAAATAGTTAATTCCTGTCTTCTTTTATTTGTGCTCCCAAGTTTTTCCGTCAACGCTTCTGCCCTTTTTAAATCTTTCGTACATAAAAGCCTTAAGCTATCCATCGCATACTCAAGCCTTCCCATTGCATTAAGCCTTGGAGCAATAACATGACCTATCTCAAAAATATCAATTAAATCTTTATCTATTCCTGCCTCTTTTATAAGAGCTAACAGTCCCAGCCTTTTTGTTTTTCGAAGATCTTCGATTCCAAATTTTACAAGCGTTCTATTTGCCTCTGTTAGAGGAACTAAATCAGCCACAGTTGCCAGCGCAACCAGTTCTAAATGCTGGTTAGTTTGTGATTCGTGATTTGTAATTTGTGATTTATTTAGGATTTCGAATTTCGAATTTAGGATTTCCTGGCTTAAAAGCCAGGCCACTCCCGCTCCGCAGAGCTTGGTCGTATGAAAAATAGCATGAGCATTAGGAAGATTTTTTGAAGGAACATGATGATCGGTAATAATAATATCAATTCCTTTTTTATTTGCATACTCCACCGCCTCGCTTGCAACAATTCCATTATCTACGGTAATTATTAATTTAATTTTTGGGTTTTTTAAAAGAAGGTTATCTATTCCGATTTTTGAAAGACCATAACCTTCATCTAATCTGTGAGGAATATATGGCAGAGCTTTTGCTCCTGCCTCTGTTAAAGTTTCCCATAAAATTGCCGCGCCACTTATCCCGTCAACATCATAATCCCCAAAAACAATAACTTCTTCTTTTTTTTTAATTGCTTTATTTATTCTTTTAATTGTTTTTTCTAATTGATTTTTATTTATACCCACACTTTTAGCTGTTACACCGGAAAGTCGTGGATTCAGGAACCTATCGATTTCTTTCTTATTTGTTAATCCTCTATTCTTAAGAAGTATTTTAACTATCTCATCAACTTTTGATTTGTGATTATACAAGAGCTTCCATTTCTTCATACCAAAAATTCTTTCTGCTATACTATATCAAACCCCGCCTTGGCGGAGCAAGGTATGAAGTTTGATATTCCTGATGAGATTGTTTCGATTTATAAAAAGCTTGAAAAATCGGGATTTGAAATTTATTTTGTTGGTGGCTGTGTAAGAAATCTTCTTCTTAAAAAGGAGGTTAAAGACTGGGATCTAACAACCACTGCAACGCCGCAGCAGATTCTTAAAACTTTTCCTCAAGGTTTTTATGATAACCAATTTGGAACCGTTGGCATACCTCTGAAAGACAAACAGGTGATTGAAATAACAACGTATAGAACCGAGCATGGATATATAGACAGAAGGCATCCTAAAAAAGTTTCTTGGGGAAAATCTATAGAGGAAGATTTATCACGACGCGACTTTACAATAAATGCAATTGCCCTCAAGCTTTACTCTCAACCCCAGGGGTTGACGCACGAAATTATTGATCCGCTCAAAGGGCAGGAGGATTTAAAAAATAAAATAATAAAAGCAGTAGGCGATCCTAAAAAAAGATTTAAAGAAGATGCGCTAAGACTTATGAGAGCCGTAAGACTTGCTACTGCGCTTTTATTTACGATTGAAGAGAATACATGGAGCGAAATTGTAAACGATTCAAGACTAATCGATGAAATTTCTAAAGAAAGAGTGAGAGATGAGCTTTTAAGAATTCTCTCAAGTGATTACCCCTATGAGGGGATAATGCTTCTTAAAAATAGCGGTCTTTTAGAATATATTTTACCTGAACTTCTGGAAGGAGAAGGAATTTCGCAGGTAAGGCCTGGCAGGCACCATACTACTGACGTATTTACTCATAATGTTTTATCTCTTAAATTCTGTACTTCTAAAGATTCTATTGTTCGCTTAGCTACTCTTCTTCATGACGCGGGAAAACCAAAAGTTGCATCAAAAGATGAGGAAGGTTTTATTATTTTCCATAATCATGAGATTTCGGGAGCAAAAATTGTCAGAGAAATTTGCGAAAGATTAAAATTCTCAAAAAAAGACAGAGAAAAGATTGTAAATCTTATAAGATGGCATATGTTTACAGTTGATGAAAAGATTACAGACGCGGCTGTTAGAAGATTTATAAGAAGAGTAGGTGTTGAAAGTGTCAAAGACATGATGGATCTTCGAATCGGAGACAGACTCGGAGGAGGAACTCAAACGGCAGAAAGTTGGAGGCTTAAACTTTTTAAAAAAAGGGTGGAAGAGCAATTGCAGCCGGCTCCATTTTCCATAAATGACTTAGCAGTTGACGGGAATGACATAATGAAAGTATTGAATATTAAACCGGGTCCAAAAATCGGCGAAATTCTCCAAAAACTTTTTGAAGAAGTCGATGAAGACCTATCAAAAAACACCAAAGAATATTTAATAAAAAGAATAAAAAAACACACATTATAATAATAACCGTGTATCGGTAAACTGGAACACTGTACGATTGAAATGAGAAGGTATCGATTTCTAACAAAAGACAGCGTATACGGTGCACTAAATAAGTTAAGAAATGCTTTTCTAGCAGCTAGAGACGGAGATGAAGTAAACGAAATAATAAATGGGATTTTAAGCTATGACGAGAGATTAAAAATTGGCAGAAGAATATTGGTAGCTGAAATGTTAAAAGGTGGTTTTACGATTGAAGAGATAGTCAATACTTTAAAAGTTGGAAGAACAACCGTGTTATTTGTAAGCAGGAATCTAGATCAATTTCCAAATTGTTTTGAATTACTTGAGAAAAGAAATAATAAGGTGGAAAAGGAATATCAGAATAAAAAGCATCGATTGCTCGGTGGGTCTAAAAAGATATTTAAATCAAAAGAATATACTGGTTATAAAAGGTCTAATGTTAATAGATAATCCCGTTTCAGTAGTACAGTCTACGGAAATAATTGATATAACTTCCTACATTCTAAGTTGAATCCGAACACCTGATGTATGAGTCAAAAACTTCCTGTGGTGTTTGATAGTCAAGACACTTTCTGGGTCTGTTATTTATCTCCCACACAATATCATCAAGCTCTTCTTGGG
>Ga0209542_10014935_pt1 | contig 13127 bp, 13 predicted proteins | sample RifCSPhighO2_01_FD_184028 | JGI IMG/M metagenome (GOLD analysis project Ga0209542, IMG submission 184028) | Soil microbial communities from Rifle, Colorado - Rifle CSP2_plank highO2_0.1 (SPAdes) (version 2) | ecosystem: Environmental > Terrestrial > Deep subsurface > Rock core/Sediment ... | reverse complement strand
TTGTTCCACCTTGTAATTCTAAACCTTTTCTTATATTTGATGATGGCGATTTACCAATAATTAAACCAATATCTTCAGAATCTTTAATAATAACATAAGTTGTTTTATCTGTTTTTAATCTTATATTTGAATTTAAATTTGTGGAATCTATAATATTATGGAATTCTGTTAAATCAGTTATTTCTTTATCGTTTAATTCTAAAACTTTCTCTCTCTTTGTTAGATCTATATCTTGTGTTGGGCTTCTAATTCCTGATTGATAAGCTGAAGAATTAAATTCAACTGAATTTATTATTAATCCTTGATCTGAAAATTGATAATTAATAGCAAAGAAACAAATTATTAGGGTAGCTAATAAAATCAATATCCTCGGATTTTTTAACATCTTTTTTAATTTTTTCATGTAATTCCTTTTTTCTTGCAGTAAGTCCATAATATTCCTGCATTTGTTAAATAAGTTGATAATAAATCTACAATTAAAGCTATGAATATAATTGTAAACATTTCTTTGATTACATTTGAATTTGAAATTGATAATCCAATTAACATAACAACTATTGCTGCTACTGTCATTGTTAGACCTGTTTTCATTGAATGATACATTCTGTCGAAAAGTGAACCTTCTCTTTTTCTTATTGCCCAGTTTGTTAATAATACATCTGTATCTACACTATAACCAATAATTAATAGAAAACCTGTTATTCCAGCTGTCGAAATTTCTAATCCTAGTAAATTTACAACTGCTAAAGTTATTACAATATCCATAAATGCTGCTGAAATTACAGCTATACTTGGAGCGAATGTTCTAAACATTATAAAAATCGATATGCCCATTAAAATAAATGCAAATAATATTGCTACCATTAATTGATTATAGAATGCTTCGCCTAATTTTGCTCCTGTTTCTTCAATACTGAAGTTATTTGAATTTAATTTTAAATTTAATTTTTCTTCTAATCTTTTTTGTAATTCATCTGAAGATATATCTGAAACTTCTATTATATATCCTGTTGGTCTTCCTGTTCTTAGATCTGTGACTTTTCTTACTGTTGAATCTACTATAATTGCACTTTGAATTTGTTCTTCTGAAAACTCTAAGTTTGTTGTTATGGTAGCTGCAATACCACCTCTTAATGAGATATCTTTTTTGAAAAAATCTCCGGTTTGGCTGTAATTAATTCCTATCAATATTAAAGATAAAATAGTTAGAATAAGTGGTATTGACATTAATACTTTGTAATGCTTTGTAAATATTGAATGAACTTTATCTTTTAACATTAGATTTTGTGTAAATTAATAGTATAAAAATGTTATTATCCGTTAATTTTTGAAATGATAGGTTTAAATTATTTTCTTTCTAGTTTTGGATATGAATGATCAAAACAAACCTTACGAAACGGGGGGTTTTCATCAGACACCTCCCTTTAAAGAATTTCCAATACTTTATTTAATGGACAAAATTTTATTATTAAGTTTTCAATTTAATAAGTTTGCTTTAAGATTTTTCTCCAAATATATGAGATATAATTTGAAACCTGGAATTTACCAAGCTTATCATCTTAATCTAGAAAAAAATAAATATCTAGATAAATATTTTGCAATTTATGAAACTAATAAAAATAATTCTGCTGTTAGGGAAGTTGTTAAAAATTTAGATGGGAATTATGAAGCAACTAATAATTTATATTTAACATTTAGACAACCTTTGTGGAAGGTTAGTCGTTTAGATCTTCATCAAGCTGGAATTAAAGAATCACTTGAAAGAATTTCTGGTTTGGAGAAAAAACTTTTAAAACAACTTTAAGTTCCAAAGAATTCTTTTATTTTTGGTAATGGTTCTTTTGTAATTTTTAAATATGAATCTTTTGGGAAGCATTTGAAGTAACTTTCCCAGGTGTATCTCTGATCTAGATAAATAATAACTCCTTTATCTGTTTCTGATCTTATACATCTTCCTGCATTCTGAAAACATTTTATTAATGCAGGCATTGTGTAACCGTAATCCCAGCCTTTTTTGAATTTTTCATCATAATATTTTATTAGTTCCTGTGTTTCTAGGTCTGGTTTATCTAAAGGAATTCCAACCACTATTACTGATTTTAAAATATTTTCAGGGAAATCTACACCTTCTCCAAAACTTCCTGCTGATGCTGCTAATAAAACTGCTCCTAACTTTTTGTATTGTTGGAATCTTTCCATTAGTTCTGCTCTTTCTTGTTTTGATAATTCTGGAGTTTCTAAAAAAGTAGTTTTTGTGCATAAGTCTTTAAAATAATTGTTAATATCGTCTCTTATTTTATAACTTGGGAAAAATATTGCTGAATTTCCAGGAATTGAATTTACTATAGAAGCACAATATTCTGCTATTTTTTTGTACATTTCAGGTGATCTTGCAGTAAATTTAGTTGTAGTATCTGGAACTATTATACTTAATTTATTTGTTTTTGGAAATGGATTTTTATATTCTGAACATTTAGCATTTACACCAAATAAATCCTTGTACATTTCTACAGGATTTAATGTTCCTGACATAAAAATTGAAGAATGACTTTCTTCTGTAATTGGTTTAATAACTAAAGAGGGATCTAGACATTTATAACTTAATGTTATTACTATATTTCCCCTATCGCTAAAACCTTTTTTTAAAACTCTTGTAAATGATTTATCTGGACCTTTCCAGTTTAATAAAAAAGAATAGACTGCTTTTGCGAAACTTTTTTTCTTTGTTTCAGATGATTCTTCAGCTATAAATAATATATTGCCCAATAGTTCATCATAATCCATATTTTTATTTACTAAAGAAACAAATTCTTCTTTTTTTATCAAAGCTTCATTATTTTCAATTGATGTTTTTTCCCTTATTAGTTTCTCTAAAATTTCTTTTAATTTTAAGATATCTTCTGCAATTTCGTCGTATTTTAGATTTTTTGCTTCTTTCGCTGCTAATTCTATAGAAATTGTGGATAATTGCGAACTTAGAAGATCTCTTGCTCTTTCAGGTAAGTTGTGAGATTCATCAAATATAACTATTACTTCAGATAAGTCTTTGTTAATTTTTTTTAGTAAGTCTTCTCTGATTGAAGTATTTATTATATGGTGGTAATCTGCAATTATAACTTTGGCTTTCTGCCCTAATAAAATTGTTATTTCATATGGGCATAGTTTTCTTTTTGCGGATATTTCCTTTAATTCTTCTACATGCATTATACTGTTTTGAATTTCACTAAGGAATGCTGATGTTTCTAAACTTAATTTACTATTACTTTTTATATTATTATAGAAATTACATTGCTTTTCTTCAATCATTTTTTTGCAATATTCTGAAAATTCATTTTGAGTCATTAATACTGAACCTGGCTGGGCACACATATTTCTTTTTCCTATTAAATCTATTGTAATAAAATCTAGAGAATATTTTTGTTTTATTTTTTTTAATGTTTCAATTGCTATTCTGTGCTGACTGTGTTTTGGAGTTACAAAAATTACTGTTAATTTATTTTCTATGGCATAGGTTAGTGCTGCTGACAATGATGCTGCAGTTTTGCCTAAACCTGTTGGAGCATGAGCTATTAAACTTGTTTTAGCTTTAATGGATTCATATATCTCATTTGTCAGATCTTTTTGCGAATCTCTTATAGTTTCGTGAGGGAATAAAAGTTGCATTTTATAGAAGAATTTTTTATGTCTTTATAAGCATTATTAACAAATTACAAAGGTTTTTAAATTTCTTTAAGTTAAATAAAATAAAAGGGGTTTTATGAGTAAAATAGCTAAGGTTAAGAAAAGATATGGGACTATTGTTGATTTTGACTCTAAGAAAATTCTAAATTCTATAAGAAAAGCTTCTCATGAAGTTGGATTAAGACACGATATTGCTTCTAAGTTATTGCCTTCAATTGAAAATTTAATATTTCGAAAGTATAAAGGGAGAATTCCTGCTGTTGAAAATATACAAGATATTGTTGAAGATGTTTTAATAAATCATGGCTATTTGAAAGTTGCTAAAGCCTATATTCTTTACAGAGAAAAAAGAAGAGAATTAAAAACTTCTTACTTTGGTGTTAAAGATGATTTAAAGCTTAGTTTAAATGCTATTAAAGTTTTACAGGAAAGGTATTTGCTTAAAGATGAATTTGGAAATATTATTGAAACTCCTTTAGAGATGTTTAGAAGAGTAGCTAATGCAATTGCTAAAATAGATTTGGCTTACAATGGAAATGCGCATTTGATAGAAGAGGAATTTTTTAAAGTAATGTCTAATTTAGAATTTTTGCCTAATTCTCCATGTTTAATGAATGCTGGAACCTCTGTAAAGCAATTAAATGCATGTTTTGTAATTCCTATTAATGATTCTTTAGATGAAATCTACGAAAGCTTAAAAATATCCGCTTTGATTCAGAAAACTGGCGGTGGAACTGGATTTTCTTTTAGTAAATTAAGACCTAAAAATAATTTAGTTGTAAGTACAAAAGGAAGAGCCTCTGGACCTGTAAGTTTTATGTCTTTATTTGATAAATCTACAGATATAATAAAATTGGGTGGTAAAAGGAGAGGCGCTAATATGGCTATATTAAAATGTGATCATCCTGATATTTTAGAATTTATTAAATGTAAAAGTGATGGTGGATTTTCTAATTTTAATATTTCTGTTTCTGTGACTGATGAATTTATGAAAGCTGTTTTAAAGAATAAAGATTATGAACTTAAGTTTGGAAGTGTAATTAAAAAAGTTAATGCAAGAAATATTTTTGATAATATAATAAATGAATCTTGGAAGACTGGTGATCCCGGATTAATTTTTATTGATGAAATTAATAGAAAACATTCTTTATATGCTCAAATAAATTCAACTAATCCTTGTGGTGAACAACCTTTGTTGGATTGGGAAAGTTGTATTTTAGGAAGTATAAATTTAAGCAAATTTGTCCATAATAAAAAAATAGAATGGGATAGATTAAAAAAAATTGTAAGATTGGGAGTTCATTTTTTAGATAATGTAATTGATGCAAATCATTATTTAACTAAAGATATAGAAGCAGTTACTTTATCGAATAGAAAAATTGGATTGGGTGTTATGGGTTGGGCTGATATGCTGATTAAACTTGGAGTTAAATATGATAGTAATGAAGCTTTGAAACTGGCTGAAAAATTAATGAAATTTATTTCTTCTGAAGCTGTAAATATGTCTATTGAATTGGGAAAGAAAAGGGGAAGTTTTCCAAATTTTAAAAGAAGTAAACTTAAGGATAAATATGATTATATGAGAAATGCAACTGTTACAACTATAGCTCCTACTGGAACAATAAGTTTGATCGCTAACTGCTCCAGTTCGATAGAGCCATTATTTGCAATTAGTTACACTAAAGAAATTTTAGATTCTAAATTTATAGAAATAAATTCTTTATTTGAAGAAACTGCTAAGAAATGTGGATTTTATTTTGAAGAATTGATGTATGAAATTGCTAGAAATGGAATAAAAAATGTTAGAGAAGTTCCTAAAGAAATTAAAAAATTATTTGTTACATCTATGGATATTAATTATGAATGGCATGTTAAAATGCAATCTGCCTTTCAAAGATATACTGACAATGCTGTGAGTAAAACAATTAACTTGCCTGAAAATGCATCTAAAGAAGATGTGAAAAAGGCTTATTTACTGGCGTATAAATTAAAATGCAAAGGAATAACAGTTTTTAGATATGGAAGCAAAGATAAACAAGTTCTTTATTTAGAAAATAAATGTTTGGATTGTGGTAACTAAAATGACTGGATTTTTGAAAAGATTATTTCGTATTGATATTCCTAGTAAAAATTTGAAATTAATGTTAAGTAATAAAAATGGCGGAATGATTCGCCTTGCTAACGATGAATCTATCGGTGGGAATGCAGGTAGTTATAAGAAATTTCCTTGTGTAGGAACTAATTTTTATTTTGATAAAGATACTGGAGAAATAATTTATTTTAATAATCCTCAATATTTACCTGAATCAATTATAAATGTTTATTCTCATGGCGTATTTAGGATTGTTGTTTTAATTGGGAAGAATGTACCTCAAAATATTAAGAATATTTTTGCTAAAATCCTGGAAGTTAGATATTATGGTGATGCTTCTAAAGAAGCTAAGAAAAATATTGAAGCTAGTATTAATTTATATAATGAAAAATGTAGGATTAAAGGTTTTGATATTTAATGATCTATATACCAACTTTTTAAAGTCAATCTTTTTTCATTTAAATTATCAAAAGTTATTTAAGTTTGTTCTTTAAAATAATATATAGAGGTGATGTAGTTGGATGAACAAGAAAGAACTAATTTAATAAGAATTCTTCAAGAAACAATACAAGCACTTCGAAATAAAGATAGTCAGACTTTAAAGGATTTAAGTAATCAATCAATTCATGATGCTAGTATATTACAGGAAAGACATGCAATTACTTTAGCAGTTTTAATATATGCATTGAGTAAAATTCATGAAAGACAGGAAAGCTATTCTGCTTTGAAGGGTTGGAAAAGTTTATGTATAAATTGTGATACTGGATTGGAAGTTGCTAAACACAAATTAGAGAATAAAGATTATAATGGCTTTGATGAAGCAATTAAATTATATATGAAGAATCTTGGAAAATTAGATGCTAAATTAAGAACTTATATTCTAGATGTTTTTCAAAGAGCCAAAATAAATAAAGCATCTAGGATATATGAACATGGAATTTCTATTGGAAGAACTGCTGAATTGCTTAATGTGAGCAGATTCGAGTTAATGGATTATGTTGGAAAAACTTTTATATCAGATGTTCAGGAAAACATTACCTTAAGTGTAAAAAATAGATTAAAAATTGCAAGAGGTTTATTCTTATGAAAACATTAGTTTTTGATACTAGCAGTATAATAAGTTTAGTTACCAATGATCTTTTGCATGTAATACCTGATTTGAAGCAGTTGTTTAATGGCGAGTTTTGTATCCCTGAATCTGTAAGAGTAGAATTAGTTGACAAACCTTTAGCTTCTAAAAAGTATAAACTAGAAGCTATGATGATTAATGGTGTTATTAATACAGGTATATTTCAAGTAAATAAAAGTTTAGATGTAGATTTTTTATTAAATATTGTAAATAATATTTATAGTGCTAAGGATAAGCCAATACATATTCTAGATAGGGCTGAAATTGAAGCTGTTGCTTTAGCTGTAAAATTAAATTCATTAGCTTATGTAGTTGATGAAAGGACTATGAGATTATTGGTTGAGGATCCTGCTAAGTTAGGGAGGGTTTTATCTAAAAAATTACATACTAAGATTACTATGAATACTAAACTTCTTAAACTTTTTAAAAAAAATATAAATAAAGTTAAAATTATAAGAAGCACTGAATTGATGACTGTTGCCTTTGAGAAGGGGTTATTGGACAAGTATATTGTAGGATTTGACAAAAAAGAGGCTATAGATGCTATTTTATGGGGTTTGAGATTAAGAGGATGTGCTATTTCTTCTGAAGAGATTGCAGATATAATAAAGATTACAAAAAATTAAATCCAAAATGTATTTATATTTAGATTTTTTATATAATATTATGAAAAAAGAGATGTGGGTTGCAGTTTGGACTTTAATTTCTATTATTATTGGGGCAGGTGTAATTGGACTACCATATGTTATACAAAAAGCTGGATTCTTAACAGGATTGTTAGTTATAATTCTTGTAGTATTAATAATGACTTTAATTAATTTTTATTTAGCTGAAATAGTTCTTAGAACTAAAAATAAACATCAAATTCCAGGATTAGGTGGAATTTATCTTGGTAAATTTGGCAAATATTTTATTTCTATATTTTATGTTTTAGGTATTTATGGGGCGTTAACTGCTTATATTATTGCTGCGGGGCAAGTTTTAAGTGCGATATTTAATTTTGGGAATTATTTTTATTTTTCGCTTGGATTTTTAATTGTTCTTTCTGCAATTATATTTTTTAATCTTAATATTTTTCAGAGAGCAGAATCAATTTTAAATCCTTTAAAATTAATTATAATTACATTATTGATTATTTTTTTATTTCCTTATGTAAATTTTTCAAATCTTCTTGAATTTAATTTTAAAAATTTATTAATTCCTTATGGTGTAATTATTTTTGCATTTACTGGCTTTTCTGCAATACCAGAAATGGCTTATGAATTAAAAAATAAGATTAATTTGAGAAAAGCAATAATTTATGCAATGTTAATCACTTTTGTAATTTATTCTTTATTTTGTTTAGTTATGATTGGGATTTCCGGAAAAGATATTACTCAAGTTGCTACTTTATCTTTGGAAAATTTAGGTAATTTTAGCTTATTTGGGAATTTATTTTCTTTATTAGCTTTATCAACTGCATTTATTGGACTTGGATTTTCACTAAAAAATAGCTTAATTTTGGACTATAAACTAAAAAATCTTTTTTCTTGGATATTTGTAATTGGTATTCCTGCAATTTTATTTTTCTTAAATTTAGGTAATTTTATTTTGTTCTTGGAATTATCTGGTGCTATAAGTATAGGGGTAATATTGATTAGTATATTAATTATGCATAGTAAAGCTAAATCAATTGGTAAGAGAAAACCTGAATTTCAATTTAAGGATAATTTATTTGTGAAAGTACTGTTATTTATTTTAGTTATTATTGGAATTATTTATACTTTGTCGGGGTTGGTATAATGGAATGGCTTTTTTATGCTTTTTTAACTGCAATTCTTGTATCTTTAACTGCTATTTTTCAGAAAGGGATATTAAAGCATGAACATGTAATGGAATTTTCTGCAGTTTTTACAGCTATGATGGCAGTTATAAGTTTAATATTTATTCCTAAAGTTAATTTTGCAATTTTGAATTTTAAACTTTTACTTATTGTTTATTTTTTCTCTTGGTTATCTACTTTGGGGTTTTACTTTATTATGAAAGCATTAAGGCATATGGAGGTTTCTTCATTAACTCCGTTATTTAATCTTGAAGTTTTATTTGTAGCTTTTCTTGCATTAGTTTTTTTGGGTGAATCTCTTAGACCTATTAATTGGTTTGGAATTTTTATTTTGGTATTGGGTACTTATTTTTTACAAACAAATAAACTAAAAAATTATTTGATATTTTTTAAAAATATAAGGAAAAGATATTTCTTTTTGATTCTATTATCTTTATCTCTTTATTCTTTTTCTAGTTTAGCAGATAGATACATTTTAAGTAATTTTTTGGATCCAATCACTTATCTTTTTTTAATAACTATTTTTATCGGGGTAAATTTCTTTTTGTTGCATTCTTTATTTCATGATGGGTTTGCAGGCATTAAAAAAGGGTTTGCTGCTAACTGGAAATTGGTTGTAGCTATTGCAATAATTGCCTTTGCTGCGCACTATGTACAATTTTTAGCTGTGTCTATGGCGGATTTAGCTTTAGTTATAGGAATAAAAAGATTAAGCAGTTTATTTTCAGTTTTACTTGGCGGAGAATTATTTCATGAAAGAAATTTAGTTCATAAATTAATTGCTTGTTTATTTATGTTAATAGGCGCTTACTTTATCATCATCTAAGGTTAATTAATTTTTTGAATATTTCATTTACAATCTGTGGGCTTGCCTTGCCTTTTGAAATTCTCATTACTTGTCCGACTAAGAAATTAAAGGATTTTTCATTGCCTTCTAAATATTCTTTTAATACTTGAGGATGATCTTTTAGAACTTTCTTACATATTTCTTCTAATTCTTTAGTATCTGAAACTGCTTCTAAATTATTTGCTTTTACATATTCTTTTATTTTTACTTCTTTTTCTGTTAATAATTCCATTAATTTTTGTCCTGTTTGTCTTGTTATTTTATTATTTGAAATTAGCTCCATAACATCTAATAAATTTTCTGAAATATAAGTTTCAGTTAGTTCTTTTTTAGAATAATTTAATACTCTTGATACTTCTCTTCTTATCCATTCTGCTGCGAATGATTGATTTATTTTCATTGAAACTGCTTTTTCATATAGTAAAGCTAATTCGTAATCATTTGCTAAAACTTCAGCATCTTCCTTCTTTAATTTATATTCTTTTATGTATCTTGCAGTTTTTTCTTGAGGCAATTCTGGCAATTCTTTCTTTGTTTTTTCTATAAATTCTTTTGAAATATCTATTGGAACTAAATCTGTATCTATTATATAGCCATAATCTGCTTCCTCTTCTTTTTTTCTCTGGAAATTTGTTATTCCTTTATCTGCATCCCATCCTCTTGTTTCTCTTTGTTTTATTGGTTGATTTTCTGAAATTAATTTTTTTTGTCTTTCTATTTCATATGTAATTGCTCTTTCTATTTCTTTAAATCCATTAATATTTTTTATTTCAATTCTTTCGTATGGTTTAATACTTACATTTGCATCTGCTTTAACTATGCATAATTCTGGATCAAAAATTCCTAAATAGTTTAAAATTGTTAATAATCTTTTTAAAAATTCTCTTGCTTCTTCTGGTGATGATAAGTCTGGCTCAGTTACAATTTCACATAATGGTGTTCCTGATCTGTTATAGTCAACTAAAACTGTTGAACCTTGATGTACTAAAGCTGCTGGATCTTCCTCTATTTGTATTCTTTTAATTTTTACTTCTTTGTTTGTTAGTTTTAAGGATCCATTTTCCCCTATTGGCAATTCATACTGTGTTATTTGGTAATTTTTTCCCATATCTGGATAGAAATAAACTTTTCTTGAAAATATTAATTCTGGTGATATTTTACAGTTTAATGCCAAACATAACTTTAATGCATATTCTAGTGCTTTTTTATTTAAAACTGGCTTTGAGCCCGGTAATCCAACACAAATGTCACAAGTTCTTGTGTTTGGCTCTTCAGAACCATTTAATGAACATGAGCAGAATAGTTTAGTTTTTGTGTTTAAAGATACGTGGCATTCTATTCCTATTATTACTTCCATGCTTTTGGAAGGAATTGTTTTATTTTTAAATTATTTCTTTTTGTTATAGTGCATTTTCCGTTATGGATAAGCTTAAAAAATTATTTTAACTTACATTTCTTATGCCAATTGATGATGCACTTAGCGAATTAGAGAATAAATCGAATAAACCTGAAGAAAATAAAGAAATTACCATTAATGATTTTCAAACTGATATGATGAAGACATACATCACTGCTATGGCGCAAACTACTGATAACTTTGATAATATTCTTAAATTTACTAAATTTGTTAAGTTCAATCCTGATTTAAGCCTTAAAGTACTGCCAATTCCTAAAACTTCTCTTCTTGATTCATTTAATGATTCTGAAGAATTAAATTATCTTTTACAAAATACTGATTTGGCAGATTATATTTCTGATTTTTCTTTAGAAGATACTTCTAATAAGTATGATTCTTTTAGAATCTTTAAGGAACAAATATTGGGATGTGAGAATTTTGAAAAACTTTGTGAATTATCTAAAACTAATTTTATTATTCCTAATTTTTATTTTCTCAGCTTGTTTATGGAGAATGGAGAAAAATTTAGAAAATATTTAGATGTGACTAAAGGCCGAAACGTTTCTTATGCAGGTAAGGAACGCGGTGTTTTATCTATTCTTTTTAATAATGGTAAGGCATGTGCCAACACAAATAATTTTTTTACTGTTTCATTTTTAAAAAAATATGCTGAAGAAACAAAAATAAAGGAAATAACTGATATGATAAAAGAGTCTAATTTTTTATTTTCTCAAATTAACCAATGGCAATTTATCCGCAATAACAACTTAGAGGTTATTAGAGTTAGAAAAGAACTTTATTCTAGATTACAAAAATATTCTTCTTCGTTGATTTATAATCCTCCTGGTAGCACTAATCCTGAAGGTGAACAATCTCTTTCTGATGGATATCTTGATGAAGATATACCCTTTTGATTAGAAAGTTATTTAAATTAAATTGTAAGCCAAAAGCTTATTACGGGCCCATGGTCTAGATGATTAATTTCAGGACAACGGTTATGACGACACCCTTACAAGGTGTAGGTCCCCAGTTCAAATCTGGGTGGGCCCACCATTAATATTTTAAATAAATTTATATATTTCTTAATATCAAATTTTTAAATGGCTTGGTATGATGTTTTAGATAAAATGTTTGCAGAGCTTGCAGATACTTTAGATTTTGAATATGGTAAAGTTGGCCTTCATAAAGGAACTTATGTTTTTAAAAAGGATAATGAAATTTACGGTTTTGTTGTATTTCTTAATAGAAATGGAAATTTTGTAATAACAATGAGTCAAAAAGGGAAACATCTGGAAATTGGTAAATATACAAAAGAAGAATTAAATACTAAAGCAAAGAAAGAAATACTTGTTAAATTGGCTGAAAAAATTACAAAGCACTAGTTTGAGTTATTCGTAATTTATATAAATACTTTAAATTATAGTAATTTTAATGAAAGAGGAAAAACAAATTAATTTGAGAGTAAAAGATGGAGATCAATTTTATTCTAATGAAACAACTATAAATTTCGGCCCTGTTGAATTTGTTTTAGATTTTAGGTGTGTTACACATATACAAGATGTTGCTGAAAATAGATCTATTTTAATCAGACATAATGCTGTTATACTTACTCCTTATCATGCTAAATCTTTTTTACAGGTTTTGAATAAGGCAATTGTTGATTATGAAAATAGATTTGGGGAAATTAAAAAACCTGGGGAAATTAAAAAAGCTGAAGATCTTATTAAAAAAGAGAGAAAAAAACTAGAGAAAGATAAAGAAGATAATGAGACTTATTTTGGATAAAAACATTTAAAAAGATAATATTAGTTCTTTTTTCTATTGCGCGAGTAGTATAGTGGTCCAGTATGTGACGTTGCCAACGTTGCGACCCGGGTTCAAATTAAGAACTAGTTCATCTAGATTATATGAAAGTCCCGGCTCGCGCATTTTTAGATATTCTCCCAAATTCCCCTTTATACCATTTGTTAATTATATCTTCATGCGCTGAAAAGCAAACTTTAGGCATTTCACTATTACTAAATATCCTCGCATCTAAAGCATCATCACCTGGATTTAAAAAACCAGATATTGGATATCCTAAAAAAGATATAAGAATTTGATTTAATTTTCCTGGAACTGGGTTGCAAGCGTATAATAATTTTTCAAGTTCAACTCTAA
>Ga0209542_10014934_pt1 | contig 13128 bp, 17 predicted proteins | sample RifCSPhighO2_01_FD_184028 | JGI IMG/M metagenome (GOLD analysis project Ga0209542, IMG submission 184028) | Soil microbial communities from Rifle, Colorado - Rifle CSP2_plank highO2_0.1 (SPAdes) (version 2) | ecosystem: Environmental > Terrestrial > Deep subsurface > Rock core/Sediment ... | reverse complement strand
TAGCGCCTTACAAAGTCGCGGTGTTTCCGTTGCTTAGAAACAAGCCAGAATTGGTTGCTAAGGCAAAAGAAATTTATGATGATTTAAGAAAGCATTTTACTGTAGCCTGGGATGACAGAGGAAATGTCGGGAAAAGGTACTATTCCCAGGACGAAATCGGCACCCCGTTTTGCATAACTGTGGATTTTGATTCACTGGAAGACGGTACAGTTACGGTTCGAAACCGCGACACCAAAGAACAGCCGAGGGTGAAGGTGGAAGAATTGCCTGATTATTTTAAAGAGAAATTATTTTAAGAAAAACCAATTTATGCCAAAAAGATTGGTTGATTGGGAACCAGGGAAAGGCCGTCCAGATGTCCCAGGGACGGGAAAGTCGGAGATTTTTAGCTTTACACGCAACGAATTCCTTCATAATATTAGAGCTGCGTTAAAGATGCTTGAAGTAGAGGGTTTGGATCCGCAATATAGAACTGTTACAATAAGGAGTTTGTATATAAAAAACCAAGCTTTACTACAAAAAATGCAGAGTAATTTACCCTTTGATACAAAATTCAAAGGAATTCTGGAAACATGCAAGCGGCAAATGCAAGAGTTTGAAAGAAAAATAGCTGAAAGGGTATCTAAATAATATTTTCACATAGTTTATGTCACGCAGACCGGAATATGGAAAAAAATTTAATCCAGAAGAAGATGTTAAGATAATACAAGAAAGTTTAGAAAGATTCCTTCGAGTTTTGATTAAAAAATATAGAGTTTTTTCGATATCGGCAATTTCAGTTCAAAGTCCAGTTGCACCAGAACGATTCCGCGAGTTGAGTGCCGAATATTTAGACTTGCTGGAGAGAACTACTAACTTTCAGTATTTCTTAACTAAAGCAACCAGAGCAAACTTGGAAGAAAATCTAATGATTGCCGGGAATCAATTTGAACAACTGGAAAAAGATTTCAAGCGGTGGTCAGATAAGATAACTGTTCTTGACCAAGGACTTACTGTTCAATAAACTTATGACGTCTCATCGGATTTACCGTTTACAATCTGAAATAAAGAATCCTATCCTGATAAAGAAAAAAGAAAACCTGTTATATTTAACAGGTCATGTTTTTGATTATCGGGCAGAAGAATACTTATTGATTAAACCCTCACCCCGGCCCTCTCCCAAAGGGAGAGGGGGCCAGGATTTGGTAGTTGGTTTTGGGTCAGGCCTTGAAAAAATTACCTGGGCAAAAAGGGCGGATAGATTTAAGAACATCGGGAAATACATCGCGCGCAACCAGACTTTAGAATTGTTTGGCGAATTTACTTACGCTGAAGTTAAATACCTTAGAGTTAAGAATCCGGGGTTGAGAATCAAGATTAATGTTAAACATAGCCCAGTGGATTATCAGAGAATGATAAAAAGCAGTGAGGAGATCAAGCTAGTTGGAAAATCAATGAGCATCGTAGCTAAAGTTTTTGAGATAGTAAAGAAGCAATTAAGAAAAAAAAGTTGGACTGAAGAGGGTTTGGCAAAGTTTATTATGGAAAGGGGCTATAAATTTGGGGCACAAGATATTTCTTTTCCTGCAATTGTGGCGAGCGGCCCAAATGCCGCGATTCCGCACCACATACCATCAAATAAGCGGCTTAAAGTCGGAGAGTCAATCATCATAGATTTCGGCTTTAAGTACAAAAATTACTGCAGTGATTTTACCAGGACAGTATTTTTAAAGCGTGTCCCCCCGCGCTTAGAGAAAGCTTACAAGCAGGTGGAGAAGGCGTATAATGAGTGTCTGTCATTGCGAGTGCATCCGAAGCAATCTGACGTTTTACGTCATCCCGAGCGTAGCGAGGGATCTGTATATAGATTGCCGCGCCCCTCGGCTGCACTCGGGGCTCGCAATGACAAAGTCTTGACAGGGAATGATCTTTACCAAAAAGCCGTGGATGTTTTGAAAGAAAAACACTTAGACAAATACTTCATCCATTCCTTAGGCCATGGGACAGGCCTTGAAATCCACGAACTCCCCAATTTATCGCCGAATTCCAAAGATATTTTAAAAGAAAATATGGTTTTTAGCATAGAACCGGGGGTATATATTCCAAAGTTAGGTGGCATAAGGATTGAAGATTTGGTATACTTAAATAAAAGTCAAGTAAAAAAATTTATTAATATCTCAACTAATTTGAAAGAAAATATTATTAAATAATAAATTTATGGCCAGAGTAACTAGTACAGAAAGCGGGTTAGATTTAAGAAAGTTGTCTGATTTTGATCAGATGGTTGCACTTAAGCGAGAGCTCGATATAGTAAAGCCGGAAGATCCTGGATATGAACAGGCTCACCAATTGTCGGGGAAGCTGAATATAGTCATACAAAAGATGAGTGGGCGTTCCCAGGGGGAAGACCCTAGGCAGTTATGGGACGAGGGCAAGGGAGCAATAAGGCAAGCCAAAGAGTTTTTTAGAATTATAGAATGAAGTTTTCCAAAAAAGTCCTATCTAACGGCTTAACCGTAATAGAAGTCCCCAGCCACGACGCGGAAAGCGTGGTGGTGGATTTTTTTGTGAAGACCGGCTCGCGCTCGGAAACTGCCAAAGAAAACGGCATTTCGCATTTTTTGGAACATTTTTTGTTTAAGGGCACAAAAAAATACCCTTCTGCCCTCGCAATATCATCGCTTATTGATTCTATTGGCGGGGAAATGAATGCCAACACCGGCAAAGAGCATACCCAGTATTATATTAAAGCAGCCTCCAAACATCTTGAGCTGATTTTTGAAGTCTTGACAGGTATGATCCAAAATCCGCTTTTGGACGCCCAGGAACTGGAAAAAGAAAAAGGCGTAATTGTGGAGGAGATAAATATGTATAAAGATACACCCATGTATGAAATTGAAAATGTACTGGAACGGACTATGTGGCCGCGCGAAACCCTTGGACGCGATATTGCGGGCACCAAAGAAACGGTCGTGAAATTTAACCGGAAAATGTTTTTAGACTATATAAACAAGCATTATCAAACACCCAATATGATACTCGGGATTTCCGGGAAATACGACAGCGGGAAACTCCGCGGGTTAATTGACAGGCATTGGTCTGTCAGAGGTGTCATTGCGAGGAGTGCAGCCGACGAAGCAATCCTTCCCCACGATAAGATCGCTTCGGGTGCACTCGCGACGACCAAACACTGGCAACCGGTGCGCGACAAACAAAAATCCCCAAGGCTGAAAGTGGAATTTAAAAAAACCGAACAGGCGCATTTGGCTTTAGGATACAAGGGCTTTTCTTATAAAGATAAAAGAAACACGGCGCAAATGGTGCTGGCCGCGATTTTAGGCGGAGGGATGTCTTCTCGGCTTTTTACCGAGGTTCGCGAAAAAAGGGGATTAGCATATTATGTAAGGGCGAGCGGCAGTAATTACCAGGACACCGGGGTTTTTAATATTGGCGCGGGCGTGCAGATTGGTAAAATCCATGAAGCAATAAAAATTATTAAATATGAACTGGAAAAAATCAAAAATATTAAAGTTGCAGACAAAGAGCTTCAAAAAGCCAAAGAGTATTTAAAAGGCCGGAGCATTTTGGCTTTGGAAGACAACCAGGTGCGCTTAGATTGGTTTTTAGAGCACGCCGCCTTTTACCCTAAAATCCAAATCCCGAGCGAAGTGTTTAAAAGAATTGACGCGGTAACGCATCGCGATGTGAGTTCCGTGGCCAAACAGCTTTTTCAAAATAAAAATTTGACACTCGCAGTCATTGGACCTTATAAGAGCGATAAAGCTTTCAAAAAGATTTTAACAATGTAGAAATTTGATTTGAAATTCCAGCGATTGTAATTTAAAATAGAAGGCGATATACTAATTTTAGTAAAAATTTAATCAAACCATATGGCACGATTTGATGGAGAACAGCCTCCTGAAATACGAAAGCAGGCTTTAAAAGAGCAAATTCAAAAAGCAATGGCGACTTCAGGGCTAAGTCCGCAGGAAATAAAGTCTGTACTTGATGGCATAGTTGCAAGACACGGATTGGAAATTGCGGGTTCGGATTCAGTTCACTCACAGATGGCAGTAGAACAGAATCCTGAAAATGTTGAACTTCAATGGCCGGAAGAAGTGACTGAACTAATGAGATCGGTTAATGAACTTTACCTTCGTGAAAATTCTCCTTCTTCACAAGGAGGATATCAAGAAACGCTAAGGTTAGAAAAAGAGATCTTGGACAGAGGTTTCAGAAGATTTCAACACGATAATTTAAGCAGGACTTTTTCTGACGTCACCAGTTTTCGCTACGATATAGAAGAAATTACAAAAGAAGATACCTGGAAAGAACGGCAACAATGGACATTTTTTGGATATATTGACAACAAAAATAATGTCATTTGGCTTGTTCCACGATCTATAGATTACTTCCAAGGGGGTAAAGCTCCTGATTTGATAGATAGACTCTATGAGCTTCAGTCTTCGCAGCCAATCGTAGGACGCTGGAGAGGAACATCGCATGAAGATTCCCGAACAAAGATTCGATTTTCTCAAATTATTAATCCCGTTGCTGTCAGTCTTGATACCGCCACTGATCCCAATTATGCTTTTAAAGCTCCCAGACGACTCAAACAGAGAGGTAAGATGGAAATTAAGGCAGTTAACTTTTGAAGCTAAATAATTTTAGGGTGCTATGTGCGAGTAATTTTTCAGCTAGAATTTTATTGAAATTTGATTTGTTGATTTTTTAATGTTATATTTTTATTATGCTCACGGAATTCATTTTAAATAAATTAAAAAGCGCCAAATATAAGATCCTGAAAAATGGAAGCTATTTTGGCGCGATTTCCGGTATCCCCGGGGTTTGGGCTAATGCCAAAACTTTAGAGGCCTGTCGCGAGGAATTGCGCGAGGTTTTGGAAGACTGGCTTGGGCTACAATTTTCCGTTTGACCGTTTAGTTTTATTTTTTTATAATAGGGTTAATCAACATTAATCAGGAGACATCAATTTAAATGAAGCTTAATTTTATTGCCATAAGCAAAGCCCGGGTAAATTTAGGGAGCCTGGTTAAAAGAGTTTATATGAAAGGCGAATTTTTTGTTTTGGAAAAAAACGGCATTCCCATTGCCGCCGCCGTACCGGTGCAATTTTTAAAAAAATATTTGAGATCCAAAAATAAATTAATTTAAAAAACTATATGAACCAGGATATTCTTAAAATTAGCCAGTTAGCACGGCCAATTTTTAAACAATTTGGGGTCCAAAAGGCCGCGCTTTTTGGCAGTGTGGCAAGGGGGGAGGCCAAAGCCTCAAGCGATATAGACTTGCTTGTGGATATTAAACGGCCCGTGGGGTTTATAAAATTAAACAGCCTGCAGATATCTTTAGAAAAAACTTTAGGAAAAAAAGTTGATTTGGTTGAATTTGACGGAGTTAACAATTTGCTTAAGCCCTTTATTTTTAAAGACGCGTTTACTATATATGAAGGATGACCAAATTTATCTGCGGCATATACAACAGGCGATTGAAAAAATAGAAAAGTATGTTAAGCCAGTAGAGTATGAAGCTTTTATAGCCAATGATATGATGTTTGACGCGGTGGTCAGAGAGTTGCAGGTTATTGGAGAAGCCACTAAGCGGTTTTCTGAAAATTATAAAATTTCCCATAAACTAGTTCCCTGGGACGCGATTGCAGGGTTTCGCAACAGGGCTGTCCACGAATATTTTGATATCAATGCGCTGACTGTTTGGGAAACAGTTGTGTACGATTTGCCTGAACTCAAAAAAATGCTGGGGTTGCCTGTTGGACATGAGGGAGAAGATTAATGCCGAAGCTTGAATTATCTATCGGCTGTCATGTTTCTGCCGCGGGAGGAGTGTGGAATGCGCCTAAGAACGCTAATGATTTAGCTTGCGAAACTTTTCAAATTTTTACCCGCCCGCCAATGGGCGGGCCTGCGCCAAAGCTGACTACGGATTCCATCGACCAATTTAAAAAAGAAATGGAGAAACATCGGTTTCAGGAATTTGTCGTCCACTGCCCCTATTTTGTTAACTTTGGTTCCGCTAAGCCCAGAATTTACCACGGTTCAATATCGGTAGTAAGGGAAGAGCTTGAACGCTCAAGTCTTTTGGGCGCCAAGTACGTTATGACGCATTTAGGCTCGGCCAAAGACTTAGGCCAAAAAGAAGCCTTTAAGCAGGCAGGGCAGGGGTTAAAAGAAGTTTTAAAAGGGTATAAAGGTTCATCGGAATTTCTTTTAGAGATAGCGGCCGGGGCAGGCGAGGTTATTGGCGATACTTTTGAGGAATTAGCCGAACTTATGGAAGGTTTAGTAAAAATGAGGGGTTTTGGCGGGATTTGCTTTGACACCCAGCATGCTTTTGCTTCTGGGTACGATCTGCGGGACTATAAATCTGTGGCATCAACTTTTGCCAAGTTTGATAAGGTTATTGGCTTAAAATGGCTCAAAATGAGCCATGTTAATAATTCAAAAGTTGAATTAGGCGGCCATAAAGACCGCCATGAACATATTGGGGAGGGGAAGATAGGCGTAGATGGATTTAAGGCGGTTTTTAACTTTTTATCGTCAAGGATTAAGGATAAAGGATTAGGGATTAAACAAATGCCCTTGATTTTGGAAACCGAGCATGATAAAGTCAAAGCAGATATTAAAATCTTAAAAAAGTTAAGAAACCAAATTTTATGAACACTGAAACTCAATCAAATATTAAGGAATCATCGGGAGAGCGAATTGGTCGAAATTTAGAAACCACAATAGCCAGTCTTCCTGCTGGGGCATTATTAGGAGTAAAAAGTGTTTATAAACAAATTAGAGATTTTGCTGAGAGCATTATTTAATTTATATGCAAACGACAGTACAAATTCAAAAAATTATTGATCTTATTGAGCAATCAAATTTAGACAGAACAATTAAAGACATTTTGATTAGGGATTTGAAAAGCGAAGGTCTTACTGAGTTTTTGCGTGAACAAATTATAGCCTATTGTGGCAAGGCACTTAGTCTTATTGACCAACGTTTGCAGCAACACCAGGTTGCAAATGACGATCATACACAGCAAAACCAAGCCGCCTGATTTTGGCGGCTTTCTGTTATACTGCATCTGTAGGCATCTGTAGATCAGCATAACATCTGTAAATCGGAATAATATTTATGCAACTCGAACCTTCAACCAAAATTATAATCAAAATCGTTTTCGCGGTAATTGCCTTGGCATTCTTGTGGGCGGTTAGGGATATAATACTGCTATTTTTGCTTTCCGTAATTTTTGCTTCGGCCATGGAGCCAATGGCTGAATATTTAAACCAAAAGCAAAAAATTCCGCGGGCCGTGAGCGTCCTAACCGTTTATTTATTTGTTTTTGGATTCGCGGCTTTGGTAATTTATTTGCTTGTGCCTCCGGCTTTGGAGCAGTTTAAAGTTTTAAGCCAAAATCTCCCCGAGTACGGCAAGCAATTTGAACAGCGCTTTGGCTTGAGTTTTCTAAATGATATTAATTTGGGTGAAGTATTTAGCGGCTTTTTTTCCCAAAGCGGGGGGAGGGGGGTCTTTGCCCGGACCTTCGTGGTCTTTAACAGCCTCTTTTCCATAATTACGGTTTTGGTAATTTCTTTTTATTTGGTGGCCGAAGAAAGGGGCATGAAAAAATTTATTGGAACCCTGATCCCTTCGCATCATCAGGAATTCACCATGGGATTAATTGAAAAAATTCAGAAGAAAATGGGCCTCTGGATTTTAGGACAGATGATTTTAAGTTTGGCTATATTTGCTCTAACTTTTATTGGCCTGACAATTTTGGGAGTCAAGTACGCCTTGTTTTTGGCAATGCTCGCAGGCTTACTTGAAATTGTGCCTTACATTGGGCCGTTTGTTTCCGCTGTCCCGGCTATATTTTTTGCCCTATTACAAAGCCCGGCTTTAGCCTTGGCCACGGCTATTTTGTATGTAATCATCCAAAAAACCGAAGGCTATATTCTGGTGCCAAAAGTTATGGAAAAAACTGTGGGCACTTCGCCTTTGGTTGTCCTTTTGGCGCTGTTGGTTGGCTTTAAATTAGCCGGGGTTTTGGGTCTGTTGGTGGCCGTGCCTTTAGCCAGCGCCATTACTGTGGTGGTCAATGAGTTTTCCGCGGCAAAAACGAACCCCACCCTGCCCTCCCCTTAAAATAAGGGGAGGAGAGGGGGAGTTATTGGTTGTTAAAAATTGGGAAAATAGTTATAATAAATAGGCTTTTAAGCCTTTTTATTTATGAAAAGAAAAATGGGACCTGAATATAAATCTGGCGATAGAAAACTACGAGAGAGGCATCTAATTGAAGCGCCAGAGATTGGAAGGATATATTGGGTTAAGTTTCAAAGGCGCATAGATGGTGTAAGATTAAAAGCCGGTATGAAGCTATTTTTCCTGCTTTCTGACAGGGATTGGAAACCATGGGGTGGCGTGGAGTATGAAGTTAAGATCGTAAAGAATTATAATCCACCAAATTTTGAAAGAAACTGGTTAGGTAAATGGATTGTGGTGCCCGTAGATGCGGAAAGAGATCAGAAGGCGTATTTGCTTAAAAGACAACAGGAAGTATTTGATAATGTCACAAGAGATCCCGATAAATAATGAATAAATTTTACATTACCACCACCCTGCCTTATGTTAACTCCGATCCTCACTTGGGGTTTGCTTTGGAAATGGTCCAGACCGATGCCATAGTCAGATATCAAAAGCTAATAGGCAAAGAGGTATTTTTTAATACTGGCACGGACGAGCACGGACTGAAAATTTACAGGAAAGCCAAAGAAGAAGGCAAGGAGATAAATCAATACGTCGGCGAATATGCGGAAAAATTCAAACAACTCATGCCGGCTTTGGGCATTTCATCTGACATTCATTTTATCCGCACTACCGACGAAAAACACGTTAGAGCCTGCAAAGAATTTTGGAACAGGTGCTACAATAATGGCGATATTTATAAAAAAATTTATCACGTAAAATATTGCGTAGGATGCGAGCTGGAGAAAACCGAAAGCGAACTTAACGAACAAGGGCGCTGTTTGATTCATCCAAACTTGGAATTGGAGCAAATAGAGGAGGAAAATTATTTTTTTCGCTTTAGCCGCTATCAAAAACCGCTTTTGGAATATTACGAAAAAAATACAGATTTTGTCGTCCCCGATTTCCGTTTTAACGAGATTAAGGAATTTGTTAAAAGAGGATTGCAGGATTTTTCGGTGTCGAGACTAAAAGACAAAATGCCCTGGGGTGTTGAGGTGCCGGGCGACGAGACTCATGTGATGTACGTGTGGTTTGACGCGCTTATCAATTACGTGTCCACTCTCGGTTGGCCCAAATTTGGAGGTGGGAACTTAGAAGTTAGAGATGAGAAAAAGCAAGCTGGCAGTCCAATCTCTAATCTCCAATCTCTATTCTCTAAATTTTGGGGCACAAAGGAATACCCTAATGCCATTCAAATCGCGGGCAAAGATAACCTTCGCCAGCAGTCCGCAATGTGGCAGGCTATGCTAATGTCCGCAGGGCTGCCTAACAGCCGCCAAATCATCATCCACGGCTTTATTACCAGCGGCGGGCAGAAAATGTCAAAGTCTTTGGGTAATGTGGCGGACCCGTATGAAATCATCAGCCGCTTACAATCAAAAGGACTAACCAATGAGCAAGCTGTAGACGCTTTAAGATATTATCTCTTGCGGGAAGTTCCCACTTTTGAAGACGGCGACTACACTTGGGAGCATTTTATAGAAACCTATAATGCCAACTTGGCGAATGGTTTAGGGAATTTGGTCTCGCGCGCGCTTAAAATGGCGGCGAACGCAGGCATAAAGCATAAAGAATCAGGCGTTGAGTATGAAAATGGCCGGTTTTTGGAAAAATATGAACTCCAAAAAGCTATGGATGAAATTTGGCAAAAGATTTCCGCGTGCGATGAATACATTCAAAAAACCGAGCCATTCAAAACTGTAAAAACAGACAAAGCCAAAGCGGAAAAAGATATAAAGCATTTACTTTCGGAGCTAAATCAAGTTGCCTTGAATTTACAGCCATTTCTGCCCAAAACTGCGGAGAAAATATTACAAGTCTTAAAAGATCCTAAAGAAGAAAACATCCCGCGGCTTTTTCCCCGCATCGATTCCTAAATCTTCAATCATAAATCATAAATAATGCTTATAGATACCCACGCGCATGTAAATTTTAAAGCCTTTTTAGAAGACGCTGACGCAGTCATCAAAAGAGCTTTGAATGATCAGGTTTGGATTGTGAATGTGGGCACCCAAATTGATACATCAAAATCCGCAGTTGTTATGGCGGAAAAATATGAGCAAGGGGTTTATGCTGTAGTTGGTTTGCATCCAGTCCATACTTACAGCCAGCGTGTAGATGAAGAAGAAAGCAGTTTTCAGACAAGGGAGGAACACTTTAATACTTTAGAGTATGAAAGTCTGGCAAAAAGTACAAAAGTTGTGGGAATAGGGGAATGTGGGCTTGATTATTATCGTTTGCCAGAAAATAATGATCGTTCATCAGTCATCGAAAAGCAAAAAAAAGCTTTTATCGCGCAAATTAAACTGGCCAAAGAGCTAAATAAAGCTTTAGTAATACATTGTAGGCCAAGTGCCGGAACCCAAGATGCGTATATTGATATTTTAAAAATTTTGGATAAGGAAAATAATCAGAAATTTGTGCCTGAGCCTGTCGAAGGCCAAATTTCTTCGCAAGCAATTTTGACCCGTTCGACAAGCTCAGGGATCAAAATTGCCTCAAGTCCACTGCGTTTCGAGATTCATTCTTTCACAGGCTCGCCAGAAATCGTCCAGGAATTTTTAAAGTGCGGAGCGTGCGTGGGTTTAAATGGTATAATTACCTTTGATAAGAGCGGGAATATGGAAAAAGTAGTCAAAGCCGTCCCCATCGAAAAAATTGTTTTAGAAACTGACTGCCCCTATCTTACACCAGTGCCGCACCGCGGCAAGCGCAATGAACCAAGTTATGTGAAGTTTGTGGCGGAAAAAGTGGCACAGATAAAAAATATATTACCAGATGAAATTGCGGGAGCAACCACTAATAATGCTAAAAAATTGTTTAATTTTCTATAATGGACCGATTAAGAGAAAATTCAGACGCTGATTTTGGATCAAATTTTAGTATCAATTTAGTAAGTGTTGAATCCGTTATACCGGGAATAAAACCAGAAGATGAAATATCTACAGTGGATCCAGATATTGGCCGGGAATTGGCAGATTTTAATTATAATAGATTAGAGTATTTTAAATTTATTGAAGAAGATGATGACTGGAAAAAGGAAGCCTTAAAGATGGGAAAAAGGATGAGAGAAGCAATAGTGGTTGATATTGGTATGGGGGCTTACCCGCATGGGTTTTTGTACGCTGCCGCAACGGGTGCAGATTCCTATGTTGGAGTCGAATTGGCCAGTCCATGGTTTCGAAAATCCCAGGAAAGTTTTTCTGATCCAAGTGCCGATTCTTTTAGAAGACTCCAAACTGATTTAAGAAAGTTAAAATTTCCTTTGGGATCAATCTTGCCTAAAGTAGCTTTGTGCCACCAGGATATTGTAAGTTTTTTAAGAAGGTTGCCTCAAAATTCAGTAAGCGGCATAGCAGGTGGGATTGATTACTCAATCTTAGGGAATAGACAATATGTTAGGTTGGTTGATTTGGAAATTTTTCGAGTATTAAATCCTCAAGGTGCATTCTTGGTTTATGATGTTGAGGGCGCATTAAAGCCACAAAATCCGGAAAGGAGCAGTGAAAAGATTGTTGAAAAAAGTTCAAGATCAGGGGTTTTAAAAGCGTACTGGAAAGTAATAAATTAGGAACGTTATGAATAAGTACAATCCATCCCAAATTGAAAAAAAATGGCAAGAGTTTTGGCAGGAAAAGAAGCTGTTTGAGGCCAAGGATTTTGCTAAAAAGCCTAAGAAATACATCTTAGTAGAGTTTCCATACCCTTCAGGCGCCGGACTTCATATGGGCCATTTGCGGCCCTATGTGGCGGCCGATGTTTACGCGCGTTATTTGCGTATGAAAGGGTTTGAAATAATGTTTCCAATCGGCTGGGATGCTTTTGGTTTGCCGGCTGAAAATTACGCGCTTAAAATGGGCGTGCATCCATCCATCACTACTGCCCAAAACATCAAAAATGCCAAAAAACAAATGCTGTCCTGGGGTTTGAGTTTTGATTTTAGCCGTGAAATTAATACCACTGACCCAAACTACTATAAATGGACGCAGTGGATATTTTTACAATTGTTTAAAAAAGGCCTGGCTTACGAAGCCACGGGGCTTATTAACTGGTGCCCGAAAGATAAAACCGGCCTTGCCAATGAAGAAGTGATAGACGGCAAATGCGAACGCTGCGGCACAGTTGTAGAAAAAAAAGAAATGCGGCAGTGGTATTTGAAAATTACCGCTTATGCGGAAAAGTTATTGGAAGGCTTAAAGACATTGGATAAGTGGCCAGAGGCGGTAAAGCTTCAGCAATCCAATTGGATTGGCAGGAAAGAGGGCATAAATATCACCTATGATATCGCGCGGGATGTAAATTTTTTAATTTTGCACGCGCGAGGGGGCGCTCCCCAAAGCTATTTTTATCCTTGGCTCAAACAGGCACTTGAGTCGAAAGGTTATAAGGTGCAGGTTCCGCAAATGCCGAATACAGAAACGCCTGATGACGAAGAGCAGGCGGACTTTGTTGTCCAAAACTGCAAGATAGACCAAAATACGGTTATCATCGGACATTCGTTCGGCAACATAGTGGCTTTAAGGCTTTTGGAGCGTGGGTACAAGGCGAAAAAGGCAATATTAGTCGGCGCGCCATTTAGCGGAGAATTTTTGGACGGCAAGGCAAGGCCAACGGTAACAGCGGCTGTGCGAAAGGGCTTCAATTTTAAAAAAATCAAAAAAAATTCCCAAGCTTTTTTACTGCTTTATGATACTTATGATTATGTCGTGCCGATGTCCGATGGGGAAGCTTTTGCTAAAGGGCTTGATTGCCCCCTAATAAAGCAAAGAGCAGAAAAGCCGCATTTTATGATGGCTGAAGAGCCTGAAGTTTTAAAGGCAGTATTGCCGCAAATAACCTGTTTTACCACGCGGCCGGACACCAATTTCGGCGCGAT
>Ga0209542_10014932_pt1 | contig 13128 bp, 20 predicted proteins | sample RifCSPhighO2_01_FD_184028 | JGI IMG/M metagenome (GOLD analysis project Ga0209542, IMG submission 184028) | Soil microbial communities from Rifle, Colorado - Rifle CSP2_plank highO2_0.1 (SPAdes) (version 2) | ecosystem: Environmental > Terrestrial > Deep subsurface > Rock core/Sediment ... | reverse complement strand
ATTTTCTTTTAAACCTGGAAAAAGTATCGAATTCGAATTCTTTTCCGCATTCTGGGCATTTTTTATTCTTTATCATAATATTACTTAAAATCGAGAGTTTTAAAATATATCTTTATTGATAAAAATTGGAACGACCCTTAGAAAAATGAATTAATTATTTTTTTTTAGATTTCTTTTTTTCCTTTTTTGGCTTTAAGCTTTTTTTAATTGAACTTGCTAAATTATATGCTGCTCCTTTGACTTCTTCGCCGACATCTTTCCATTCAATTTTTTGTTTTTTGGCAGTTGTTTTTTGAGGTTTGCTGAGGAGATTTTTTTGAATATGCGAGGAGACTACATTAACAACTCCTACGATTAAAACTATGAAGAAAACTATGATTACTACCGACTGATAAAACGGCGCGAAGATAAGAAAGATATTCTGATTTAATAGCGAGTCTATTAAATCGAATATTCTAAATAAAAAGAACACGGTTAATGAACCGCCAACTGCGTTAAATATTGGATAAATTAGATTGAAAGGTATGATTAAAGAGGAAGAAATGTCTCCAAGGAGTAATAGAAATGAAATTGATAGGAGAAGAATAAAATTATTGTTTAAAAATAATACGACTGTTGTGAATGTAAAATTATTGATTTGCGGGATTAGAAGATTTGCGATTCCCAGAAGGATAACAAAAATTAACATACCGCTAATTCCACTGATTAATTTTATTTCTATTGGTCTGTTTGTTGTCATATAAAATAGATGAAACAGGTGTATATATTTTTTGTGCTGCTGTATTTATAGAGAACTGCGTTAATTACATGACATTTTGTACGCAGTTCTCTAATGGATAGACTGCTAAAAATTGTAACCTAATCAATGCAGTTATCCATACTTAGAATTGATAATTATCTGGATAGTATTTTTATCGTTAATGGAGTTTAAAGCTATTGAGGAAAGGTTTTTTGTCTTTGAAAAAACGGCTGTTTGAACAGCTGTTTTTTGTCGAAACAGCTGTTGCTTCGCATAAAATCTTATAAAGGGTTTTGATAAATAGATTTATGCAGAGAGATATTTATTCTTGGTTTGATGAGAAATATAGAAATGGAGAGAGACCGACGCTAAAAGATAGGGCAGACTTATTAAGAGATTACTTAAGAGAAGAAGGGATTCATTTTTCCCAAAGAGAAAGAGAAAAAATTGGTAGATTAATTAAAGAAAGACTCTTTCTTTTTAGTCAGCAGAGGGAACTTGGACCAGCTGAGCAGATAATTGCTTATGAACTTGCAACTTGCTTTGGGCATCTTGTTGGACTAAGTGAAATTGAAATTGAAAATAATATTGCTTCATATCGTAAATTGATGGAAAGAAAAGTGAAAGAGTTTAAAGAAAATTTTGATTAAGTGGAAATTTTTATTGCCTGTACTGGACAAGAATCTGCTGCTTCTTTTTCTTTTGTTATTTTAGCGACGGTTGCCTTTTTTACAATTGCCTTAAAATCTTTCATCTGGAATGTAGCTGGACAAATTTCTTGGCAAAGACCGCAGCCAATGCACGCATCATCATCTATTTTTATCTTTGGCATTTTTATTATAAATAAATGGGGTTTTTAAATTTTTGGGGTGATTTTTTTATAAAAAAAGTTTGGTTAGGTGGTTTAATTCCGAATTGCAGTGTATAAAAATAGAAAACCTTATTAAGTTCTATGCGTATGCGAGTTCAAGTAACTAACTATACGCAATAAAGTTTGAAAGGAATATAAAAATGAAGATTGAAGAAAAAGATAAGCTCGATATAATTTCCCTAATAAATGAAACAAAGAGAGAGATTAAAGATGAAGACAAATCTTCTTATTTTGTCATAAGGAAAAAAATTGAAGAAAAAGTGAAAAAAATGGAGGGTTTAGACGAGAATATTCTTGGTAAGATGCATGATGCATTAGAAACCAAGGAAGAATTTAATTATTTATTGGCCCTGGAGATAATAAAAAAGGTTAGAAGTGAAAAATCAATTCCTTATTTAATCAATTTTATAAAAAATAATGAAAATGGAGAGTATTGGATATATTGTGATGCGGCTTTATCAGCGTTGGTGGTTCTGGGAGATAAGGCTGTTAATCTTTTATTAAAGGAAATTAAAACTGATTTCGCTAATAAGAAATATTATAGTTATCTTGTTGGGGCGCTTGTAGAAATTAAAAATGAAGAGGTCTATTCATTTATGTTATGTGTATTGGGCTCTTATTTGAAAAATCCTGATTTGTATGAAGGCTGGGCTAAGATAGAGATGTTTGTCAGCGGTTTTGCTTATCAGGGACATGAGGAAGTTTTGTCGTTACTTAGAGAATTATTAAGCATGGAACATTTTTCTGAAAGTGAAAGAATAGAAATTCGAGATGTTATAGAAAGAATTGAAAATCCTCAAAAAGTAGAGAATGGGGCTAAAAACGAGCTTGTGCCTTTCAAAGAATATTTAAGTTTGAAAAAAGAAGATATTGATAAAGAAAAATTGCTTAACGAAGCTATAGAATTGGAGCATAAAAGAGAATATGAAAAAGTCTTAGATAATATTGCAAAGATAATTGCGGTTTATCCCGATGACTATTACGCTAAATTCATAGGGGCTAGAATAGAAAAAAAGATTGGGAAACCTAATGCCGTTTTAATCGATAATTCTTTAAAAGAGGCAAAAAAACAAAAAGCAAACAAGAAAATGATAAACGAGATTAGAAAAGAAAGGGAGGAAATAATACACTTATCTGGAAAAAAACAATCCATGTTTAATGAAGATTTTGAACTGAACTTTAAGTGCTTAAAATGCGGTAAGAGACAAAATATTAAGCCTGGAAGAGTTTGGCAAATGGGTATGAAAGAAAACCTCTTTTTTGATTATGAGGTCATGTGCAAATCCTGTTTTAGTCATCAGATGGAACTTACTAAATTTGGAAGAATGGACTTAATGAGCTTAATGACACGAGAGTTATATGGGACGGATAACGGGTTTATTTATGCAAATGAGGAGGTTTATATGGAAGGTAAGAAGATGCGTCTTGACAAAGCAAGAGAGCATATATTAAAAAGAATTAAAGATGAGCCGTTTAATGGAGAACTCTATCTTCGTGCAGCAAATAGTTTTAAAAAATTTAATAATGAATATGAAAAGGCGATTGAATATTATGAAAAGGCGATTGAATTAAATCCAAAACTGATTGCTGTTTATGTTAATCTTGTTGAGATTTATTTGCATAGACATAGGTATTATAAGATAAAAAATGCAAAACAAAAAGCAATTGACTATCTTAAAAAGATGGCTTTGATTTTTAAAAACCAGAATTACGATATTGTTACCATAGAAAACCCAACTTGGATTGTTAATTTTCTTGGAGAGAAAAGCGAGGAATTAGGTATGGATCTTGAGAAAGAATTTGGGGGAAGGCTTATAAAAGTAGAAAATCCTAATTTTAAAGAGAACAATTTCAAGTCTAGAATAGGCAGAAATGACCGGTGCCCTTGCGGGAGCGGAAAGAAATATAAAAAATGCTGCTTGAGGATATAAAATGGTGGATGAACTAACGGATGCAAGAACGATTGAAGAATGTGAGGAAACAGCTACTGTTGATTGCAAATACGAGGATGAATGCATTACTGGATGGTTTACGTGCTTAGAAGAGATATTTGAAGGCATTAAGAAAGTGAAACTATTTGGAGAGGAGATTGTATTTGGAGGGATAGACTTTTCTGGGGATAGTATTATGGGAATTTGTCAGAAAGGAAATAAAAAAATAAAAGTAGATTTGGAGTCCATTGAATTTATGGATATTACGAAGAGTCAAAAATTATGGTTAGGGGCATGGTTAAAATGCAGGGATAACTATTAATGAAAAGGAAAAAATTGCCTAAAACCAATAGGATACTGGAGAATATAAGAGCAGAAGATGCTTTAGATATTCTTAAGAATCTTGCAAAAGATAATGAAGAGATTGCAAGTCAAATTGAAGATATTAGCAAAGACTCTTTAAAAAAGATAGATATTAATGAAATAGCAGAAAATGTTGAATTTGATTTGTCAAATATTGATGTTGAAGAACTTTGGGATAGGTCTGGGAGAACAAGATATGGCTACGTTGAGCCTGGCGAAATGGCTGATGAAATGATTGAAGAGGTTTTAGAGCCTTATTTTGAAGAGATGTGCAAATATAAAAAGCTTTTAATGCACAAGGAAGCAAAATACTATTGTATGGGTATATTAAAAGGAATACGTTGTTTTGAAAATGAGTCCTCTTCAGAATTTTCTGAATGGGCCACTGATGCATTTTCTAATTTTTCTCATAGTACTCTTGAAAAATGGAAAAGTATATGCAAGAATCAACAGGATATAAAAGAGATAAAAGAGTTTATTAAAAATATAGTAGACAACCAAGATGACTCCGACTAAAAAGAAAAATAAAGAATTAGAAATGGAAATAGGGAAAGTATTAGAACGATAAAAATCGTTTGTTAGTTGATTATGAGCTTTTAAACTGATTTTGGATAGGGTTAAACAAACTTAAAAGATAGATTTAAATAATGTAATAACATTGTTATAACATGACTGAAAAACAAGTTTTAGAAAGGCAAATTGTTAAATTGGGGAATTCTGCAGGAGTGGTCTTGCCTAGAGAATGGCTGAATGGGAGAGCAAAGATCCAATTAGTTGAGAAACCTCTTGATATCAAGAGCGATGTTTTTAATATCTTGAGCCAATATTTAGAAGAGGCTATTGGAATTTATCTTGTTGGAAGTTATGCGCGTGGTGAGCAGACAAATAAAAGCGATGTTGATGTTTTAGTTATTACAGATAAAACTAATAAAAAGATTAATGTGGGCAAATATCATCTCATTTTAATAACACAAAAAAGTATAGAAGATGTTTTAATGATAAATGTAATGCCTATTTTACCAATGATAATGGAAGCCAAGCCATTGCTAAATAGCAGTTGGATAAAAAGATATAGAGAAGCAAAAATTACAAAAAGAAATCTAAGATGGCATCTAGAAATTATTAAATCAGGATTAAAATTAATTAAGTTGTCTATGTCGCTGGGTAAGGAGCTAGAAAGAAGTTGTAGCGACTCAACTGCATATTCTTTAATTTTACATTTAAGAAGCATTTATATTGTCGATTGTTTGAAAAAGAAAAGATTATGGGGCAATAGAGAATTTTTAAAATTGATAAAAGAGATTAGTGGCAGCCTGAGAGCTTATGATGGCTATCTTAGAGTTAAAAATGACAATAAAATTTTGATGGATGGGCTTCCCTTACAAGAAGCAGAGAAACTTTATGATTATATCTCAAAAAAGATAAAAGAGCAGGAAAAATGGCTAAAAGCAAAAAAAGAATAAAGAAATCCATAGAAAGTTTTGAAAAATTGATTGAAGAACATAAAAATAAAATTGAAGAATATGATGGAAAGAAGGATTTCCTTATTGATTATTGGAAAAAACAAGTTGAAGTTTTTGAACGGGAAAAGGAAAAAGAGAAGAAGAAATTGAAATAATATTCATTATTCTGGTAGGATATAAGATGCTTGTTTGATAAGGGGCTGTTTGAATGAATATTTGGTGAGGAATTTTGGGGATTAAGCGAGCCCTTGCAAATATTTAAAAGAGTCTTCTTATTAAAATTTTTATGGAATTAGAATGCCAGACAGTGAGTAAGGTTGAAAGAAATATTGCCTTGAGAGTATTGTATGATTCCGACTTTGACACTTAAATTAAGTTTATCGTCGATTTCTTAAAAATTTTTAGTGACTATTAGCAACTACACATTTAAGCTTTTATCGTCGGAGTTTTTTACAACTGTTAAAGTTGGGTATGATCTTAGCAAGGACAGTAGAGAGGACTATTATCATTCTCCTGTTATAGCGAGAGACATAAATAATTGAACATATTTTTATGCCTCCCTGAATATACTAACGGCTAAATTGCTCAATTTATTAAGTCCGTTAGTATAATATGAGAGATTATTGGTTGTATGCTGTTAATAGTCGAGACCATGATAAAGTAAAAGAAGATTTAATGAATGGAATCGGGGAGTTTTTTAACAATCTCTCTGTGCTTTTTCAAGATTTTTTAGAAGAGGGTTTAGTTAAAAAAGTTTGGGTTGATTAGAATGTGGGATATAGGGTTAATTTGAATAGAAAAGAAGAGATTGAAGAAAGATTGAGAAATTGGGAATAAAATAACTGCTCAGCATTGTGAAGCTTCGCAAGGCAAGGCTAGCTATAAAAGATTGAAGTGAATTCAACTTTTATAGTGGACAATAACTCTAACTTAAAAAACTTAAGCACTAAAGAAAGATTTAAAAGTGAGTTTATTGAAGAGATTGAATGTTTAATTTAGAATTTGATGGGGAGATTTATAGATATGCATTCTCGAAACCAGATGGTGTTTTAAGTTGGGAGGATAGGGAATATTTACTTAGAGAAACCGTTAGACTTGATAGAAAAGGAGACAAAAAAACAGATGTTCGGGGAGATGTTTTTGAAGGTAAAATTGAAAGAGGAGAGTTTTGCAGTTTTGGAAATTGTTGCGGAAGAGAATATACCTCTGAACTTGAAACTGAAAAAGGGAAAAGATATGCAAAGATTTTGATATTAAAATCTCACAGTCCTAAGATGAACTGATTTTTAGAGTTTAAACAAATATTTGCCTGATGCTTAAAAATATTGAAAACGCTTAAAGGTTTAAGCTTCATTTAAACGAACTCTTGCGCTATGCTGAAAGTTTTTAGAGATTTGAGGAAGTTTCAGCGAAGAGTTAAACGAATATCTATAGCGAGAGACCAAACTATTCTACCAAACTATTTGGTTCTCTCGAATACGTCAAGATGCTTTTCGTTTTGTAGTTAGCATCTTGAGCGCACTCAAGGATTTTCAATCCTTGATGTAACAAAGGTTTTGTGGTAAATATTAAAGTCTTTGCTATATATTAAAAAACAATAATCTTTATATATCATTTAAATTAGTAAAGAAGATGGTAATATTTGATCCATTATATAGCGATTCAATAAAAAGTGCAACAGAACAAGTTCTTAAAAATGAAGTGGGAGATGCTTTGGAAAGAAATAATAAATTATTAAGAAATAATTATTGGGTGAAAATGGCGTCTGCGTGTGGCGAAATTGTTGGTATAATTAGTATGGCTCACGGTGTATCAGAAGGGCAAGGTCTGGTTGGTATTGCGGCTGGGGGTTTTGGGGCAGGAATTTATTATATGGGAAGAGAGAGTTACCTAAATGCAAGAGAAAGACGGACGGCATTATTAGAATCTAGAAAAAAATTATCTGGGTTAGAAAGCGGTTGAGTTAATTGTGTTTTAAAATGATTAGTGATTAAAAAGCGGGATTGAGAGTTTTGATAAACTAATTAAATAAATAATTCTGAAGAGAATTATCTGGATTTGTGACATTTGCATGGGTTGTTTTTAGTTAATGATTAAAAAGTAGGATTGGTGGTTTTGTTGAACTTTATTGGATGATGGATTAGTTCAACCTGATAAAAATCGTTGTTTATAGGGCTTTTTCTGGAGACTGGAATTTATTAAAAAATAATTCTGAAAAAAATTATCTGGATAAGATAACATCTGCATGGAATGTAGTTGGTTGGGAATTGTAAGAGGGCTTGGGGGTTTTAGAATATCTTGGGGGATGATGGATTAGTTCAACCTGATAAAAATCGTTGTTTATGGGGCTTTTAATTGAGAGTTAATCAAATCGTCTAAAAAAGTTTAGAGATGCGAACTTTTGGGGTGAAAAAGTGCTCCAAAACGGCGGTTAATGGAGATTGTGCGAACTATTGCGAAATTAGGACTTCTTTTCAAGATTATAATCGTTTAAAAGAGTATAAAGCTCTGAAGTATTAAGAAAGCCATCTTTATCTTGGTCATAATCATTAATTATCGTTTGGCTATCAAGACCCTTTGAAGTATTGAGTCTATTGTTATTAACAGGAGGTCTAGAAAAGTGATCATAAATTGCATATGCAAACATTGAGAAAAAAGTACCAAAAGCTACGGTCAGTATACTTGCCCTAGCAAAAGTAGTAAATCTATCTGTATCTCTTGATTCATTTATATAATTACTCATAATAAATCAACCAATTTAAGGTTTTTAAATGTTAGCATTGGACGATACTGTTACCTTAAAGTCACTTTGTCCAAGGCATTATATTTAGCTTTTGTAAATCATAGAACCTTTAGTTAGCCAAATTAATTTGATATGATAATAAAATTATTTTTCGAAGATAAATGTTAATAATAGGACTATTTTTTATTGCAAGTATAATTAATAGAAAATATTTTCTTTGGTGGGTTAATCAGAAAGGTAGTATAGAGACTATAACTTTACAATATCGCATTGGACAATATGCTCGGCGCACTCGGCGCTTTCGCGCCTCGTAATTTATTGCGGTTAGTTTTTTAATAATTGGGACGGAAAATTGATTGGTTAAACGAACTATTGACATATGCTTAAAGATGTTGGCAAAGGAAGAAACATTTAGCTTATAATTTAAGAGATGAAAAATTAACTGCAAAGGGAAGATTTAATTTAATGTCTTGAAGAGATTTTGTTCTTTTTTTAAAATTTAAAATCCCGATGCCCACAATATCGTTTGTTTCTTCGCTTCTAAAAATAGTAATGTCTTCGTCTATCTCCTCGCCACGTGTTGGGGAAGCTCCTGCTATATATAACTCCAGATAGTCTCCTTCTTCGTCATAATAAATGCTCATTTGTCCATTCATCTTATTGTGTTTATAAACTGTGCTGAAATAAAAGCCCTTGCCATTTAAATATTTAACGATGGCTTTCAGATAGCTGTTTTTTTCCTTAAAATATCTGTAATAATTTACTTTTTTATCCTCAATAGAGCTTGTAAGAATCTTGTATGGCTGAGTAAGAGTTTGTTTTATTTCTTCAAGGTAATTTGTCATATAAGCATGAAGAGAAGAAGGAGAAGTTATATGAGTCCATCTCTCTTTTGTCAAATGTATTTTTCTGCCTGTTTTATCGTCGATTTCAAAGATAATTGACATAGCTTAGATAATGGAAAAGAGATTATAAATTTTATGCTCGACGCACTCGGCGCTTCGCGCCTCGTAATTTATTGCGGTTAGTTTTTTAATAATTGGGACGGAAAATTGAAAAATTTCTAAGAGAAAAGTTTAAATAGCGAAGTGTATATCAAATACACATAAAGTACACACTGGGTCACATGGAAGAACAAACAATTTCCGCAAGAGTAGAATTAAACCCCTATGCAAATAGGGTTTTGGCAGTGTTAAAAGCAAAGTATGATCTTAAAGATAAATCTGAAGCAATTAATAAATTTGTTGAAATATATGGTAATGAGATAGTAGAGAAAGAAGCAAATGAAGAATACATTAAGGAAATGATAGTGGGTGTTAACGAACATATTAAAAAATACGGAAGTAAAACTATGAGTTTTGAAGAATTAGACGCTTTATGCGAGGTATAAATGTTTGGATTTGATCTTTCTGACAAGTTGAAATTGATAATAACAAAATTGGTTAAAAAAGATAAGGAAAAAGTTATTATAATTAACAAAAAAATAAAGGAAATTGTTAATAACGACGCTGAATCAATTAAAAGATATAAAAATCTTAGGCACGATTTGAGTGACTTAAAAAGAGTTCATATAGGTAAATCTTTTGTTTTGACCTTCAAGGTAGACCTTGCCAACAATTTTATACTGTTTTATGATTTTGACCATCACGATAATATTTATTAATTTATGGTCAGCGCACTCGGCGCTTTCGCGCCTCGTAATTTATTGTGGCTATTCTTTTTTATTTGGGGGCGAAAAATTGATTGGTTAAACGAACTATTGGAGTATGCTGGAAGATGTTGGAGATGATTAAAGGTTTGAGCTATTTGAGATTTTTAATTGCTTCTTCAATTATTCTTGAAATTGGTTTGCCGGTCTTTTCTTTTAGGGTCTTGAGTTTCTTAATTACCTTTTTGTCGAGGGTTACATCTATCCTTGCTCGACCAATAGGCCATTCTCTAGTTTTGTCGTAGTTTTCAAGAATTTCAAACATTTCTCGATATTTGTGCTTGATTTCTGCTATTTTTTGGTCATTTAATTGCATTTTTTAGTCTCTCCTCAATTGAACGAATTTGCGTTAGGTTTTTAGAAGCAATTGATAAAATATGATGCATAAGTAAATCTCGATCTACTTCTTTATTTATTTCATTCGCAAAGGCGAGGGCAAGGAACATTGCTGTTCTTTTATTACCGTCGCTAAATGGATGATCTACTAAGATTGCCCTAAGTAAATAAGCTAATTTCTTATAATCGCCAAGCTTATTATTCTCTTGTTGTTCTAGGGCAAAGTCTAAACTAGACTCGTTTAGGGTGTGACCCCCAAATCCCTTATTTATTCTTATGATTGTTTCCTTATCTATTTTCATACACATAAAAAGATGTAAGTAATATATAAATCTTTCGGTTTATTATGTGTATAAATTAATGTAAGATTAAAAATGCTCGACGCACTCGGGCTTACGCCCTCGTAATTTATTGTAGCTATTCTTTTAATTTTAGGGACAAAAATTTGATTGGTTAAACGAACTAATGAAGTATGCTGAAAATTGTTGGAGATGATTAAAGGTTTGAGCTATGGCTATTTCTTTACAAATTCTACATTGTCCATATTTTCGAATTCTTTATCTCCTGTGAGAAATTTAAGGTTATTCCTCTTTGCGTAGATATAACCTATGCAATCTGTGTAAGAAAGGTCTTTCTTTTTATGTTCCTTTCTGAATCTTATCGCTTCTTTAAAAGTATCGTCGTCAACCTCCACTACTGTTTTTTTATATTCTTCATAAATAATATTTGCTTTTACCTCCCCGTAATCATTAAGAGAAGAATAATAAAGTTCTGCTAAATTAAAAATTGTTAAGGTTACATCTTTTCCTTTATAAAGTCCGTAGTTCTCATTTTGTTTTAATATTTCTATTATTGCATATGTGTCAAAAAAATAATTTACTTCTGATTCTTCCATTTTTCCTCTCTTTCTTTGTCAGACTTACTTAGCCACCCTCTTCGCATCTCATCTTTGATCTCTTGCGTGGGCCTCTTCCAGTCTTTTAACAACCCCCATAATTCTCCTGCTTTTACCTTTTTTTTCTCAAATTTCACAATTACTTTTTCATTTTCTTTAAGTTTTTCTTGTTCAACTATCCTCGAGGGTATAATCACGGCTATTGAATTTCCCCATTTTCTTGTTAATGTTTCAATTTCCATGATACAAGAATGATACAGAAGTATTTAAAGTTTTCTATAGGGGGGAGAAAATGAAAGTAAAAAAATTAAAGTTTTGCTGTTTTTGCATTCGGGCTGTTTTGCCTGTTGAGGGCTTGACTGATTCAACAGCGGGTTTTGCACAGTCGCAGTCGCAGCAAGATGAGGAAACAGGTGTTTGAACAGCTGTTGCAACTTGAGGGGTCTGTGTTTTTGTTGATTTCTTTCTTGGCATATTTTTACCTCCGTAAGTTATGATGTTTTTTGAAGTATAAATATAGCGAGAAACATAAAAGGCATTGCTCTTTTGTTTATGTTTCTCGAATATAGCAACAGACATTTTCGTTCAGTTTAATAAATCTGTTGCTATAGCTTGATAAAGGTTTAAATGGCGAGGGAGAAGTGATTCCAAAGTGATGACCCTTAATAGGAACTTTATGCTTAAAGTTCTTAGCGAAAGGAGAAAGATTTAGCTTTATTTTGGTTTATATTGGTGAAAATTGGGCAGTGATATTTAAGAGTTGAAGAATGCCAACCAAGATTAGATAGAGGCCTACGCCGATTCTAAGAAGTTTTGGAAATAGGAGGACTAGGAGGCCTATGACTATTGCGAGAACTGCGGAGATTGTTAGTGTTATTGAAACCATGTTGCTTTTTTATGTTTAATAGACAATATATAGATTGCGGTGATGGAGAGCAATGTGATTATTAGGTTTAGAGGCGTGAAAAATGGGAAGATGTTTGTTGGGGCGTCTGTTGCGGCGATGGGAAGACAGGCTTCTACGGCGAATTTTTCGAAATGGATACTGTTGGAAATTTTAGGAGATTGTGATAGTGGGAAAGTTGCATTCATATAGATTTGATTTTGCCCGGCAGTGAAATCGCAAGTGATATTTGCATAATAAGAAATATTTGGATTTGCGGAAGGGTTATCTGCGATGTAATAAGATTTTGTTCCGCAATAGATAGTAAAATTTTCATTTTCCTGCCCACACCCGGAAGAACAACAACCTATCCTGTAAGAAATCGTGACATTGTATTCTGCTGTTTGAGAAACATTGACAATGTAACTTAAATTTAAATATTGTTCCTTAAGGTCGGTATCTATAAAATAGAATCCATTATTGCCACAAAGATTTACATCACAGGAAGAGGGAGAAGGGGGTTCTGGAGCCCAACCACTATTGCAAGTTGTTTCATCTTTCTTTTGAGAGGGGAGTTCGTGCTCGCATCCGGTTTGGTTGCCACGGTCTTCTGGAGCGACATAGGGGCTGTTCCAATCAAGACAGATTAGAGGGCTTGAAGGATTGTTGTTAAGGCTGTAGTACCAAGTGCCTGGTGGACAATCAAGGGCAGAGGCGAAAGAAGAGAAGAGGAGAAAGAGGGTTGAGACTAGGATTAATGGATAGATAAATGGTCCTCTTTTTGATATCATTCTGATTAAATTAAGATAGCAGAGTTTATGAATGTTTTGATTTTTTGTATCTGCTAACAATTCTGAGATAAAATTATAATATATTTAACAAATTTATAGAGGATAATAGTCAAATTTATTATAGAGGGGAATAATTATCTCTTTGATGGGTGCTATAAGGAAATTAGTGATTAGCGTTAGCAACTTTGGCATGCAAGCAAGTGCAAGCAATTACGATTTTTTGAAAGAAAAATCCCAGCCGAAGAGCGGGTCGAGGTATTTTTATACCTCCAACTGGGAACGACGAGGGGTTGTCTAAAAAGTCAAAAACGGCATCATTATAGGCATTATAACCTATTGCTAAAAATGAGATGAAGATTTTTATTAATAGACGAGTAAACTTTTTTTATCGAGCAAATGAGAATG